>OIGD01001096.1_pt1 | contig 27227 bp, 26 predicted proteins | sample 1582211 | NCBI WGS metagenome assembly OIGD01 (sample SAMN04414078, study PRJEB24778) | human gut metagenome | material: faecal | host: Homo sapiens
GCCTCTGCCGCCGCCGTTCCGCCGCCGTCACCCGCGAACTCTCCCGCCGCGGCATACTCACTGTAGAGGCGACGTCCCCGTCGCCTATAGTAGCGCAGGCTGTCCCAGCCGCGCATCATGGAACGGAGGTTTCCGACCTCCGCCTCATCGACCCCTCCCCACTCCTCACTACTCCCTCTTCCCTCATCACAGATCCAGCCTCCCTCTCTCAGATGTCCATTTCGGAGCTCTACACCCACTACCTCGTCTGGCCCCAGCGCCACGAGGCGCTTATTGAGGCCAGCCACGAGCCCCTTGACTTCAGTTACGAGGCCCGTATCATCCGCGAGTTGCAGCGCCGCACCGCCGCCACCCTCGACGAGCAACTGAAGATTGACTACTGCCTCCTCTCCTACCGCAGCGAGATCCTTAACCTCTCCCACATCCACTCCTTTCCCCTCGATGAATTGCATTCCGAAGAATGCATAATACATAATTAGCACCACCGCCACATTAGCCCCACGGTCCCAGCCCAGAGTCGCGGAGCCGTTCAGTTCAACGACGGAGTCGTTGTCCATTCCCTCCTCCTCATCGCTATCGCACCCCCTTCCCTACCCACACATGCGAGCGCCACGTAGAGCCCTCCCTCCTCGCCGCCTCCCGCAGCATAACCGCACAAAAAGATAAATCCACCATGTCTGAAAAATTCGACTGGGGTACCATCAAATTCGAAATTACCAGAGATTGCGAAAACGCTTTCAGAGATCAGAATCTGTCTATCTCACGCGATGAGATTGACAGAGCCATGATTGTGTTCGGCAATCTTATCAACCTGAAGATTGATTATTTCGAGATTGCCGATTTCGGCAAACGAATGAAGCACGGACTTCAGGAATGTTATGTCTCCAGATTGGGCGACATCAATTCCTTGCTTATATTTGCGGCCTCGATCGAATCGTTCCTTAAGGTGCTGATTTTACAAGCTGGCCTCAGTCCCTATAACGTCATCAAGAACCAGGATAAAACATTGATTCCTCTTGCACGGATTACCGGAGTTTTCGGTCAAAATGCCACCCATCCATTCCGGAATCTGACACGCAATCAATATGACCAGGATCCAAATGGCTGTTTTCTGCTCGCACGCTCCTATGAAGCCCGAAACACCGACATCCACAACACGCCGGCATGGGATCGGGCAACGGTAGCATCCTATCTAAAGTATATACTTGCCACTGAGATATTCTGTATCCACAGACTGTATTCCACCCTTACGTCATTACATCCCGAACTAACCGAAAAAGCCGAATCTAAAGATGTTTCATCAGCAGACCTTCAGGCCTACGACCTTATATCATTCGGCAAATCGGCTGGAGATTACAAAAACAGGATTCTTCAGGCCAGCATTATCCACATGCTAAACGGCGGAGACCATAACGAAACTGAGATCATTCAGTCCGCAGAAACCCAATTTGGCAATAAAATGAGATCGGGGGTAAAAAAAGCCATCCAACGGCTACTGGATGATCATAAGATATCCGATATCAACTCCCCGTTCTATGGGCTGACCGAAACAGAGAAAGACCGTATTAGCCGTATCCGCGAAGACTTTGGATGCAACCGTGAATTGCTGAGAGACTCCATACAGGAATGCGTGAAAGGCACTCTATTGGAAGGACATCTTGATGAAGTGTTCAACGAACTGACAGCCTTCTGGGACGAATACCTACTTTCTAACGGCAACCAGGAGGTATCGGACGAATACAACTTGACGCAAAGCGGATTATGGACATTGATAAACCAGCATTCAGCTTGTGAAGAAGACGCCACACAGCTAATACATAAGTTGATACGGATATGCCGAGACAACGACTGCCTTAAACAAAAGTCATTCGGCAAAGCATGCTCCTTGCTTCTCTGCCGTAAGGATTACGCACTTGCCCAAGGACATCGCCGGATATGGTTTGATACGCAGATAGCCCTTTATTTGCTTGCTATGCCCACCGATGATTATATGCCTCCGGCCGATCCACTGTTCCGGAGCATCTGGGACATGGACCATATAATACTTAATCAGGAGAGTCTCTTGCCTTGTATCGCGCAGATATATAGGCATGAGATAACGAATCATGTAAAAGAAGCCCTGTCGCTGTGTCATTTTGAGGAATGTTCCTGGTTCATAGACCGTACACCGTCCAACAATGTATTCTATAGATACTATGTCCGGGCTCTCGACGAAGGGCTGCTACCTATCGGCATTGAGACGTTCAGCGACTATCTGCAGGATATTCTCGAAGTCAAGCCCGAAGATCTGGACGAGGAAAATGTCGATTCAATCCTGGACTACTATGTAACAAAAGCAATCGAGACTAAGGGAATTCAATTCGAGAAAATACCGGAACCCGACAAACTGAAAGACGCCATCGGCGTATTCGAGCAGGAAATACGGACCAAACAGCTACGCCCCAAAAAAGATATCCCCCTAAAAAACGATGCCTGGATGGGTGCCTATCTGTTTGAAAAAGACGAAATCCCCTCCCCTATATTTGTCACGCTTGACAAGACATTCCCGCCATTCCGCTCAAAATACATCGATTTGTACCGACGTGGCAATCTATCCACGTGGCAAATATATTCGCCCTCAAGACTAGTTAATCAGTTGGAGCTGATGAATATGGAATTCAATCCGGAAACGATTGACGACGGCATACTGTTGCTTGTGGAATCCGAGACTTCAGGGACTGAAATGAAACAGCTTCTCGACATAGTGATTCGGCTGACCAACAACAAATGGACCAGCAATTCCGTCAGACAGAAACGTCAGGAAAGGCTGCTTGCCAAATTCTATCACAAGGAATTCGAAAACATCGACAGCGAAGACGAGGTCAATATGGAGTATACCACTAAGTTTGTTGATTCTTGGGATAAGCTGATCAACCACTACAATAACATCGATATGACGCGGGACAACAATTTCTTCCAAATGATTAAGGAAGACGAAGTGTTTGAATCCGTTATAGAACTGGTCTATGACCACATACAGCAAGACAACAAGACCTTCGATGAATTATTGAACGGTCTGTCCGAATTCTTTGCCAGCCGGGAAGCCACCCTCGCAATCGAAGGTCTGGATGCAATAAACAATACAAATCCAGATGAAGCGGTCGACCCCAGTCAAGAATCCTCATCCAGACAAGAGTCATCAATGTAATGCGCCAAAAGGATTAATGACCAGACTGACTAATATCTCCATCAATATCTCACGATTATTTTGAAACTCTGCCTCCCGGCGGGTTTTCAAAGCCACACGTCAGTTTTACACGTTGACACCATAGTCCTAAATCATTCCGCACAATGAATCAAATTAAAGCTGGAGCTATTTTGAATTATGTCATTATCGGGCTTAATACGCTCGTCGGACTGGCATATACTCCTTATATGCTCCGTTGTCTTGGACAGAATGAGTATGGTCTATATTCACTAGTCGCTTCTATTATAGCATATCTTACATTGCTTGACTTCGGATTTGGAAATGCCATAGTTAGATATACGGCTAAATATCGTGCGGAAGGGAAAAAACAGGAACAATGGGAGATGTTTGGGATGTTTCTCGTTGTTTACTGTTTTATTGGATTAATAGCCATCGGTGGTGGTGTTGGTTTATATTTTAATGTCGATGCGCTTTTCGACCGCACCATGACGGCATCAGATCTGAGGCAAGCTCGCATAATGATGTTGCTATTGACTTTTAATCTATCCGTAACTTTTCCCTTTAGCATTTTTGGATCTATCATAACTGCATATGAAAATTTCGTATTCCAAAGAGTTGTCAGTATACTTCGAATCATAATATCGACAGGTGTTCTGATTCTTGTGCTATCTATTGGATTTAAAGCTGTAGCTCTAGTTGTAGTACAGACTGTTTTTAATGTACTGACACTATTTATAAATCTAATCTATTGTCTCAAAAAACTTAAAATTCATATAGTATTTGGAAAATTTGACTGGCCTTTCATTAAAGAAATCAGTGTATATTCATTCTGGATATTCCTAAATGCCATTATGGATAAAATATACTGGGGCACAGGGCAATTTGTCTTAGGTGCCATATGTGGGACAATGGCGGTTGCTGTATTTTCTGTCGCAATATTATTAGAACAAATGTACATGAATTTTTCCACATCTATAGTGAGTGTTCTTTTGCCTAAAGTGACAGGGATGGTTGCTCTTAGTACTACCCATAAAGAAATATCTGATTTGTTTATAAAAACCGGTAGGATTCAGAGTTTTGTAATGTCGTTTATATTAAGCGGATTTATCACATTTGGTTTAGGATTTATAAATTTGTGGGCTGGCGATAACTACGCACCTGCATATATTATTACCATTATATTTTATGTATCACTTTTTACCCCCCTTATACAAAATACAGGAATTGCAATATTACAGGCACGGAATCAAATGAAATTCCGATCAATCTTATACTTCATAATTTCAATATGCAGTCTGATTTTACAGATTGTACTATCGAAACATTATGCTGAAATCGGATGTGCTTTTGCAATAGGATTGGCTCTTGTTATTGGTCAGGGATTTATAATGAACATATACTATTATAAAAAACAGAAAATTGACATTCCCAAATTTTGGAGAGAAGTAGGCAAAATTTTGATTATCCCAACAATAATGACAATTTCTGGACTTATTTTGGCTAAGTATGTGAACTTTGCCGTAGTTTTGAATTTGATATTAGGTATAATTGTATTTAGTATAATCTTTATAATACTGAATTGGAAATTCTCACTAAACAATTATGAACGCAATTTAATTCTTGGCCCGATTGCTAAATTATTACACAAGAGCAAATTCTAATAAGAAATCCATTAAATCGATATGATAAAAATAGACTCAAAAGAAAACTGTATTGGTTGTAATGCTTGTAAACAGAAATGTCCTAAGCATTGTATCTCAATTATTGAGGATAATGAAGGATTCAAATACCCCAAAGTCAATTTAAAAGACTGTATTGATTGTCATGCTTGTGAGGCTGTATGTCCTGTTCTAAATTCAGGAGAACCACTCCCCCCCTTGGAGACTTATGCAACCTACAGTAATAGTAAAAAAACAAGACTAGCTTCTTCTTCTGGTGGTATTTTTTATGAAATATGTAAAATTATCTTACTACAAAACGGAGTTGTTTTTGGAGCACAGTTTAACGAATACTTTGAAGTTGTTACATCTTATACTGAGTCATTAGAAGATGTTACAAAATTCCAAGGATCAAAATATGTTCAAACGGACAATTCTGACTCATACACACTTGTACAACAATTTTTAAAAGATGGTCGTAAGGTTCTTTATTCAGGAACGCCCTGTCAAATTAAAGGCTTACGCAATTTTCTTGGAAAAAATTATGATTCTTTATTATGCATCGATTTTGTATGCCATGGAGTTCCTTCACCATTAGTTTGGCGCGAATATTTAAGATTAATTCAAAATGATAAATCATTCAGAAACTTGAATAAATGCAATTTAGACGACCTTCGTAATATTAAAACAATTTCATTTAGGGATAAAAAGAATGGATGGCGTAAATATTGCATGTCAATTACAACATGCGATGAAAGCACATACTACAGTTCAAGAAATCATAACCTTTATATGAAGTCTTTCTTGAATGATATTATTCTTAGACCTTCATGCTACCATTGTCGATTCAAATCATTTAGCAGTGGTAGTGATATTACTTTATGTGACTTTTGGGGAATTGAAGGACTGTCTATATCACAAAACATTCCTGTCATAAAAGAAGGAGTAAGTGGACTTTTTATAAACAGCAAAAAGGGAGCTCAGATATTAAATCAACTCAATGTGACCACTATTGCATCAAATGTTGATGATCTATTATTACAAAATCCGTCTATTAACTTCTCAACTCATTGCCCTGCAAATAGAAATATATTTTTCGAAAAATTATCCCAAGGTCATGATATAATTAGACTGATGAAAAAATATGGCAATTTACCTCTAAAACGTCGCATTAGGGCTAAGATGATTAGAGCAATTCAAAAAATTGGTTTATTTAACATCATAAAAAGAATCCATGGATAAAAAATTTGGCATATTAACGCTTCCTTTTGAAGCGAATTATGGTTATATACTTCAGGCATTTGCATTATCCAAGATAATTGAAAAGAATAATGCCCAGCCTATTTTATTAAATAGGGGTTGGAATGAATCCAATCCTTCGCTCATTCATCGTTTCAAACGAAATATATATTATAAATACTTCTGTAAAAACATAATATCATTATTCAAAAAAATAAATCAAACAGAAACAATACGCAGTTCATCAACACTTCGCACTGTTTGCGAGTCATTGAAACTGAATGGCATTATCGTGGGGAGTGATCAAGTTTGGTCAGTTCCTAATACTCGAGGAGCGGAGTTGAATTATTTTTTAGACTTTTTGGATAGCAACTCCAATATCAAAAGGTATTCTTATGCGGCTTCTTTAGGGAAAGATTCATTAATAGCCAACGAAGAAGAAAAAATAAGGATTGGCAATTTATTAAAGAAGTTTGAAGTTGTTACAGTACGTGAAGATAGTGGAGTAGACATCTTAAAACATGAATTTGATATTGATAGCACATGTGTATTGGATCCTACTTTATTAATAACAGGAGCGGAATGGGACGCTTTTGTATCTAATTACAAAAATAATAATGAACTCGTCACTTATATCCTTGATACTAATAAAGACAAGGTTGATTCTATCAAACGATATGCATCTACTAACAGACTAAAAGTATATAATCTATATAATCGAAAATTCAAGCCCTATTATTCAGTAGAGCATTGGCTTACAAAAATTCGCAATGCAAATTTCGTTATAGTGGATTCATTTCATGGAATGGTTTTCGCAATTATCTTTAAAAAACAATTCATTGCGATTGCCAACAACAAAAGGGGGAAAACTCGTTTTATATCACTTCTCCACAAATTGGGACTTGAAAATAGATTAGTTGATAATGCATCTCAAATAAATCAGCTTACATTTGATGAGATTGATTATCAAAAGGTAGGCGAGGCGTTAAAAAGAGAACGTATCGAATCTTTAAAAATAATTAATCATATAATTAATCCCGATAATTAGTTTTGAGGACTCGATTTCAGGTGAATTTTCAAATTCCTTTGTCATTCTTACAAGCTTTCCATCCAAATGAGCATTAGAAAATTACTATATATACATCGAGTGTTGCTCAATTATATGTTCCATCGATCCATTCATGGAGTAATGTCCCCTGGGGTACAATGTCTGGTTGACAAAACAATTTCAAGCATACATCACGGTGATATAGTGCATCCATGTGTAAGATTCTGCGAACATGGTTGTATAGGACATAAGTGGTGGATGGTTTATACACCGTATTATGGAGCAGATCCAGCTTTAGAAAATCCAATATTATGCTATGGCAACAGTGAAACAGAAAAATGTCCTGATACTTGGATTTTTCACTCGGAAATAAAACCAAAACCTACAATAGGATACAATTCTGATCCAAATCTTTTGATTGATAATAATTCTCTGATTGTATTTTGGAGAGAAAACCAAACTCAGCGTTGTACCGAAGATAAATCTTCTCGTGCCACATATGCAGTGAGAATATCCGAGGATGAAATTTCAGAATATCCGCACCCTATTTTAACTGCCAAAGAAGAATTCTGTGATTCTGAGGTAAGCGCATCAATTATAAAATGCAATGGAAGGTATATAGCCTATGCTACTAAAGTTAGGTTCTTCTTTAAACAAGTTAGGAGACTTCCCAAACCAATACGCAAAATAGTTGATCAACTATTATTAGGTATTGATTTACTTGGCATATATCCTACTCATAAATCGTATGGCATAGCTGTTTGGGAGGGGAGATCTCTTGGCCAGACATTCGAATTAAAAGCAGTAAATCGAATCAAGGGGACTAATCACTTATATCAGCCATGGCATCTTGATGTATTCGAATATCAAAACAAATTATACGCCATCATCCAGACAAATCAGTGCAACGCGGATATATGTTTAGCTCATAGTTCTGATGGTGTGAATTTTGAATTTTTCAAACTTCCGTTGATCACCAACAAATCAATTAATAAGATTGGAATATACAAACCTTGCGCTATTGTAGTGGATGGGATTTTTCATTTATTCTATACAGCACAGGATTTAGATAATCGGGAACTGAATAAATTCTATCATACGTCAATACCTTTTAATGATTTACTGGACAAACTAAATGGCTAAAGTTGTTTTTTTTCATATGAACGGCATCATGCCTGAGCGAGGAGGGATTTCAAGAATCACCGCAAACCTAACCTCGCTATTTCGCTCTAAGGGAATCGAAGTATGGTTTATTGGTGCAAAAAAGACCCGAGAATACAACTATGACAATTCCCAAGCATTCCTTCCAAGTCCTATTTTCAATTCTGAACAAAACTACACCTATTTCTCCGAATTGATTAGAAATCATAAAATAGATACCGTCATAAATCAAGGAGCGCTGTCCAGAGAATCCCATCGATTTATGAATGAAATAAAAAACAGGGTGAACTTCACTCTCATTTCATGCATTCATAACTCTATTCTCACTCCCATTAAAAATTATGCATATCAAAAGGAATATTTTCTAAAGTCTAGACATCTTGGTTATATATTCAATATATTGAAAACATCACTTGCTAATAAAATCCTTATAAAACTATATTGCAGAAAACATCATGCATTATACAAAACTATGTATAATGTGTCCGATTATATAGTGGGACTTTCTAAAGGGATGGAAGATGAATTAATTGAAATTACTGGTATTAATTCATTAACGAAATATAGGACAATACCAAATTTCACAAATCCTTACGATAATCAAATCGGCTACAATAAGTTCGAAAAAAAAAGAGCTAAAACTGTTTTATGGGTAGGTTCAATAGACATACCGACTAAACGCATCGATTACATGCTTAAAGTCTGGTCAATTGTATCGCAATCTCATCCTGACTGGCAACTTAAAATTTTGGGAGATGGGCCCCACATGGATGTCGCGAAGAAATACGCTAAGGAGTTACATCTATCAAACTATAGTTTTGAAGGACGAGTGAATCCTGATTCGTATTATGCTTCTGCTGAGGTTTTATGTGTTACTTCTTCTCACGAGTCCTTCTCGTTAGTTTTGTTCGAGGCATTGCAACATGGTGTCATTCCAATCGCCAACAACTCTTTCCATACTGCTTCAGAAATTCTATCGAATGGTAAATACGGAATTTTATCAGAAGCATTTAACTTGACAGATTTCTCCAATCAGCTTGATAACTTAATGACAAGTGACTCACTGCGCGAGAAATTTCGGAATCAATCCGGATCTGCATTGAACCAATATTTACCTGATGAAATATTTGCCTTATGGCAATCAATAATATAAAAACAACGATTAATATCTTCGACATTAATCTCATTTTGATTTTTGCCGGATTCCCGCTGTTTACGACATTTGTAGACAATAGTCTGGGAAGCATCGCTTACAGAGGAGTAGCCATGTTAATAGGCTTATTCTGTATAATTCGGTCAAAATTACATATTAATAATTTTAGTAAAAATAAGTCGCTGATACTATTTTTCCTTCTCTATTCTTTATTGACGTTAAAAACCGTATATGAACTCTATTTGGGAGAAGATGCATACACTCCATTCACGAATAGTAGAAGATTAGTTATGCTATTCTGTTTCGGAATTGGTTGGATTCCATTTTTAGGAGCTATATGTAGTTTTGATAAAATACACAAAAAAACTGTAGCTTATTCTATATTATTCATACTGTTATTTGTGGTTGGATCTGGTGTTATACACCGAGATGACAATGTGGTTCACGAAATAGGGCGTCTCGGCATGAATGCTCGCCAGGGATCGTTAGCTTTTGGTGATAATGCAGCATATCTTGCAATTGTAAGTGCATGCTTTATAAAATTTAGGAAATCAGTTAAAAGTTGGATTTATGTGGTCTCTTTTGCAGGCTTAATTTTAGGCATCTACGGATGTGCAATTGCGGCAAGTCGAGGCCCTTTTATTTCCATGGTAGCCGGACTCTTCTTTATATTCCTTACTCTAAAATACTCGCGCAAAATTACTGTACTCATATTATTCTTCATTTTTATTATAACTGGTACTCTCAGTTATAAAATAATAGAACAAGTGTCTCCAGTCTTGGCAAATAGATTAGATAGCACCATAGAAACTGGAGATTCAAGCGGGCGTGATGTAATTTTCTCGGAAGCTTTTCAACACATAAATGAAAATCCGATATTGGGATCAAATCCGATTATATTGGAACCCGAATCGTTCACAGGATATCATAACATATACTTACAATTCGGTGTAGGATTAGGCATATTTGGATTCTTGATATTTATCGGGTTTATACTCTCTATTTTGATCCGTAGTCTAACAAATAAAATGCTATCAAGTAATTTGTTTTATGAATGTATCGGTGGATTATTTTGGTTTTATGTAGTAAGAGGTATTACTGGTGTAAGTATTATTGGTAACTGCATATATGCAGTTGTAATAGCGTATATCTGCATGATTTTAAACAAAAAGCTTAAACATAAACAACAATATGAACAAAGCAAACCTGGCAATAAGATCAATATTAGCCACATTGGTGTCAGGAATGAATCCAAGACTATATTTTAGTCTCTCTTATATTCATAATCATAAGAGAATCCCAAATTTCAAAAATCCAAAAGATCTATCAGAAATTTGGATTAGCAGACTTCTTCGTGGCGACTTCATGAAGATTTACTATCTTGCTGACAAATATAAAGTTCGAGATTATATTAAGTCTAAGGGGTTAGAATCTCTCCTTACGCCCCTACTTGGAGTGTATGATTGTTTCAATGATATCGATTTCAACAAACTTCCCAATCGATTCGCATTGAAAATGAATTGTTTCGCTGGGATGAACTATATATGTACCGACAAATCTAAAATTGATTTGCAAGCATTGAGGAATACAGTAAACAGTTGGACCCATAAGAAACATGCGTCACAATCAGAACGGCACTATAATCTCATAGAACCCAAAATCGTTTGCGAAGAATTTATAGATGATGGATCAGGATTCTTTCCTACTGACTATAAATTCATTTGCTTACACGGGAAAGTTGTGTGTATCTTAGCATGTACAGGGCGTGAAACCGGGAAAGCTCATTATTCTCCATACTCTCCCGATTGGGGACCTCTTCCTGAGTATAATAGGAAGAACGGCAATTTCGATTATCTGAATCCACCAAGCAATCTGAATGATATGATAAATGTCGCCGAAAAGTTATCCTCTGATTTCGAAATGATACGTGTCGACCTATATTCCAACGGTAATCGAATATGGTTTGGGGAATTGACACTCACACCTGCCGGTTGTATATTCCACACCTGGAGTAACCTTGCTTTAGATGAAATGGGGAAACTGTTTTACTCAAAGTAAAAATGGGAAAATTGTGTATTATATATAATTATGCTCAATTATACCGCGAGCCCATATTTAAAGCCATTGATGCACAATGGGATTGTGATTGGTATTTTGGTGAAAACGACACTGATATTAAGGGAATGGATGTGTCAAAACTCAAGCGAGTCCATATCCTCCCATATAAAAGATTATCGTTCGGTGCATGGTACCGTTTAAAAGGCCTATCAAAACACCTTAGGAAAAATAAATATACTACATATCTCATGTTGGGTGAGCCTTATTGTCTTTCAACATGGAGAGTAGCAATTAAGCATAAATTATTTGGCAGGAAGGAAAAACTATATTTTTGGTCTCATGGCTGGTATGGCAAGGAATCAAAGGCCGTAACATTAATAAAAAAACTATTCTTCAATCTCGCTGATGGAATTTTTCTTTATGGAAATTATGCTCGAGATCTGATGATAGAAAAAGGATTCAAGAAAGATAAATTATTTGTCATTCACAATTCTCTGGATCATACGCATCAAGTCAAATTAAGAAAAGTCCAGACTACATCTAACATATATATAAATCATTTCCATAATAATAATCCAACATTAATCTTTATTGGAAGACTCACTTCTGTAAAGCGTCTGGATTTATTACTGGAAGCTTTGCTAAAACTTAAAAAACAAGGGAATCCTTATAATTTAGTTTTGGTTGGCGATGGATCCGAACGCAATTCACTGGAATCAAATTGTAAGGAACTTGGCATCTCAGATCAGGTTTGGTTTTACGGAGCCTGTTATGATGATAACAAAAATGCTGAATTGATTTATAATGCCGATTTATGCGTTTCACCTGGCAATGTCGGATTAACTGCCATGCACGTGATGGTATTTGGAACTCCCGTGCTAACCCATAATGATTTCAAATGGCAAATGCCGGAATTTGAATCCATCCATCCGGGTATTACTGGAAATTTTTTCAAATCAGGTGATGTAAATGACTTAGCTAACAGTATCTCCAATTGGTTTGATAATCATCATGACAGGGAATCAGTACGACTGGCCTGTTATGAAGAAATAGATTCCCAGTGGACTCCTGAATTCCAGATGTCAGTCCTGCAGAACAACTTACAATAGTTTAATAATGCCCCACATATCCGGTATAATCAACAACTTATTATGAATATGAAAAATTGTAAGCCGCGACTATTACAACTTAATAGTGCTGTCAATTGGGGTTCTATAGGTAAAATCGCCGAAGGAATCGGATTGGCGGCAATGGAACGTGGATGGGAAAGTATGATTGCGTTTGGGCGTTCTGAGTATAAGAACCCTTCGAAATCTAATACTATATATGTGGGAAACAAATTAGCCGTATACGCACATTATGCTCGTCAAAGGATTTTAGATGGTGAAGGTCTTGGAAGCAAGCATGCCACATTAAAATTGATTGAGCATATTAAGAAATATAATCCTGATATAATTCAATTACATAATCTACATGACCATTGGCTCAACTATCCTATACTATTTCAATATTTGGCATCGATAGATATACCAATAATATGGACATTTCATGATTGTTGGGCTTTTACAGGAGGTTGCCCTTATTTTGACATAGTTCGTTGTAATAAATGGAAGGATCTGTGTTGCAATTGTATACTTCGGAAGGGACTGTTATTAGATATGTCTTCTAGAAATTATAATTTGAAAAAAGGATTGATTTCTAAAATTGCAGATAGATTAACTATTATTCCGGTTTCACATTGGCTTGAGGATTTATGTAAGCAATCTTTCCTTAAAGGCACTACAATCAAATTGATTCATAATGGTATTGATGTAGAAAAATTTAAACCAAGTAATGCAAAAGGATCAAAACCTCTGATTCTGGGAGTCGCGATTGAGTGGGACGAGCGTAAGGGATTCAGTGATATGATGAAATTAAGAAATTTATTGTCTGCAGACGATATTGATATTGCTATGATTGGGTTAAACAAAAAACAAATAAAAACACTACCCGAATCAATAATTGGAATTGAGAGGACTCAAAGCATTCAAGAATTAGCAGATTGGTACAGTCGTGCTTGGTTTTTTGTCAATCCCACGTATGCCGATAATTTTCCAACAGTTAATGTAGAGGCTCTTGCATGCGGCACTCCCGTAATTACATATAATACAGGAGGCAGCCCGGAAGCAATTGACGAAAATACCGGATGTGTAGTTGAACAAGGGAATGTGGAGGAATTAGCCTCAGCCATCTTACATGCTATTAATAATCCATTTTCATCAGAAAAATGTAGGATGAGAGCCGAACAAAAATATAATAGTAATACTCAATTCGCAAAATATATAGATATTTATGAATCTTTGATTTGATTCATGGACTATGAGGATTTCCGGATTAGAGTGTATAATTATAATAAGAACATAATGAAGACTGCACTAATAACAGGCATAACCGGACAAGATGGCTCTTTTCTCGCGGAACTGTTGCTTGAAAAGGGATATGACGTGCACGGTACGATACGACGTTCATCCGTTGATTTCCGTGAACGCATCGCACATCTTGAAGGACATTCCAACTTCCATCTGCACTACGCAGATCTCGGGGACTCGATGTCAATAATACAGGTATTGAATAAGGTCAAGCCTGACGAAGTTTATAACCTTGCGGCTCAGAGTCACGTACAAGTTTCGTTCGACTCGCCGGAGTTTACGGCCGATGTGGATGCTACAGGTGTGCTGCGTTTGCTTGAAGGTATACGCCAGTGCGGACTTGCCAACACCTGCCGATTCTATCAGGCCTCGACTTCAGAGCTATACGGCAAGGTTGAGGAAGTGCCCCAGAATGAAAAGACTCCATTCCATCCATATAGCCCCTATGCTGTGGCAAAGCTCTATGGCTTCTGGATAGTAAAGGAATATCGCGAGGCCTATAACATGTATGCCTGCTCGGGAATACTGTTTAACCACGAATCGGAACGTCGTGGCGAGACTTTCGTAACCCGTAAAATTACACTTGCAGCAGCCCGCATTGCCCAGGGCAAACAGGAAAAGCTTTACCTCGGCAATCTGTCATCATTGCGTGACTGGGGTTATGCCAAAGATTATGTAGAATGCATGTGGCTCATCCTTCAGCAAGATAAACCCGACGATTATGTTATAGCCACCGGAGAGCAGCATTCTGTACGTGAGTTCTGTCTGTATGCATTCCGCAGAGCTGGCATTGAACTGATATTCCAAGGCGAAGGAGAGAATGAAAAGGGTATAGACGCTAAAACTGGGAAAGTCCTGATTGAGGTATCTCCGGACTTCTATCGTCCGACCGATGTGGTCAACCTCTGGGGAGATCCGACCAAAGCCAAAAAAGAACTCGGTTGGGACCCGACAAAGAAGACCAGCTTCGAGCAGCTTGTCAATCTCATGGTAGACGCAGATATGGCCAAGGTTGCCGTAGAGCGTGCAGGAGAGCATGTACGTACAAACTTGGCGGAATATCTGGAAAAGGGAATAGTAAAATGATGCAAAAAGATTCCAAGATATATGTTGCCGGTCATAGAGGAATGGTTGGCTCGGCAATACTCCGAGAGTTGAAGCGTCAGGGGTACACAAACATCATCACCCGGACGCACAGCGAGCTCGACCTGATAAACCAGCAGGCGGTGAATGATTTCTTCGCCTCCGAGCAGCCGGAATATGTGTTTCTTGCAGCGGCTAAGGTCGGAGGCATCATTGCCAACCAGAATCACTTGGCCGACTTCATGTACGACAACATGATGCTGGAAATGAACGTGATCAACGCCGCTTGGCGCAACGATTGCAAGAAACTGGAATTTCTTGGCTCGTCGTGCATTTATCCGCGCATGGCTCCACAGCCCATGAAGGAAACCTGTCTGCTGACCTCGGAACTGGAGAATACGAACGAGGCATACGCTTTGGCCAAGATCTCCGGACTCAAATACTGCGAGTATCTCAACCGCCAGTACGGTACGGATTACATTTCCGTAATGCCCACCAACCTGTATGGACCTAACGACAATTATCATCCGGAGCATTCACACGTGCTGCCTGCATTGATACGCCGGTTTCATGAGGCAAAAGAGCAAGGTCTGGAGGAAGTGACCTGCTGGGGTGACGGAAGTCCATTGCGCGAGTTCCTTTATGTCGATGATCTGGCTAACCTGTGCGTATTCCTGATGAACAATTACTCCGGCAACGAGACGGTAAACGCCGGTACGGGCAAAGAATTGACCATAAATGAGCTCACGGAAATGGTGGCTGACATAGTAGGCTATAAGGGCCGAATACTGTGGGACACCACGCGCCCGAACGGCACGCCTCGCAAGCTGCTTGACGTTAGCAAAGCCACGGCCTTGGGATGGACATACAGTACAGAACTGCCTGACGGAATCCGTCTGGCCTACGATGACTTCCTGCACAATCCCATGAGGGCTGAAAGATAAATATTGATATGCATCCCCATACGTTAGTCATAGTCAATCAGTCGACTGGAGCTCTTACCATAGATGTTTGTAACGCATTTGTAGGTAAATACAAGACTATTTATCTCATTTGTGGAAGAGTATCTGAAGATTCAGTTCCATTACACCCGTCTATAAAAGTCTTGAATATTGTTCCGTATCAAAAAGGCTCAATATTTAAACGAATCAAGACTTGGGGTCAAGGGTCCTTGCAAATGAAAAGGGTCCTTAAGAACATTGAAGGACCTAAAGATGTGTTATATTTCACAAATCCCCCAATGTCATACCTATGGGCTGATAAGATGGATGACCGGTTTGGAATTGTGGAGTATGATCTCTACCCCGATGCGCTGAGTAATATTCATTGTCCGAAGATAATCATTAACTGGTGGGCCAATCGCAACAAAGCAATTTTCGCAAAGAGTTGTGGAATAATAACGCTCAGTGATGGCATGAAAAGACAGGTCGCACAATATTGCAGTCCTGACATTATTAGCGTCATACCCAACTGGAGCACATTCGGCAAGCCCGAATTCGTTGCTGAAAACGAAAATCCGTTTATCAAATCTCTTGGATTGGAAGGTAAATTCATAGTGATGTATTCCGGTAATATCGGATATACGCACAATGTAGAGACTCTGGTTGGGGTAGCCCATGAAATGAAAGACGATCCAAGAGTCGTTTTCCTCATCATAGGCGAAGGCGGTAAAAAGGCTGCTTTACAAGAAATGGCAGATAATCTTGGTTTGAAAAATGTGATATTCCATACCTATCTGCCGTTTGACGAAATCAAATATTCAATGAATGCTGCATCACTGGGAGTAGTCACCTTGACACCTGAAACCGCCAATGTAAGTGTACCAAGTAAGACTTACAATTATCTCGGATATGGTCTGCCTATTCTTAATATAGCTCCACCAAATACGGAAGTAGGTGCTATTTTAGACAAATATGAATGTGGCGCGTCGTATCGCCCCGATGATATAAAAGGCATTGCTGAGTTTATCCGTCAATGCTCGCAAGATTCCCACTATATGTCAAATCTGAAAACCAATACCCTGACCGCCGGACAAGATTTCACATCTGCTAATGCAAAGGAATACGTCAAGATTTTTGACTAAATCTGGATTATTCCGCATTTAGCAAAATGAACTTCAAATGAAACCATACCGCGATTTCTTTAAACGCACAATCGATATATTGGCGTCTGGCGGTACATTGCTTGTGCTGTCAGTGCCGTTAGCTGTCGTGACCATTTGGTTACACTATGCCAACAAGGGCGCAGGTGCGTTCTTCTTTCAGGAACGTCCCGGTAAGGATAGTAAGATATTCAAGGTGGTCAAGTTCAAGACCATGACTGACGAACGCGACAAAGACGGCAACCTCCTTCCTGATGCAGACCGATTGACTAAGGTCGGAAAGTTTGTCCGTTCGACTTCAATCGATGAATTGCCACAGCTTTGGAACGTTCTAAAAGGCGACATGTCATTAATAGGGCCTCGTCCCTTGTTGGTTCAATATCTTCCTCTTTATTCTTCCGAGCAGGCTCGGCGTCACGAGGTGCGGCCAGGCATCACAGGATGGGCGCAGTGTCATGGTCGCAACGCGATTTCTTGGCAAAAGAAATTCGAGTTGGATGTCTGGTACGTAGACCATATCTCTTTCGTCACAGACTGTAAAATAGTGCTGACCACATTGAAAAAAGTATTAGGACGCGAAGACATAAATTCAGCGACTTCGGTCACGATGGAAGCTTTTAACGGTAAAAATTGATTATGAAGGATATTGCTATATATGGCGCAGGTGGTTTCGGGCGTGAAGTCGCCTGCCTGCTTAAGCGCATCAACAATGAAATGGAACCGACTTGGAATTTAGTCGGTTTTTTTGACGATGGGGTCGAGGCCGGTAGCCATAACGAATATGGCGAGGTATTAGGGAACATCGTTACCCTCAACGCATGGCCTAAGCCTTTGGCTCTCGTATTCGCAATCGGTTCTCCGAAAATAGTTGAACTTCTTTATAACAAAGTACAGAATTCAAACATAGAATTTCCCAACATAATCGCTCCCGATACATTATTCCTTGACCGCGACAATGTCAGGATGGGACAAGGCAACATAATATGTTCAAGATGCCTTATCTCGTGCAACGTCGAAATCGGGAATTTCAATACTCTAAACGGTTCTATCAACGTTGGTCATGACGCCTGCTTCGGCGATTTCAATTCAATTATGCCCGCGGTCAAGATTTCGGGTGGCGTAACTATCGGCAAACGCAATTTTCTTGGTGTCAATTCAGTGATTCTACAATATAAATCCATAGGAAACGACACCATAATCGGTGCCGGCAGTGTAGTGATTCGGAATATAAAAAATGCAGGAACCTATGTCGGGAATCCTGCTAAAAAAATACAATACTAATCTCAAACGAATAAAATGGAAATCAAAGAATTTATCGAGAAGTTCGTCGACATCTTCGACGACACGGATGTAGCGACCCTGACTCCCGAAACCAAGTTCCGCGAACTTGACGAGTGGTCATCTCTCACTGCGCTCGGCGTCATCGCACTGGCCGACGAGGAATTCAACGTCGAGCTGTCAGGAAACGAACTGCGCGCAGCCAACACAATCCAAGATCTGTTTAATCTGATTAAAGGTAAAGTTTCTTGATGCAGAATCAGGACATCTTCAATCCGTTTTCCCTTAGTGGCAAGACTATTCTTGTGACCGGTGCCTCTTCAGGCATCGGACGCGAGACCGCTATCGTTTGTTCCAGGATGGGAGCTAAAGTTGTAATTACAGGAAGGAACATCCTGAAACTGGTAGACACAAACGGGATGCTTGAAGGAACCGGGCATCTTGTAATCACCTTAGATCTTACAGATCCGGAATCATTCAATGCGTTTGTGGATGAGGTTCCCGAATTGGACGGAATTGTGCACTGCGCTGGAATCGGAGACCGTACCATGCTGAAAATGGCGCGTGAAAAGGACATTGAGCGCGTAATGAAAACCAACTTCGACGGTCCGGTACTGCTTCAACGAGTCCTACTTAAAAAGAAAAAAGTTAAGCCCTCATCATCAATCGTTTTCATCGCATCCCGTGCCCCATTTGCACCGGCTGCCGGCAATGGTCTTTATGCTGCATCTAAGGGAGCTTTGATAGCATACTCCAAAGTATTGGGTCTGGAGCTTGCCAACCAGCTAATACGCGTAAACTGCGTTTGTCCTGCTATGGTATGGACGGAATTGGTTCAGCATGACGCCGAATTGACAGGAGCCGATTATCATAAAGCGGAAAAGACATATCCACTAAAACGATTTGGCAAGCCTGAAGATGTCGCGAATCTTATAGTCTATCTTCTTTCGGATGCAAGTTCATGGATGACCGGCAGCTGTATTGATATTACAGGTGGCGGCGAATTTACATTAAAAGCATGATATGAAATCATATATCAAGGCATTAGCCTATTATTTACCGGACACAATTGTTTCAAACGAACAGTTAGTTGCCGAGTTCCCAGAGTGGACAGTAGAAAAAATCGCAGATAAAGTAGGTGTCAATAACAGACACATTGCAGGCGATGAGACAATCTCCTCTATGGCGATAAAGGCTGCGGAGAATCTGTTTCAAGAGAATCCGGAAATAAATCGTGAAGATGTCGATTTTATCTTGGTTTGCACCCAAAGTCCTGATTACTTTCTGCCATCTACGGCCTGTATAGTCCAAAATGCACTTTGCATACCTAAAACATGCGGTGCATTCGATTTCAATCTCGGCTGCTCGGGCTATGAATACGGACTCGCAACCGCCAAAGGATACATATCTGCCGGTATCGCTAAAAATGTACTGTTGATAACAGCTGAGGCATACAACAAACACATCCATCCTCGCGACAAAGGAAACCGTACCATTTTTGGAGACGCCGCAACAGCTACGCTTATCTCAACGGAGGGATTTGCGGAAATTGGAAATTTCGTGTTAGGCACTGACGGTTCCGGTGCAGAGAATCTGATTGTCAAGACCGGAGGAATGGCTTGTCCAGACCGAGCCAATGATTTGCAATTCGATGAGAACGGCAATCCACGGTCTTCTGATTTCCTATATATGAACGGCTCGGAAATCTTCAGTTTCACCATTAGAGTAGTACCCAAGATGGTACGCCGGACACTTGAAAAGAACGGTCTTGTAATGGAAGATATCAATCTCTTTGTATTCCATCAGGCCAACAGCTTCATGCTGTCGCATCTCAGAAAGAAATTGAAGATTGATGAGGATAAGTTCTTTATCAATATGTCAGAGATCGGCAACACCGTATCATCCACCATTCCTATTGCCCTGAAAGACGCACAATCAGCCGGATTGCTTAAAGGCAATATCCTGATTGCCGGTTTCGGAGTTGGCCTCAGTTGGGGAGCCTGCATACTGAAAATTAGTTAGTGTGTGATTATGATCCATAAGCTTCAAGGTCCGCATCAACCGTTATCATCCCTCCTCTTCAGCATAAATCAAAGAAAATCCTAATTCTTTAATGGTTTAATATACGCTTGGCGTTAACTTAAACGTTATATTATATTAAATCATATTTTATGGACAACAACTCCGAGATCTGTAATCCGTTTGACCCTAGGGAAATCTCCATCGATACAAAAACAATACCGATGGACGTGCTTCTTCGCAGATTATTGCAAGGTACTATTATACTTAATCCGGACTTTCAAAGAAAAGAGGTGTGGAGTCATGAGGCTAAATCCCGGTTGATTGAATCGTTGATGCTGAACATTCCGATTCAAATGTTCTATGTTGCTGCCGATGAACAGAACAATTGGACTGTGGTGGATGGGCTACAAAGAATCAGTACTTTCAGGGATTTCATCCTCGGGATTGAATTTCTGAAAAATCCATCAAGAACTGAACGCAATGGTCATGGTTTCCGACTTACCGGACTCGAGTTCCTTAAAGAACTTGAAGGCAAAAACATGGCTTATCTTGAGAAACACCATACAGCTCTATACAACCGCATAATGGAGACTCAGTTCAGCTTCACCATAATCAATCCACGTACTCATGAAGAAGTGAAGCGGAACATCTTTAAGCGTATCAATACAGCCGGTGTACCCTTAGAGCCTCAAGAGACGCGCAATGCGCTATATGCGGGTCCCGCTGCCAATTTACTTAAAACGCTCTCCGGTTTTTCAATATTTAAATCCTCATTCAAAGGCAGCAAAATCAATTCCAACAGGATGGAGGACCAGGAATGGGTGTTAGGGTTTATAGCATTTCTTCTGCGCCCATATAATCTTTACAATCGCGCCGTCAGCATGGATGACTGGTTATCTGAAACCATGATAATCCTGAACTGGCTTGCAGAACCAGCCAACCCTGAGAATGCACGACTGATGAAAGATAGTAAAATCAAAGAGGATACCATAGTACGTTATTCCGAATCTGAACTGACAACCCGCTTTTCGGATGCTTTGAAACGTCAAAGGGAATTGTTCGGACATCACGCGTTTCGTGCAAGTCATGGTTCACACCGTCGTACTCCAATCAACCGTCGCGTTTTTGAAACCTGGGGCGTTTTATTGAGTGACCTTTCGACCGAGGAATACAACAGACTGAAAACCCATAAATCTGAATTTCTGAAAGCTTATGGCCAGTTGATAGATTCCCATAATTTTAAAGCCACGCTGTCCAAACATGGAATGGATCCTACCGCTGTCAACTCGCGTTTTACAAATTTCTCCGATTTGATAAAAAAATACACTGCCGATGATATTTGACAAACTTAGTCTGAATGGATTCAAATCATTCAAGAATCAGGACATTACACTATCTCAACTGACATTGCTTACTGGTATCAACAGCAGTGGCAAAAGTTCAATAGTCCATGCCTTAAGAATGTTGAATCAAGCTTATCGTCATGAAAATCCGATATTGCCTGGTTATGGGGACGTAGACGAACTTAAAAACAGGGATTCTGCGTGGCCCATTACGATAACCGGTTGGCATGATTCCGTGCCTGCTATATCGATGCACATTTCTGGACTAGAAGACATCATATCAGAACTGCATCCATCTGCTTTGCCAGAATTAGATCTTACATATATCTCAGCTTCTCGATTCGGTCCCCAGAACCACATAGCCATAGATACATCAGACCGGATAGGCGAATTAGGCGAGAATATACTGAAGAGCATTGATACACACCAGGATGACATAATACCAGACATCCTAAGGCACCCGGATTCCGAAGGCGAGACGCTTCTGTTCAATCTGCGTGCCTGGATTAACGCTATATCTCCCGGTACAAAATTCACTCATGAAATCATAAAGCATGCAGATACTTCCTATATGGAATTCAACGGATTCCGGTCTTCCAATGTAGGATTCGGCCTTAGTTACACTCTTCCTGTAATTGCTTCACTACTTGTGGCAAGCGTTAAGAAGAATCAAATCGTAATGATTGAAAATCCAGAAGCTCACCTACATCCCCGAGCCCAAACAGAAATGGCGCAGCTGATCTGTATGGCAACTGAAGCAGGGGTGCAGACTGTGGTGGAAACACATTCCGATCACTTGTTTGATGGTGTACGTATTTATGCCAGAAAGCATCCTGGATTTGCAAATAAAACCGCCATACATTGGTGTGAAATCGGTTCCTACGGCAACACAAAACTGGAATCTCCCCGTCTCCTCGACAATGGGAAGCTGGAGAGTTGGCCCAAGGGGTTGTTCGATCAGTTCGAAATCAATGCAGACGAGCTATTATGAATTTCTACTTCAACCATCTGACTGGACTTCCTGCCAATAATCCACAGGATGTTTTCAACTCGTTGATGCTGGATTTTCAACGCTTAAGGAAACGTAAGGACTTGGATTTGGGCGAAGGTATAATTTCAGAAAAAGACCCAAGGGAAATCTTCACTGGACATATGACATTGGCACACTTGATAAGAAGCTCCACTGATAAGGACTTGCGAAGATGGATTTACAGCCAGTTCACAAGGCATCCAGCGAACAATGTTTGTAATCCTGAAAGCCTGCAGGCATTTGCAGATGGCAATTATTCATACGTAATTAGGCATACGGATGGCTCTGAAACTGACGCAAGAAGTCTAGTATTGCCTTACGGTTCCAACTGTTGTCTTCTGACTATGCCTGTCTCCGACTACTGGAAAAGAAATAGTGTAACCATACATAGTTCTAATCCGGAATGCAACATAATGGAGATGCCTTCTTTTTATGGTAATGATGATTCTAATTTCTCCTACATAATCCGAGAATCTATCGCAAGACATTACCAAGATTCAGAGCTCAGCAAGGTCGACGCAAAGATCGATTGGTTCAAGAACTGTATAGGCAAATCCGAAATCCGAGTACACCCCGAGGCTATTGAACGTTTCAAAGAACTTGCCACCGATGAACAGCAAAATACCATCAATTTGGTTCAAAAGGCTTTCCGGAACAATCAGCTTTTCCCAATAGTTGCAGACAATACCTTAATAAAATCCTGTGAGGGGAAAGGGAATGAGATGACCTATGAACTTCGCGATGTGGGCAAAGGTATCAGAATTTACTTCCAATGTAGGGAGGATAAGTTAATAATAGGAGGTCTACATACCAAGGCAGAGGGAGAAGGCAAAGAACAATCCGCACACATAAATCGTGCAACAAGATGCTGTCAGGATTTGCATTAGCGTTCATTTTTTGGACCACACATAAAACGAGGTAATTTCGCGGCTGTATCAAAACGCACGGCAATGAATTACCTGAACAACGCAACTGGTGTATTTGACTGTAAGCGCGTAAAAATGACGTATTGCGGGGAATGACGAGAATGACGTACTTTGCGGGACAAACCAAAACCTGCAAGTATGACATATTCAAGCGAAGAGTTCTTTGCTGGACAAAGTGGCAAGCCGATTACGATTGGTTCTATATCCGCTACAAGGTCGAGGGCGTTTACTTGATATTGCATAAATTGAAACAATTGTTTATTTTTGCAACGTCAAGATAAATTTGCAACACTAACTCTTTATCGGCATCATGATAACCTGTTACAATCCAAATACTCACCTCAAATGGGATTCCAGTTTGAATGGACCTGACGATAATATTCTGAACTTGTCTCAAGATGAAATCATGGGACTGCCCAATATCGGTGAGGTTATCAATTTTTGCCATTCTATAGAGAATAATTTCGTCAATGCCAGAGGATGGAATAGCTTACATCTCAATATTCCTCCCATGGATATGTTTAAGCAGATTGGATTACATAATCCATACGCAGCTTATTCCAATGATGGCTCCAACGAGGACTTCATAGTGTCAAGGCTCGACAGCGGACGTTTCGCACTCAAACCGAACCTCAAGAACAGACCCGTTTCTATATAGAGGCCAGAATACATTCCATAAATCAATTGTCTCAGGTTTTGACAGAAGTTCGAAAGAAGAAAAACTAATCGCTAACCTCAAGGTCGCTGAATTTTCCCTTCTGTTGAAAACCCATCCTCTTTTCAGAATGTTTGACGCAGGTATAGCGTTAGATGGTGTAACAAAGACCATATTCCTGGAAATGAATTATTATGGTCTGGCTCAACATTACGGTTTCAATACAGGTCTGTTGGATTTTTCTTCGGATATCGAAGTGGCGGCATTCTTTGGCGCAACCAAATGGCTTGCCGCGGACACATATATTATCAGTATTTTGACAAGAATGAATACCGCAGATTATATTATCATCAGATTGACACAGAATTCAAAGCATCCCGGCGTTAGTCCCGGTCGGCAAGGAATTCATTACATCGAATCATGAAGGTTTCGGATTTCATAGCTCTATGCGCTTCAGCACAGCCTGTACCTTACGATAAATCGAAACGGGATATCCGTATCGTACAGTCGGACAAGGGGGTGGCCAGATGCGTGGACGGAGATCCGTTTAAGGCTGACATAATCCAGGCCTTGAAATGTGATGACCCGGATAAGGCCATGCATCAGTACGACATTCCACGAATGATACGCGGGCTCAAATATAGCCTCATTGTCGACGGCAACAATGAGGCACAAACCGGCATCGAGATCCTGAACACATTAAATGCGGTGATTGGCTCCAACATCACGTCGTACCATCAGTTCGAACACGACGGATGGAAGTACGCCATCGCTTTGCTGAAAGGTTATATCGAAGTCGACAGTCTCTTCTGTAAATCCTTACAACCTGATAAGACTTCAGACCGGGCACGTGCCGCCCTCGAACTGCGAAGCCGTGGCGTTATCGTGACCGTAAACGAATCGGAACTGGAATTCGATCACATGGACGCGGTCTATGTCGACCTTGAAAACAGAATCAAAAATTTCGGAGGACGGCACTTTATCGAATCGCTTCTTTCCGAACTTCCGTACAATAATGTTTTCGGTCGTTTCATACTTCCCAAACGTGGGAACGAGGCCTCGATTCCTACAAGTCACAATCCGGCGGAACCCTATAATTACCTGCTGAATTTAGGCCTGAAATATCTGGCGTCGGAGGGAATTGAACAGTTAAGGACTGCCCAGTATTTTTCAGGCATAAAAGATCTGGCGAAAACAATATGCTTCGCCACTTTCTCGGTCGAATCTTATTCATTCTGGGAGCATATCTTCCTCGGTGACAAGAATCCGGTGGAATATATCACGGATTTTATCCTGCGGGAGAGTGTATTCAATCTCGACCAATCATCATTGAAATTTATAACGAGTTTCGTCAAGTTCATTTGTTAAAACTATGGGGAAGCAATAGACGAATCGAAGCTCAATTTCAAGCTCAGGGAATATTGTAGTGTGATGAAAATGCTTACGGACCTTGGCAATCCGGGAAAATTCACAGTCGTATCAATAAAATCCCTGAAAGACAGACATGTGTCGAAATCGACAATTACGCACATTGTCAATGGGTTAGCGCTACCCATTGATAAGTTCAACCATAACTTTTCATATCCCAACGATTACGGCAACGTCGATTATTGGAACTACCCCATCGCCAGAATCGACAGCCACAGGATATTATTGTTTCCACTCTCCATCTCTGCTCGCGGGTGGTATGAGGGTCTTTTGAACCTTATCCGTCAGGCCGGCATTGAAATTGATCCTAAAGTCGGATCGATAATCGAGAATTATCTATACAAAATGCTCGCTAAGAGGCACATCACGTGCATTTCGGGTAAATATACATTGCCTGACAAAGCGGAGGGCGAATGCGATGGCCTGATTGAATCGGCCAAGAGAATCATTCTTATCGAGGTGAAGAAAAGAAGCCTGGTGAGGGATTCCAGGTCTGGAACAGACTATCAGATTCTTAATAACCTGTGCGATACGCTCAAGGCTCAACTGCAGTGCCTGAAGACTGCATACGGCCTTCGCAATTCATCTCCTTTTGTATTAGAGTCGGGGGACGGAGCTGATTATAACGTCTTCCTTAACAACAGGAATATTGAGAGGATTACACTAACCTTGTTCCCGTACGGTGCTATTCAGGACAGAGCGATTTTCGAAAAGACAATAGAACTGTTCCTTAAATATCGTTTTATAGCGCCTATCGTAGAGTCGGGCGACGATCCGGCCACGTTGGAAAAGAAAGAAAATGTAGCGGCCAAGTTAAAGCCGTTGACTAAGATTATCGGCGAGTTGGGCATTTATCTGAACAAGACGCAAGAGACGCGACCACTATTCAATGGCTGGTTCCTGGATCTTGAGCAGCTGCTTTTCCTTATAAACAGTTCGGACGGAGCTGACGAATTCACAGACAATCTCCTGAAGCATAAGTATCTGTCAGCGGGCACACTGGACTTCTATAACGAGACGCTGGCATTAGGCTTAATAGATTGATAGATTCCCAAAGGCTTTTCGGTTTTCAGTCATATACGGCTATGCGCGGCTGGGGACAGCCTCCGCTACTACCGTTTCTCCTGCGCTAATGTTTGAAAATAATTGCGGCGATGAACCTGTATAAACTGATGAAGATGGCCGTAGGCCATGGACTGCCACGGCCGGTGAAATTGGCGGGACTGGCTGCGATGTTCCGTCTGCGGCGTCGCACGGCGGCCGTGTTCCTCGACCCGGTGCTGGCATGTAACCTGCGTTGCAGGATGTGTTATTTCTCCGACCCGGTGAAACGGGCATCGATGAAGGGGACCATGTCCAACAGTCAGCTTAACGAATGTACCAAGGCAATTTTTCCATACGCACTCAAGCTGCAGATTGGCTGCGGTGCGGAGCCGACCCTCTATCCCC
>OIGD01001121.1_pt1 | contig 26758 bp, 27 predicted proteins | sample 1582211 | NCBI WGS metagenome assembly OIGD01 (sample SAMN04414078, study PRJEB24778) | human gut metagenome | material: faecal | host: Homo sapiens
TTAAAAATACTCAACACCTTAATTTCTACATTATTTTACCATATTCCCATTTATTTTACCATATTCAAAAGAACAAATATACCAATAAATCCATTATTTTTTTATCTTTATCTTTAAGATATGTTGGACGTAGACTTCTAAAATATCCTTCAAGAATTCGACCACTGTTTTTATCATTTCTAGCTGGAAGCTGTTTAATACAATATACTCTTTCATTATGAGCGCAAGAATTTCTAACTTTTCTCAGCCAATGTAGGCTTCCTATTAATAATTTCACATTATAATAGCCTTTATCATCTTTTAAATCATATAATTTGCAAAGTGCATGTGTTACACCATTTTTACTATTGCTAAGCACATCAATAAATGTAGAAAAATTGACTACCTTAATCATAATCCAGGTTGGTATTGTTTCATGATTATTCATATAAAATCTTACATATTCCGATCTACTTCTGTTCAGTTCACTATAAGCTGATGAAATTGCATTCATCTTATTTTGTAGTTTACTATCATCAGAATATGCTTTTGCGTCATACCAAGGAGTCTTTCCATTATCATTACATTGATCAAATTTATATCCAGTTAGCGTACGGACTTCTTCTTCAATCTGAGTAATATATTTTAACAAAAGCATCCTAAGGTCATCATCAAATTTTTTAAGTGCATAAAGAGCCTTTAAAGAAGTATTGGCAATGTATATGTGATTCCCATTATTATCCTTTCCACAAATAAAAGGTTCTTTATAACCATTTACTAAATTGAAATAGCCCATTCTAACTAATGTTGTCTTATCTTTGGTATTTCCACAATCAATTTTCTTTTTATCTCGTAACTTCTTCATCTGTTGATTGTAAGTTAAAAACTCTTTATCTGCTGCCATGCAACCACCTTCCCTCTTTTAACTATTTGATATCTCAGTAGAATCCTTAAAATTCATCATCCTACCAGTTACTGGTATTCTTTCAATTGATTCAACCTTTGACCTAAAATATATTTTCGCTCTGAAAGTTTCTAAACTTTCTTCTATATCATCAAATTCTTTCTGGAAAATGCCCACATAATCAAAATCATCTTCAGACTTTTTTTCCTCTGTAAACAAGACTTTGCTCACTTCAATTGCCTTGTTCATGCAAACAGCAAAATTCCCCTTATTATCTTTATAAAGATTGAAATGATAAGTCTCTTCCAATAATTTTTGTTTTATAGTTCTTATCTTATTGAATATTTCATTATAAGCTTTAAGTCGTATATTTTTATTTGAAAAAATAAAATTCAAATTACTATACGCACTGTCTAATTCATATAAACTAATCTTTGACAATTCTATATAATTGTCAATAACTTCATTTACGGTCTTTTCATAGTTTTCCATTTTTGAAATATAATTTTGATTTAACTTATTTCCTATATCATGGTTTTCTGTAAATAACATAGGCTCATTTTCTTCCATCCACTGAGTATATTTTTCTTGATACACATGTGACTCTTCCGAGCCAAATATATCAACTACTCCTGGAGCTGATTTTTTAGCACGTTTATTATAATAATTTTCTGCAATGCAACCAATCACAATCTCCTCCGGTTCATCAAAATAAATATATTTCGCTTTTCGGAATTGAGCAAGTACACGTTTCGCCTCAATCCAAAATTGTTCCATGGCTTTTTTACGTTCTGAGAAATATTCTACTAACGACATAATAAGCCCAAGTAAAGCACTACCAAATATTGCTAACGCTATATCATATCCAATATTTCCATCTGAAAAACAACATTTAAATACGGTCATTAAAACAACTGCTATTATCGTACAAATTAAGGTAACTATAGTAACCCATTTTTTTGCGTTCAATTTATTCCACCCTCCATTTCTATTCCACACACATCAATCAAATACCTAAGCATTCCCGTGCTTCTTATTTTATAAAAGTATTAAACACCATGAAAACTTTCTCCTTTCTCCGGATTATATAAACATGTCATCATTCCAAACAAGTTTTACCAAATCAACAAGAACAGCAATTCTCTCAGTAATCTCATTCTTACCAAATGATGCATAAGCTTTAAATCCAAGAGAATTGTCAGCAATAAATTTCATGAATTTAGGGTTATTCTGGTACGCTAATTCACCAAGTGATTCCGTGTAGATATTGCCTTCGTTAAGCTTATAATCATATTTTCTTAGTCTGATTTCGGATACTTGTCAATCCAATACTTATTATTTTTTTATAAACAAATATAGCCGTCAAGAAGAAATTCTCCTTAACGACTATATAAACTATGATTCAATCTTGTTCATCGCTTTCCTAAACTGGAAATAAAACAAAATTGCAGTAAAGGTTACTGCTATGAAATCTGCTACCGGCTCTGCAAGGTAAACACCCATGGTTTTGTCTGAAACCATATGTGGCATAATATAAATCAATGGTAACAGCAGAATAAATTTTCTTGTAACTGCCACAATGATAGAACTTGCCGCATTGCCAAGAGCTGTAAAGGTCATTTGGCATGCAATCTGAATACCAAATAAAAACATGACTGCCATATAGATACGCAGAGCTTTTGATGCAAACTCGATCATCGCTGTCTCCGGAGTAAAAATACTTACAAAGAATTGTGGCAAAAGCATTACCGCCAGCCAAAGTGTGACAGAATAAATCAGACATGTAGTTAATAAAACACGAAAAGTCTTTTTTACACGTTCCGTATTGTTTGCTCCATAATTATAGCTTGTAATTGGCTGCGCTCCCTGTGCAATTCCCTGTAAAGGAAGCATTGCAAACTGCATGACACTGGTAAGAATCGTCATTGCACCTACCGCAATATCTCCGCCATATTTCAGCAGGGAAGAATTGAAGCATACGGATATAACGCTCTCACTCGCCTGCATAATAAATGCTGCGGTTCCAAGTGCTATGCATGGGAACACAACTTTGGGCTTTATATTCAAATTCTTACGTTTCAGTCTAAGTATTGATTTCTTACTGCACAAAAATGCCACAACGACGATACATGAAACTGCCTGCGAAATAACAGTTGCCAAAGCAGCACCACGAACACCCATATTTAATCCAAAAATCATAATCGGATCAAGCACAATGTTTAGAATTGCTCCGATAGCAACGGATACCATGGATATCCTTGTAAACCCTTCAGCAGTTACAAATGCATTCATGCCCAAGGTCAACTGCACAAATAACGTTCCATAAGCATAAATATTCAGATATGAAGCAGCATACGAAATGGTGTTCTCACTGGCTCCAAAAGCTAACAGCAAATTTTCTCCAAACAGTAAAAGTACCACTGTCAGAATGATTGAAACAATTACCTGTAAAAGAAAACATCCACCAAGCGTTTGCTCTGCACTGTCCATATCTCCTTTTCCCATCGAAATAGAAGCACGTGGCGCACCTCCTGAACTTACAAGTCCTGCAAATGCCGACACAATCATAATAATAGGCATGGTCACACCGACACCCGTCAGAGCAAGACTGCCTGCATCCGGTATATGACCGATAAAGATTCTATCAACAATGTTATACAACATATTGATCAACTGTGCTATCACCGTAGGAATTGCCAACTTAAAAAGCAGTTTTCCAACGGGCTGCGTACCTAAAAAATCCTTGCTATTTTCCACGATAAACATCTCCTAATCATTCAAATATTCTTTGATATTTCTGTTTACTTGCTCTGTAAACCTATATAGGGCTTCTATTTCTTCTTTTGAAAATCCCGCGAATACTATTTCACAAATTTGCCTTGCGCCACACGCCCATCCGCAATTATATCTCTTGCTTTGTCAGCCACACTTAAGTGAATGGTTCTGTGATTTCCTTCCCTATGTTCACCTAACACCAATCCTCTTTCCTGTAAGGAACGAATGGAAACAGATACATGGGATTTAGCAAGATGACGATATCTAACAATTTGAGTAGCTGTATCATACTGGGGATTATTTGCTAAAAACATAAGAACTGTAAACTCCATATAAGTCAATTCGTATTTTTCACAAACAGGAGATACCATATTTTCATACAATTCTTCTACATCAACACAATGTGCAAAATAATTTTTCACAAACACATCTTCTTTCATTTTGAACTGTTCGTTTTTGAACATTAGTAGTTTACTCTAATCTTCATTTTTTGTCAAGTCATAGCTGATGGTCCAAATTTTTCTCTCAATTTGCTTGATTACTTCTTTAAAGACTTCATCACCTTGTCCTGTTGGGTCTGGTAAACTCCAGTTATCATCAAATGCTCTGCCAATATACGGACATCCTACATCACATCCCATTGAAATCGCAATATCGGGTGTCGGAATTCTATCATAAGTTTTACTAAACTGTTTCTCTTCCATATCAATCCCATATAGTTCTTTCATCAGTCTGACCGCATCCTGATTTATCTGTGGCTTCGTTTCTGTACCACAGGAGTAACATTCAAAATCATTACCTCTCAAATGATTCCCTAATGCCTCAGCTATTTGACTTCGACATGAGTTATGAACACAAATAAAAGCAATTTTCTTCTTTTCCATTAGCCTCTGACCTCTTTAAGAATTTTTACAACCTCATCTTTCTTTAATACCTTTCCAAAGGAAACAACTTTTCCGTCTATCACTAAAGCAGGAGTTGTCATTACTCCATAGGAGGCAATTTCTCCCCAGTCTTTGATATGTTCAATAGTTGTATCCATACCTAACTCGGTTAATGCTTCTACTGTCGCAGCTTCAAGTTGATTACACTTTGCACAACCACCACCAAGAACCTTTACTCCCATACCTGTTTTCTTTTCTTCTTCCTTTTCGGGGACGGGATCGGGCTTTTTGCGACGAGGTTCCGCAATGCGTTTCGACGCCGCGCCGCGGATATCGTTTGCGGTGGTCGGGGTGTCGAGGATATATCCGAAACGCTCCTGAATGTCGCGCGCTTTTTCTTCGTCGCTTTCGGGAAGATCGAACGCTTCCTTCAAAGTTTGCGGACGTTTTTTGCCGCCGTCGCGGTTGAACGTGAACGACTGGCTGTCAAGCGACGGTTTTATATCTTCTTCGCCGTTTGCGTTTGCCGTGCCGAAAGTAACGGTTTTGCCGCTTTCTTCAACTTTTTTATCGTCCTTTTTGCCGTAAAGTTTTTCTTTTGCGCGCTTACGTTTGACGTCGTCGGTATCGAAGACGGGTTCTTTCACGCTGTCGGCGGTAACGCCTGCCGTATCCTGATTCGGGAACAGCAGCGAGAATCTGTTTTTTGCCTTTTTGGACTTGTCGGAACCGTTTTCGTTCAGACTTCCGACAAAAAGTTTGTTGCCAATGGGTTGTTCGACAATGCGTTCTTCGCGCGAAGCGTCGGCAATGTCGGTAAGGACGGGGCTTTCGCCCTTTTTATTCGCTTTGATTTTGGTTGATTTCGTGCGGTAAGGCAAACGATTCACAAGCACAGGATATACCGTAAAAATGCTTAAAACCGCAAACAGCAGAATAAGCGCGACAATCGAATACGCGGGTGTCAGGACTTTCATGAAAAGCCATGCGACGATACCGTAAAGAAGACCTGCCGCAGATTCCCCGTTGTAAAGCGCTTTGAGATACGCGCCGTACGATGACGTGGTAAGGAAATAATCCTTTGAAAACCATACGTGCAGCGCAAGAAGCGCGATGTAAAACAGCGAAAGATATTTCAGTGTTTTGTTGAGCGGAAGCGTAACGCGCTTTCCGAAAGTAACCATTACGCCGATAAAGGTGCCCACGATAGAGTATGCGAATGACGCGTAGCCGAAAACGCCGATAAGAAACGACGAAATCATGCGTCCTACGCCACCCAATGCGTTGACGAGCGATAAAAAACATAAAAGCGAAACGATAATAATCAATATACCGCCGGCAATACGGTTTGCTCTGCTGTCGTAATTGCCGTAACGTCTGTCATCGTGTGCCAAGGTGTCCTCCAATCAATATATAGTGCCGAAGCGGCGTGAAAAACCGCAAAATAGGCAGTCTGATAAAAATTATATAGATATTATATCATAATATTATTTACTATACAACAATTAAGAACGCGAAAAATATTAAAAAAAACATAAATTTTTTCGAAACCGCATAAATATTTTTAAGGTGATTTATGAAAAAACCCGACAAAACTTTTTTTATTGACGTTGCAAAAGCCGTCCTGTTTTCGATTTTGTTTTCGTTTGCCGCGGTGTTGACCCTGGCGGTTATCGTACGATTTTCAAACGTATCGGAAAAAGGCGTGGTTATTCTTAATACCGTCGCAAAAATTCTTGCGATAATTTTCGGCGTGCTTGTCGGATTCAAAACGAAAAGCGGCGGACTTATAAAAGGCATTACGGCAGGCGTTTTATACATGCTACTTGCCTTTTTGATTTTTGCCCTTTTTGAAAAATTCGACGGCGTGAAGTTTAATTATTTTGACCTTCTCTTCGGCGTTCTCGCAGGCGCGTTTTCAGGAATAATCAAGGTGAACGTAAAACAAAAGAACTGACAATTTTGCAACAAAAAATCCCGCAAAACTGCGGGATTTTTGTGATTTATCAAAAATTTCAATTAAAACTTGATATCTTCGTCGTTGTCGATTTTCACGTCTTCCTTGCTGTCGATGCTCACGTCTTCGGTGTTGCCGAGGGTGATGTCGTTGGTGTTCTCCGTCGCGGAAGTGTCGTCGACGGACTCGTCGTGATGTTTCTTATTGATGCCGAGATTGGGCTTTTTGGGCTTTTCTTCGGTCTTGGGTTTATTTTTGCTGTCGATAACGGTTGCGATTGCGTTTTTGTCGATGACGATAAGGGTTTCGCTTTCGTCGGTGCCGACGTTGAGCGTAACTTGTTTGCTGTCGTCGTCAATCGCGTAAATCTTGCCGATAAGGCGACCGATTGTCATAACTTTGTCGCCGACAGACAGGTTGCTCATCAGATCCTGATATTCTTTTTTTCTTTTCCTTTGGGGAATGATGGTCATAACGATCATAAGTACGAATAATACCGCAAGAATCGCAATAGATACCCATTGATTGGCTGCAAGTGCTTGTACAAACATTTATAAAATCTCCTTGTTTATTTCATTTTTGTTTTTTAATATTACTTTATTTTTTGACATTTTGCAAGCGTTATCGTAAAATATCGAGAAATTTGCCGATAATCTTATCAAAATGCCCGAAAAATCACTTGTTAAAGGCTTCTTTGTCCTGCTCGCGGCGGAATTCGTACGTTTCAAAAAACTCGTCGCGGAAATCGCGCAGACGGTCTTCCCATATCGCCTTTTTGATGTCGTTCACAAGTCTGTTCAAAAATCTTATGTTGTGAATCGACAACAGCCGTCCGCCGAAAATTTCGTCGGTGTTGATAAGATGGCGCACGTACGCTCTTGTGTAATTCCTGCAACAATAGCAGTCGCAACCTTCTTCGACGGGTGAAAAGTCGTCCTTATATTTCGCGTTTCTTATCGTCAGGTCGCCTTTATACGTCATTGCCGTGCCGTTTCTTGCGATACGCGTCGGGAGTACGCAGTCCATCATATCTATGCCGCGCATAAACCCTTCGACGATGCAGTCCGCGCTGCCGACGCCCATAAGGTATCTTGGCATATTCTCGGGATAATGCGGTTGCAAAACGTCCAGCATTTCGTACATGACGGGCTTCGGCTCTCCAACAGACAGTCCGCCGATTGCGATGCCGCACTTTGCATAAGGAATCGTGCGTTTCAGACTTTCAAGCCTTAAATCCGCATACATATTGCCCTGAACGATCGGAAAAAGCATTTGTTTGCCCGAAAAATCGTGTTTACTGCACCGGTCAAGCCATCTTAAAGTGCGTTCCATCGCCTCTTTGGATTTTTCGTAATCGGTGCCTGCCGCCGTACATTCGTCAAACGCCATAACGATATCGCTGCCGAGTTGCTGTTGGATATGCATCGATTCTTCCGGGCCGATAAAATGCTTGCTGCCGTCCAGAAAACTGTTGAAAGTAACGCCGTCTTCGGTGATTTTTCTCATCGACGAAAGACTGAAAATCTGAAATCCGCCGCTGTCGGTGAGAATGGGTCTGTCCCAATTCATGAACTTGTGCAGTCCGCCCGCCCGTTCGATAAGGTCGGAACCCGGGCGAAGATAAAGATGATACGTATTCGAAAGAATTATCTGACTGCCCATTTCTTTCAGTTCTTCGGGCGAAAGTCCTTTTACGGTCGCCATCGTACCGACGGGCATGAATACGGGCGTTTCGATTACGCCGTGCGGGGTTGTGAGTCTGCCGACACGCGCGCCCGTCTGTTTGCAGGTATGCAGTATTTCATACTTGAAATTTTCCATTATTATTTCACGTCAACCTTTATATTAGTTTAAGTTTATGCCGAAAATACGTCGTATTTTTTATATTTTTGTCAAAATTTATTACGTTTTGACGAAATTTCAATGCAAAATTGTTTTCATACGCTTTCTAAATAAGCAACGTCGCGTCGCCGAAACTGAAAAATCTGTATTTCATATCGACCGCGGTTTTGTACATATTCATCACGTTTTCGTAGCCAGCAAAAGCGCACACGTACATGATAAGCGTGCTTTCCGGCAAATGGAAATTCGTTATCATTCCTTTCAGAATTTTGAATTTGTAGCCGGGATAAATGAAAATTTGCGTCTCGCCGTGTCCGGCGTGGACGAAACCGTTTTCGTCGGAAACCGTTTCAAGAACACGACCGGAAGTCGTACCGACTGCAATCACTCGCCGCCCTTCTTTCACCGCTTTATTTATGATTTTTTCGTTTTCTTCCGACAGTTCGTAATATTCGCTGTGCATTTTGTGGTCGGTGATTTCTTCCGCTTTCACCGGACGGAAAGTCCCAAGCCCCACGTGCAGCAATACTTCCGCAAACTCGACGCCCTTGTTTTTCAGACTTTCGATAAGTTCGGGCGTGAAATGAAGCCCTGCCGTGGGCGCAGCCGCGCTGCCGTCGATTTTGCTGTAAACGGTGTTGTACCTTGACGGATCTTTGAGTTTTTCGTGAATGTACGGCGGGAGCGGCACGTTGCCGACTCTTGACAAAATATCCTCAAAAACGCCGTTAAATTCAAATCGCAACGTCCTGATTCCGCTTTCGCCGATACCGACGACTTCGGCAAAAAGTTCGTCCGAAAATTTCAGCCTTGCCCCGACGGTGGCTTTCCTTGCCGGGCGCATAATACATTCCCAATCGGTAAAGTTCACGCGGCGAAGAAGAAGCGCCTCGTATTTCGTCACGCTTTCCTTGTCCGCGCGGTAGCCGTAAAGCCTTGCCGGGATAACTTTGGTATTATTGACGACAAGAAGGTCGCCTTCTTTCAGAAAGTCGCCGATTTTGTTGAATATTGTGTGAGTAAGCTCGCCCGTTTCCTTGTTCATGACGAGAAGTCTTGCGCTGTCGCGAGGTTCGACGGGCGTTTGCGCGATAAGTCCTTCGGGCAAATCATAGTAAAAGTCGCTTGTTTTCATTATTTTTCTATGTATTCAAAGCCAAGATGCTCATAGGCAAGCGGCAAAACGGTGCGGCCGCGCGGCGTGCGCGCGATAAAACCGAGTTGAATAAGGAACGGCTCCACAACGTCCTCGATGGTGGTTGCGTCCTCGCCCGTCGCCGCCGATAACGTATCGAGACCGACCGGGCCGCCGTTGAATTTTTTGATTGCGGTTTCAAGGACGTTTCTGTCAACCGCGTCAAGGCCGAGTTCGTCGATATCCATAAGTTTCAACGCCTTTTTCGCGATATTAAGGTTGATAACGTCCATGTTTTCGTAATCGGCATAGTCGCGCACGCGTTTCAAGAGTCTGTTTGCGATACGCGGCGTTCCGCGGCTGCATTTTGCAAGTTCCTGCAATGCGTCGTCGTCGATTTTCGTTTCCAGAATGTTTGCGCTGCGCTTTATAATTTTCGCAAGTTCTTCCGTCGTATAAGGTTCAAGACGGAATTTAATGCCGAATCTGTCGCGCAATGGGCTGGAAAGCATGCCTTCTTTCGTCGTCGCACCGATAAGCGTGAAGCGTTTTAATTGAAGTCTTAATGAACTTGCCATCGCGCCCGTGCCCGTAACAAGGTCAAGCGAGAAGTCTTCCATCGCGGGATACAAAACTTCCTCGATATTGCGACTCAGACGGTGAATTTCGTCGATGAACAATATGTCGCCCTTTTCAAGTTTTGAAAGCAGCGCGGCAAGATCTGCCGCTTTTTCGATTGCGGGACCGCTCGTTACCTTGACCTGCGCGCCCATTTCGTTAGCGATAACGTGCGCGAGCGTGGTTTTTCCGAGCCCCGGCGGGCCGTAAAGCAAAACGTGATCGAGCGCGTCGCCGCGGTTTCTTGCGGCGGTCATATAAACGTCGAGGTTATGCTTTATCTTGCTTTGCCCGACATATTCGGATAACGACTTCGGACGAAGAGTGTTTTCTTCGATATCGTCGACGGCCGACTTTGCCGAAATAACCCTGTCGTCCTGAAATTCTCCGTTAAATTTACTGATAATTCCTTCCATATTCTTACAAGCGTTTCAACGCTTCCCTTATGATATTTTCCGCGCCTTTTTCGGTTTTTGAAACTTCGGCGACGATTTTGACGGCGTCCGAGTTGGAAATTCCCAGCGATACGAGCGCGAAAACCGCTTCCTGCGCGTCCTTTTCGACGACTGCGGATATTTCACTTTGCGAATTGGTCAAATCAAGTGAAACCTGATCGCGCATGCTGACAACGATAAGTTCCGCAGTTTTTTTGCCCAGACCTTTGATTTTCGACAGGGATTTCACGTCGCCCGTTGCGATTGCGACGGTAAGCGAGTTAAGATCCGCCCCGCTTAAAATCTGCATTGCCATTTTCGGACCGACGCCGCTGATGTCGATGAGCCTTAAAAACAGCGTTTTTTCCTCAATCGACGAAAAACCGTATAATGCATAAGTGTCTTCCCTGACGTAAAGATAAGTGTAAATTTTGGCGATTTCGCCTTCCGAAAACTTATTCGTCGTAAAGTTGCTTGCGCCGATTTCGTATCCGATGCCGTTGTTGTCGCCGACAATCGTGTTGCCCGCCGAATAAACGACCTTTCCCGTGATGTAATTGTACATAAAACTCCTACTTTATCCTGAAATTGTTTTTGTTTGCGCCGACCTGTCCGTGACATAACGCAACCGCAAGCGCGTCGGCGGCGTCGTCCGGGCGCGGCAGGGATTTAAGGCGCAACACCGATTGCACCATAAGTTGCATTTGTTTTTTGTCCGCCCCGCCGTATCCCGTGATTGCCATTTTGATTTGGTTGGGCGTGTATTCGTAAACTTCGTCGCCGATAAGTTTCACCGCGGTCAGAAGCATAACGCCGCGCGCCTCGGCAACCGAAATGCCCGTCGTAATGTTTTTTGAAAAGAACAGTTCCTCAACGGAAATCTGCGACGGTTTGTAAGTTTCGATAAGCGTGGTTACGCCTTGTTCGATTTTTGAAAGCCTTACGGGCAACGTGTCTTCTTTGGGCGTGGAAACGATACCGTAGTCAATGACGGTATAAACGCCCCTATCAAGATTAATCACACCGAAGCCCATTGTCGCAAGCCCCGGATCCAAACCCATAATTATCATAAATATTATAATATATTGTATTATAAAAAAAGTCAACCGCAAGTTATAGCGGTTGACGTAATTTTAAGGTATAATCGTCAAATTATTTTGTTTACGATTTCGTCGCGGTACTTCGTGACGGCGGCGTCGGTAAGATTTCTTTCCGACTTTTCGACGGTGAGTTCGGTTTCGTAAACGATGTCGGCGGGGCTCCCGGAAAGCACGAATACCTTATCGCCCATTAAAAGCGCGTCGTAAACGTCGTGCGTCACGAGGACGACGGTGCGCCCGTCGCGCCCCCAAAGTTCCAGAAACTTTTTTATCAGTCGGGTTTTCAGCGACACGTCCAGACCCTTGAAAGGTTCATCCAGAAGCATGACTTCGGACGGGTACAAAAACGCACGTGCCATCTGCACGCGTTGCGCCTGACCACCCGAAATTTCCGTCGGCAACCTTTTCAGAACGTCGGAGATTTCCAGAAGTTTTGCCATATCGTAAATTGCATTTTTTCGCGCGGTTTTGTCTGGAATTGCATTTTTTAAGACAAAATCAAGGTTTTTTTCAACCGAAATTGTTTTTACAAGCCTGTCGCTTTGAAAAATGTACGAAACGTTTTTTGGCATATTTTCAATCTCGCCGTCAAACCCTGAAAGCCCCGTAAGAGCGTTTAACAGCGTGGTTTTCCCGACGCCGCTCGCGCCAAGCACCACGTTGATTTTGCCGCCTAAAAATTCGGCGTTGAAATTTTTATAAATTTCCTTATCGGGATACGAAAACGAAAAGTTTTTGAAAATAATATCATTCATCTTGTTTTCTCCCAGATTTTTTTGAATATGGAAACGACCGCTTCCAACACGAACGCGAACACGATCGCGACAAGCGTCCAGGCAAGCAGATATGCGACGTCGAAACTTGCGTTTGCCGTATAAATTTTGCTGCCGATACTTTTCGGGACAAAAGTCAGAATTTCAGCCGCGATAATAACTTTGAACGTGAGCGACAGCGTCGAGCGCGCGTTGTCGAAAAGACTTGGCGCCACCTCCGGCAGATATACGTTTTTCACGACGTCGATTTTTTTCACCTTATAAATTTTCGTCATTTCGATAAGGTCTTTGTCGACGCCCGAGAGCGCGCTGTAAATCGCCGTGAACAGTATCGGGAACGCAATCAAGAATCCGACGACGAAAGCAAGCGTCTCATTGCTGTAAAACGCATACAAAATAAGTATGACCGCAACCGTCGGCGCGGCGCGTAAAAACGAAACAACGGGGTTTATCACACGATATACGGGGTTTAAAACCATAGATATTGCCGCAAGTACGAATGCAATCAAAAACGACGCCGCAAAACACCAAAGCGTACGCAGGACGGAAAATCCGACCGCACGCCAGAATCCCGCCTCTCCCCCGAGCGTGAAAAATCTTCTTATTACAACGTCGGGGGACGGCAGTATAAGCGGCTTGTTTTTGACTTTCGCCACAATCGCCCATATAGCAATCACAAGCGCGAACGCGATGAGCGGATAAAGTATGTCGAAAAATATCTTTTTCGTTTTTTCGTTTTTAAGAAAACTTTTCATTAAAACAAATTGACGGTATCCCAGTCTACGCCGGGCGCAAGGTTTTTAAGAAACGCCAGAACTTCCGCTTTCTTTTCGGCGGTGAGTTTTTCGGCGTTTACGTTGCATTTCGCAATCGAAGGCGCGGGGAATGCCGCCGATTCATAAGCGTTTGCTTTCATAAAGTCGTTCACGCTTTGCGGATTGTTTTTCACCCATTCTTTGCTTGCTTTAAGCGCGGCGAAAAGCGCGTCCGTAAACGCAGCGTCGGAAGCAAGGCTCGACTTCACGAAAATACCGGCTTGCGGATAAGTTTCTTTGCCCGAAACTTTTTTGTATTCCGTCTGCAAATCCATTTGCGCGTTAAACCCGAACTTCATTTTGAAAGTCGTTGCCGCGGGCTCGCCCACGACCGCATAATTGACGCTGCCGTTTTCGACTGCCGCTCTTGCCTGCGTGCCGTCGCTTGCATATTTGATGTAAACGCTGTTTTCAGTCACATTTTCCGGGCTGTCGACGATACTGATATTATTTGCTTTCAGAATATATCTGAAAACAAGCCCGGGTACACCCTGCTGTCCGATGCAAGCAATCTTTTTGCCTTTAATATCGTCGATTGTCAAAGTTGTTGCCGTTTCGCTTTTTCCGACAAGATAAAGACTGCCGTCAACCGCGACGCTTACGAGTTTGTAATCCGCACCCTTGTTTATAAGAGTTGCGCCTGCATTCACAGGCATGATCACAATGTCGGAAAGCCCGGCCTGCATCTCTTTTGCGATATTACTCGGATTTACGATTTTATAGTTTACGTTTTTGCCCGAAATCGACTTATTGTCCGTGATAAGCCTTGCGATTGCAAGCGCGGGAGTGCCTTCGGGTGCCGCAAACGTCAACGTTACATCGTTTCCGTTGCCTTTGTTGTTGCCTTTATTGCAAGCGGTCAGAAGCCCGATTGACAAAACAAGCGCGACAAGCAACATTACTGCCGTAAGTTTCTTTTTCATTTTTTTGCTCCTTTTTGGTTTAATTTATATCAACGCTCGTGAGCGCGGATTTTACGAAAACGTTTTTGATTTTGCCTAGTTTCCCGGTGAGCGCGGATATTTCCTCAACACTGCCTTTGACGACGACGGAAATTGCCGAAAAACCGCTTTCGCGGTCGGGAAGCCCCATTCGACCGAGTATGATTTCGGAATTTTCCGACAAAACTTTCTGCACTTCAGAAGCGACGTCCCTGTCTTCAACGACGATGCCCACAACGCCCAGTCTTTTCATATTTTCTCCTTAAAAAAATCGGCATGCCGAAAAGCAAGCCGATAATAAACGTATTATGCTTAAAACTTACTCTCCGACAAATCATCGATTAGGTTTTATTATGGTTATATTATACCCTATTTATTAAAGTTTGTCAATTATTTCACATACGGCATACGCCGTCTGCTATTGCCGCGTCGAAAACAGCCTTGGACACCGCTTCTTTTACTCTTTTGTCAAAAGGCTTTGGAAGAATATTGTCGACGTTCAGTTCGTCGTCGGAAATAACGCCGGCGATTGCTTTGGCTGCGGCAATTTTCATGTTTTTCGTGATTTTTCGCGCTTTTGCGTCAAGTGCGCCGCGGAAAATTCCCGGAAACGCCAAGACGTTATTGACCTGATTCGGGAAGTCGCTGCGCCCCGTGCCGACAACCTTTGCGCCCGCCTGTTTCGCGACGTCGGGCAAGATTTCGGGCATCGGGTTTGCCATGGCGAAGATAATCGCGTCTTTGTTCATGGATTTCACCATATCCGTCGTCAACAAATTGCCTTTCGACACGCCGATGAACACGTCCGCGCCTTTTACGGCGTCAGAAAGATTTCCGCGGATATCTTCCTTATTAAAAGTTTCCGCAAGTTCTTTCTTGTGCCATTCCATATTATCGCGCGAGGGATAAAGTATGCCGTATTCGTCGGAAAGCGTAATATTTTTTGCGCCGAAGTCCCTCAAAAGCCAGGTTATCGCAGTGCCGGCAGCCCCCGGACCGTTCACGACGATTTTCACGTCTTTTATATCCTTTTTCACGATTTTCAAGGCGTTGATAAGCCCTGCAAGGACGATTATCGCAGTGCCGTGCTGATCGTCGTGGAAAACGGGAATATCAAGTTCATCGTTAAGTCGTCTTTCGATTTCAAAGCAACGGGGACTTGAAATGTCTTCAAGGTTTATGCCGCCGAAACTTATCGAAAGGTTTTTCACGATATTTACGATTTCGTCGGAATTTTGCGTGTCAAGACAAATCGGAAACGCGTCGACGCCGCCGAATTCCTTAAACAGTACGCATTTCCCTTCCATAACGGGCATTGCGGAAAGACCGCCAAGGTTTCCAAGCCCCAGAATCGCACTGCCGTCCGACACGACTGCGACAAGATTCCCGCGTCGCGTATAAACGTATGAGTTTTCGGGATTTTTTGAAATTTCAAGCGTAGTCGCGGCGACTCCCGGCGTATATGCCGTTGCAAGACTTTCGGCGTCACCGACTTTCACCCTTGAAATAACTTCGATTTTTCCTTTGAGTTCCTCGTGCAGTTTCAATGATTTCTGATTGTAGTCCATATTACACCTCAAATCGTATAATATCATTTTTAGCATTAAAATGCAATTTCTTGCGGTATAATAATTGACTTTTGTCGAATGTATGTATTATACTTTTACTCATTAAACCATTAAACAGGAAGATGTTATGAAACAAATTTTATCGTCAGCGTTCAACGCAAACGCCGCGGTGCTTTACGTCATAGCGGCGGTGGTAATTTTATACGTACTCGCGCAATCGATATTCTTCCTTGTCCGCGCCGTTAAACAATCGAAAAAAATCGGCATGGACAAAGGCGTTATCAGGCGCACTGCGCGTCGTGCCGCGATATTTTCAATCGCACCTGCAATAAGCATTTTCATCGGCGTGACGGCTCTCGCGCCGAAACTCGGGATTCCTTTGCCCTGGCTTCGTCTGTCGGTCATCGGAAGTCTTGTGTACGAAACGTCGGCTGCCGAAATCGGTGCAAAGTCGATGAATCTTCCGTGGGACAGTTTTTCCGCATCGACGATTACCGCAGAACAGTTCGTAACAATCGCAATGATAATGAGTATCGGTTGTCTTCTTCCGCTCATACTCGTCGCGTTTTTCACGAAAAAGTATTCGTCGGGAATGCTTAAAATGGAAAAGAAAGACAAAAAATGGGGCGAAATCCTTTCGACCGCAATGTTTATGGGCGTCGTAAGCTGCTTTTTCGCAACGAACTTCACAAAAGTTACAAGCGGGCTCGAAGGCTGGATTCCCGTTTTCATTATCCTGATTTCCGCGGCGGTAATGCTCATATTCGGCGCAGTTCAGAAACTCACAAAATGGCGCTGGATCAACGACTACGCCCTGCCGGTTTCTATGATTGTGGGTATGGTTTGCTCCGTTCCCATCTACAACGCCATCGTTTAAGAGGTGCATTATGAAAAACATTTCAAGAAAAGATAAATCGTATTCCGAAAACACTCACTTTTATGGCAGAATTTGGAGCATAGTGTCCGTTGTCATGATGATGGTATTCCCCATTGTCGCTGGGATAGTGTTTGACGCGTGGCCGACGGCTTCGGCAATCGGTATCGGCATTATGGGTATCCTTATTTACTGGGCTGCCGGCGCGGTGGAATTTATCAGTTACACCCCGCTTCTCGGCGCGACCAGCATTTATCTCGGTTTTGTTACGGGCAACCTTTCCAACCTGAAAGTGCCCTGCGCGCTGTCATGCATCGACGCGGAAAACGCAAAATCGAACACGGACGAAGGCGACATCATCGCAACGGTTTCGACCGCAGTTTCGTCCATAGTAACGATTCTCGTTATAATTATCGGCGTTATCCTTATCGCGGCGACGCCCCTTGCCGACCTTCTTGCAAAACCCGCGGCGCAAAAAGCGGCGGATTACCTGCTTCCCGCACTCTTCGGCGCGCTTGCCGTCGTGTACGTTTCAAGAAATCCGAAAATTGCTTTCCCGCCGGTTATACTTATGGTCGCGTTATGTATTGCAATTCCGAAAATTGAGAGTATAATAAGTATATTGGTGCCTTTCGTCGCGCTCTTCACTGTCGGCGTCGCAAGGATTATGTACAAAAAAGGCTGGCTCGGCAAGAACGAACCCGAAAAAACCGCGGTCGACGTCGAAACGAACAACGTCGCGCTTGACACCGAAGACACCGATAAATTTATCGACGAACTTGATAATAAATAATTTTTACAGGTGATATATATGTCAAAAAAAGTATTTATCAATGCAAATTTGTGGGACGGATACGCCGATAGCGTTTTCAAAAAATGCGCTATTTTCGTTGACGGCGACAAAATCGCAAAAATATCTTACGACGAAAAACCCGACGTTTCGGGATACGAAGTCATCGACCTTAACGGCAAATACGTTACGCCGGGACTTGTAAACCCCCACGTTCACCTTTTCGGCACGGGTATGCCCAGCAAGGTAATTTCGGGCGGCGGCGCACAAAAACTCGTGATGAAAATCGTGAAAACGAAACTCGGCGACAAAATCCTTGACGCCCTTGTAAAAAGCGCGGCAAGACAACAGTTATTAAGCGGCGTTACGACTCTGCGAGCCGTCGGCGACTTCAAATATTCCGACGTTCGCCTTCGCGATAAAATCAATTCGGGCAAAGTGCAAGGTCCTCGCCTTCAAGTGTCGGGCCCCGCAATCACCGTTCCCGGCGGACACGGCGACGGCACGTTCTCAATGACTTCCGACACCCTTGACGGTCTGCGCGCGCTTGTCAGACAAAACAAGGAACGCGGCGTCGACTTCATTAAAATCTGCGTCACGGGCGGCGTAATCGACGCAAAAGTCAAAGGTGAACCCGGCGAAGTCAAAATGAGCCTTGAACAAACCAAAGCGGTTGTCGACGAAGCGCATAAGCTCGGACTTCGCGTCGCGTCGCATACCGAAAGTTTCAAAGGCGTTGAATTCACGGCGGCGGCAGGCGTCGATACCGTTGAACACGGCGCACCCTTAACCCCCGAAATGGCTGCCGAAATGAAAGCGACGAACTCCGCAATGGACGTTACTTATTCCCCCGCGCTTCCCTTAAAAATGCTCGATCCGTCAATAACGCTCCTTGATCCGATTTGCGTGTACAACACCGAAATCGTTGTGAGCAATATGACGAAAGGCGCGAAAAACTGCATCGACGAAGGCATACTTCTCGGCATGGGCACGGACAGTTCCTGCCCGTTCGCAACGCAATACAATATGTGGCGCGAGGTCGTGTTCTTCCAAAAATGCGTCGGCGTGTCGAACGCGTACGCTCTTTCAGTCGCAACACTGAACAACGCAAAACTTATGGGACTTGATAACGTGTGCGGCACTGTCGAAGAAGGCAAAAGCGCGGATATGATTGTGATGAGCAAAAACCCGCTTGACGACCTTACGGCACTGCGCGATCTGGACAAAGTTATCGTACGCGGCGAAGTCATCGACAAACCTCTGCCAAAGCGCAACGAAACAATCGAAAAAGAACTCGATGATATTACAAAAAAGATTTAATTTTTGATAAAACATAACAAAAATCCCGCAAAATTTGCGGGATTATTTGTATGATTTGTTGTTTTTTATTTGAAGTTTGTAAGGACGTTTCTGTAAAAGTCAACGCCTTGCGCAAGGGAATCGACTCCGATACGCTCGTTGTAGCCGTGGCACGCGCCGAGTTCCTCGGGACTTACCAAAAACGGGGTGAAACGAAGCGCCGTGCTGCAAATGTCCTGCATATATCTGCAATCCGTGCCGCCCGCGATAAGGTAAGGCGCAAGGACGGTATCGCCGTACGTTTTGTTGATCATATCGACGGTGAATTTATAGCCTTCAGACTTCGTATCGGTGCAGGGACTTGCGTCGCGCGTGTTCAGAACCTCGATTTCGATATCGTATTTTTTGGCAACTTTTTCAAGTTTTTTCATGCACTTATCATGCCCTTCCTGCGGCGAGAAACGAAGGTTTGCAAGCACCCATGCCGCGTCGGGAATATTGTTGCTTGCGTGGCTGCCTTCCGCCATCGTGAACACCATCGTCGTGGACAAAAACGCCTTGACCTGCGACGAAAGACTGTCGGGCAACACTTTAAGAGCAAGCGGCAAAATATGATATGCGTTTTTTACAAGCGGACGAAGCGCGGGCTTTACCGCTTTTGAAAGATCCTTGAAAAGTTCTTTCAGAATGGGCAATACTTTCACGTCGAAAATATTGTGCTTTTCATTGTAAAGAATAAATTTTGCAAGGCGCACGAACGGCGTGTTTTTGGGCGGCGCGCTGCTGTGTCCGCCTTTGCTTCTGGCGATGAATTTAAAGTCGGCAAAGCCTTTTTCCTGAACGCCGATAACGCCCGCGTTTTTAACAAGGAATTTTTTGAACGGTTCTTTCGAAACCATACCGCCGCCCTCGTCGATGACAAGCACGGGTTTTACTCCCAAAGTTTCGGAAAGATATCTTGCTTCCGCAATCGCACTGCCGCCCGAGTTTTCCTCGTCGTCGCCATAGCAGAAATAAATATCCTGTTCGGGCACAAAGCCTTCGTTTATGAGTTCGTTTGCGGCGACCATACTGCCAAAGACCATGCACTTGCAGTCGACCGCGCCGCGCCCCCAGATTTTCCCTTCTTCGATTGCGCCGCTGTAAGGCGGATATTTCCAACCTTTGGGATCTTCTTCGGGAACGACGTCCTGATGCGCCATAAGTACCAGCGGACGGTCGTGTTTTTTGCCCTCCCACTTGATAATCATTGCGTTGTTGCGGACGTTGAAACGCGGAAGCTTTGAAAATTCAGGCGCGATTTCCCACATTACTGCGTGCAAATCGTCAAAGTGTTTCTGATCGCAACCCGTTACGGTCGGACACTGCAACATACGCGAGAATTGTTTTGCATACAAATCTTTTTTTTCGTACGACATAAGTTTCTCCTTATAAATTTCTCCTTAAAACTTTTTATCTTTGAAGTAATAGATTTCGTCTTTTTCGGATATTTCGCGAAGGACGCGCGCCGGGTTTCCGACAGCGACGACGTTGGACGGAATATCTTTTGTGACGACCGCCCCCGCGCCTATGACCGAGTTGTCGCCGATGGTTACGCCGGGCAATACGTTCACGCCCGCGCCGATCCATACGTTATTTCCGATTTTCACGTCGGCGTTGTATTGAAGACCTTTCAATCGGCACTTCGGACTCACGGGGTGTCCCGCGGTGATTATCGAAACGTTGGGTCCGATCATTACGTTGTCGCCTATTTCGATTTTTCCGTCGTCGACGAGCGTAAGATTAAAATTACTGTAAAAGTAATCGCCGATGAAAACGTGCTTGCCGCCCCAGTTCGCGAAAAACGGCTGCGTCACGACAGGTTGTTTCCCGATCGCGCCGAAGCATTTCCGAACGTATTCTTCTTCGCGCTTATCGCCGTACGGCAATGCGTTGTAGGCTTTCATCGCGTTGAGATACTCAAACTGTTCGGAAACGATTTCTTCGTCGTTGGGGTCGTAAACCTGCCCCGCAAGCATTTTTTCCTTGTTTGTCATAGTCTTAAATCGAGCCTGTTGACCTTCCTTCTCTGAGGTTTTTATAAAGCGCGCCCGTCTCCTGGAAGTCAAGTTTTTTCTCGGAATCGGGACCGATCTGGTAATTGCCCTCCTTATAGCTGTACACGTACAGCGGATAACGGACGTAAGGTTTCAGTACCGAGTTGAACGCAATCTGGAATAAGCCGGTAAGCGACGATCCCGTGATCGTGACCGAGTGTCTTGCGTATCCCGCATTTTCAAAGTCGCGTACTATGCCGTCGGTAACGGGCGAGGTCATGCCGAGAACGGCGATGCCGAGATGCACGTATTCCTGACCATTGAAAGTATGCCTTACTCCTGAATATTCGGGCTGCAAAAGTTCGTTTGCTATAATTTGCGCGCCTGACGTGCCGACGATAGCGTCGACGCTTTCAATGCCTGTTGACGGAATCAATCCGCTTGTCGACGAAAAGTCTTCGATATTGATCCAGTTGTAAATATCAAGGAAGCCTTCAACGTTGATAAAGTGATCCTTGTATCCCGTTTTTTTCATATCTTCCCACGTCGAGCCTTCGGGATAACCAATGATATTGCCGCTTTCGTCTTTTCTGTTTTTGTCCCTTTCAAAATCCGTCTGCACGAAAATCGGCATAAGCGCGCTGTGCGTGAATACGGTATTTTTCAGCGTAACGTTTGCAGGGAGTCTTCCGTACGTCGAGGTGTTGCCCGACATCGGGATAAACAACGAGTTCGCCGACGAGTTTCTGAAAATGCAGCCTTCGATATTGACGTCCGCGCCAGCGATTTCCATGACGGTTTTTGCGTTCTCGAAAATGCAGTACTTGAACGAGATGTTGTTTATCGTTTCGTTATTTTTCGTTTCGTCGTCGTAATTCTCGATTTCGTGCAGAATCCTCACGCATCTTCTGGATTTTTCCCATTGTAGAAGCCCGTTCTTTGCCTCGGGATCGTTGTATCCCATACGCAAAATCGTGTTTTCGACGTGAACGTTGCTTGTCTCGATTTTCAACAATTCATTGAAATAATCGTTTTTGCGGTCAATCATATCCTGTTCGTTGTAGCATACGATAAAGCCGTTGCCGTACATGCTCGTGCTTTCCTGCATAGTAATTCTGGACGCATCCGTATTGTTGTCCGCACGAATTTCAAGTTTGCCGCCGGCAGTCGAATCCTTGACGTAAATCGCAACGCTTTCTTTTTTCTCGTGCAACGCCTTTTTCAGCTGCGTTTCGTTGCTGACGGTATAGCCGTCGATGACGTTCAGCACGTACGTTGCGACGACGGGCATGTTGTCGTACATCGGATATTTTGCCTTTATGGTAATTATTACCTTGTTTTTAAGCCCTTTCTTTTCGTCGGGCATTTTATCATTCAGGACAAGTTTGTTGTAACTGCCTTTTTCGTCCGAGAATTTGGCAATGCTTTCGTCGGAAGTCGAAAACTCAAAGTTTTCAAAGTCAACGTCCTTCGGATAGTTGAAGTCCATATAGAACGAATAAGGGGAAGTTTCGGTGCAATCGGCGTTGAAAATCTTGTTGCCGAACACCGTTTCTGCGGCGACACCTCGTTTTGCGTCGGTGGCGTTCAAAGCAAGGTTGATTGCAAAGACCGGCGTAACGACTTTGAGTTCGACCGTGCTGCAAGTTTTATTTGTCGTTCTGTCTTTCGCCAGAATTTTGACGTCGCCTTCCTTGTTAGGCTCGATCATAGCGACATTGCCGACATTGCTTTCTTTGCCCGATTGGTCAAATTGTTCAATATTGACGATGGGCGAACCGGGGGCGATATCGTTTGACGAAAAATCCACCTCGGGTACGCCCGATTTTTCGGGATTGCGATAAACGACTTCAAGGTAAATCGGCAGACCGCGTTTGACGATATATTCAACCTCGTCGCCGTTTTTGTTGTAAAGTTTTTGAAGAAGGATATCGTAGTTTTTGAAAACGATATCGTCGTCGCTGAGCGCGGCGACCTTGATTGCCGAAAACGTTTTGCCGTTTACGGTAACCGTGGCGATCGTTGCGTTTTCGTCAAAATTAAGCGTTCCGTCCGATGAAAGCGTGCCGCCCGCGACTTTTACAGACGTGAAATCGCTCACGTTCATATAGTTTTTGACGTTGACAGTAGTGTCCGCGGTATAGCAGTAACTTTCACCCTTGAAAACGCCGTTATTTACTTTCACTTTGACGGACGTTCCGATGCCGGTGTCGTTTGAAGAAACCGAAATCGTCGTTTCGCCCGCGCCTTTTGCCGAAAGAATACCGTTTTTGTCAACTTCGACGATTCTTTCGTCGGCGGACTTCCAGGTTACCGTTTTGTCGCGTGCGCCGCCGGGCGTGAAAATGGGGTTGACAAGAAGTCTTTCGCCCGTGTCCATTGAAATCACGTCTTTTTCGGAAAGTTTACTGCTGCTTCCGTACGGCATAAGTTCGATTTTTGTGACCTTGTCGCCGACGACCTTTACGGAGCACGTTGCAAATTTATTGCCTTCTTCCGTCGTAACTTTCACGATGAACGAGCCGTAGCCGTAACCCGTAACGACGCCGTTGTTGTCAATCGTCGCGATGTCGATATGGTTTGTATCGATATGTTCTTTCAGTTCTTTGTCGGACAAATCGGCACAGTCCTGACAGGGATCGTCTTTTGCGTAAACGAACGGAATGTCGCTGTGTTGTTCTTCGATTGACCAGGTGAGATTGTGGTTTTTCGCAAGGCGCGGATAAACAGTCGCTTTCAACGTGTCGATTGTGTTGCCGTTGTCAAGCGAAAATTCGATATTGTTTTCGTTAAGTTCCACCCTGTCAACGGGCAGATATGAATTTTTGGAAATAATGTTTGTGGTGAGAAGTACCGACGCAACGATAATAATCGGGATAAGAATCAGTTCTCCGATAAGGACTTTTTTCATTAAGCCTCCGAGGTAATTTGTTTCTTTGATGACTTTGATATTATACCACTTACTTAAAATTAAGTAAAGAAATATACGATATTACTATTTTGAGCGCATAAAGAAAAAACGTCGGAAAACCCGACGTTTAATACTATTTTGTTGCGAAATATTGAGTTTTTTTCAAAATAATCGGATAATTTCACCGTTTTTCCTTTTATTTTGTAAAAAACAAGCGATGGAAACCGAAAACTATCTGCCCGTTTCAAAAAAGGATTTATGCTCGATATCGTCAAGCGGTAGCATTTTCGTGTCGAACGTGCCGTCGTCGTAAATTTCGATAATCGTACCGCCGCGCGCAGTATGACGTTTGTCGATGCCCTTATATGCAAGATAATCGACGCTCATTCCGTACGTCAGACGAATACCCTTATAAGTCAAAGAAAGCGTGTTCAGATGGTCGTGTCCCATAAACATGCCTTTGCAGCTTCCGAACTTTACCATTTCGTTGAAAAATTTGCCCTCGACGGTCTTCGGGTATCCGAAATAATTGTCCTTTTCACCGACGAATCCGTGATGATAAATTACGCTCTTGTCGCCGCGATAAAACTTCTCCCACGCTTCCCGAAACTCTTTTGGCGGGATATGGAAAAACGCAAGCGAATTTACTTCTTCGGGTTTTTTACCACACTCCGCGCCGATAATTTTAATCGTGTTTTTGTACCATTCGATCTGGTCGTCGTGAATAATATCGAAACCGCTGAAAAAGTTCCAGGTAAGATAGGCGTTGCTGTCGATAAACATAAGCACGGTGTTGAGAGTGCCATCTTCGTTCAGCACGGGGATATGATAATTTCCGTCGCCCGTCAAGTTTTCGTCGCCGTGGGAAAAATAACAATTCTTGCACGAAGAATAAAAATCGCCGATCTTTTTCTTGCTTGCCGTCGCCCAGACTTCGCTGTCGTGATTGCCGAAAACCACCGTCCAGGGTTTTCCGAGTTTTTCCATACAGGCGGCGAATTTTTTGCTGGATTTGAGGTTGTTGAAACTGCCCTGCAAAAGCCAGGGAATGGGGTACACCATATCGCCCGTTACGATGACGAAATCGGCGTCCGAAGCGTTCACGATTTTTTCAACCGCTTGAAGCGCGAGCTTGTCTTTTTTTCTTGTCGAAAACGAGCCGCCGATATGAATATCCGTGAGCTGCAAAATTTTAAGCGGCACACCTTTTTTCTTCGTAATATTTGTAATTCCGTTGATATTTTCGATTTTTGCGTTCATTTTCGTTCAATTTTTGTCATTTTCGGATTCGTCGTTTTCAACGGTGCCGAACGCACTTCCGAACTCTTCATCAATCTTTTCGTCGCTTACTTCGACCACGTTTCCTTCATCGTCCAGAACCTGCGGAACAACGACGTCTTTTTCATCGACTTTGCCGTAAAGTTCGGCGACAAGCGCATCCCTTTCCGCGGTTTCTTCGTCGTTTAGAGCGACGCCTTTCTTCCTTGCGTCGATGAAATATCTTATTCTTGCAAGTTTCTTGTTGTCGACCTTATACTTGAACGACGCGTAAAGCGCGATGGCGATAAGTATGGCAACTGTGATACCCATAACAAGCCTTATTGCAAGCAATGCAGTGTCCGACTGCTGAATATAAACCGTTGTGTCGCCGGTGTCGTTTTCCTTATATCCGCACCAGCCGAGAATCCAGCCGACCAAGCCGACCGCAAGCGCGCCGCCGACCTTTCTTGCAAGCGTCATCATGCCGCTGTACGTGCCGGTTGAGCGGTCGCCCGTCGCCATTTCGCCAACGTCCACGGTATCGGGGAAGATAATCCACGGCATCATCTGCGCGCCGCCAAAGCCCAAGCCCATAATAAGCGCAACGATGGGGATAAGAATCGGAGGCGTCCAGGACGGCTCCATAATCGCAAACATTATGCCACCGAAAATGTAAAACGGCAGCCCCATGCGGAATGCAAACTGTTTGCTCTTCTTGTCCATCATTTTGCGAGCCAGCGGGAACATTACGACAGCCGCAACCATAAGCGGCGCAATGATAAACATCGAGGAAATGTCCATGCCGAAAAGTTTCTCGCCGTGCCACACGTCTGTTGCGTAAAATACCGCAAGCGCGCTTATCATATCCATACAGGCAAACGCCGAAACGTACATCACGATATGCCAGCGATACGACCTGTTTTTATAAGGTTTTGTGTAGCTTTTTACAAATTGTTTTGCATTGAATTTTTCAACCGCCGTCGTGGGTTTGATACGCTCTTTTACGAAAATCGAGCAAATTATAAGCCCACCGCCGAAAAGCGTGCCGAAAATGATCGAAATCGAAAGCCAGAATTCCGTCGTATTGATGTGCGGCATGAACAGCCAGCCGTCTGCGGAAATCAAAGATTCGATAAACAAAAGCGGCAATACGTACGCAAGCCCCGAAGCCGCGGCGGTAAAGATAAGTTTCACCGTGTTGGCGTTGTTTCTTTCACGGAAGGACGGGGATATGTCGCTTGACATCGAACAGTAGGGAACCTGCGACAACGTCGAACAAGTGTTCCAAATAAGATACATTATCAGCATATACGCGATAAATCCGTTTGTCGAAATGCCCCAGTCTTTCACGGGCATAAACAGCAGGAATATCGACACGATAATCGAAATGCCGCCCGCAAACATATACGGCTTGCGTCTGCCCCATCTGCCGCGCGTGTTGTCGCTGATAAAGCCCATCACGGGGTCGGTAACGGCGTCCCACAACTTCGCAATCATAAATATCGTCGTCGCGATTTTCATCGGGATGCCCATCGTCGTCATGTATTTGACAAGAATACACGACATCAGCGCAACGCCGCCGCCGTCCATAAGACCGCCTATGCCGTAACAAATTTTTTCTTTAAGCGGCACTCTGTCTTCGGGCACGATATAGTTCGCGTCGCCGGGGACAGCCACCTGTTTTTCCTTCTTTTTCACGTTGTACCTCATACAAAAAGATATATTAATAATATCATATCATTTGTTTTGACACAAGCAACAAAAACCTACTTGCCGATTTATCTTTTGTAAAATTTCCGCAAAGTTTCAAAAACCAAACAAAAAACCGAACCGTGTCGTTGGTGGAAAACACAAGATTTTGAA
>OIGD01001132.1_pt1 | contig 26476 bp, 21 predicted proteins | sample 1582211 | NCBI WGS metagenome assembly OIGD01 (sample SAMN04414078, study PRJEB24778) | human gut metagenome | material: faecal | host: Homo sapiens
TGGTTTTAGTATATTCTTTTGAGCGTGGGGTGTCAAGTTTTATTATACAACATCACGAACTTATTCTCATAACATTTTGTCTTGACTTTAGAGCTCGCTTCAAATTGAGTTGCCCTTTTAACTAACATTAAACAAATACAATTTTCGGTTTCTGATGCAACTGAACATATTATTGCCAACGCTCTTAACATTTGTTCCCTCTATTTTCAAGAGTTTTTCAAATTTGCTGTCAATTAAATAGTATTCATCATCTTCAAGGACAAAGGAACATTCACCATCAAAAGAGCCTACGTCTTCATACGTTGTTGAAACCTCATGTCCTTTTTTATCGAGATATCTCTTTTTGCCATTAAAATCGGTAGCAATAAAGAGACCATTATTGGCAGAGATAATTTCCTTATAAAGTTGTGAGTACATGCCGTTTTCCGTGTTTACCAAAGCATAAGCGGCATATTCCGGCTCAATATAGTACCCATCTATGCCATCAATAGGAGTATAATTGCTATCATAATATTCGACAACTACCACATTGTTGTCAAGAGATGTTACATTATATGAGCGCAGATACTTTTTTCCCGAACGAGATAAGCTTTCGGGGCATGACGTAGCTTCGTAATCCAAGCCAACATTAGCTTCAATCAACACTTCATCTAATACCACTTTTCCATTTTTGTAAAACAGATACTGAACATACTTCATATCATAATAGCCTGTGACAGCATTTCGCACTTGTTCGGTATAAAGATGATATGAGAAAGGAGCTCCTTTTGTGTCTGCAAAGCTAAACATGCTGTCACTAATTGACAATCTATCCACGACACCGCCATAAAACCAACCAACAGGGTCACTGTAACCGTCTATTGTAGTCGATGATACGATATTGCCACTGGGAGACTGAATATTAACGGTAACTGAGGAGTTACTTCTAGATGAATAATATGCAATGTATCCGTCATCGGTAACATACATTGGATATTTTGAAGTTTTTATAAGTTCTGTACCTTCGCTTGTTGCCTTATAAACATGCTGCTTACCGTTATTATGTACAAGTTCCGGTGTATCGTTACCCACTAAAGGGTGTTCCTCCGTGCAATATATACCAGATGTAAACACTTCATCCAACTCGGTTAGTCGTAAGTCATCAGAAACAAAGACCGACTTATACGGTTTGTAATCGTTGGCTTTGGTAGCGTTGATAATTCGTCCATCTGCAATACTGCTTAATATATCAGATGCAGCAAAATATTCTGACACATCAACATAATCAAGAGAGATTCTTTCAATAGGAGTTGACTCAATTGAGTTTGCAGTTGATGAGGATTGTGTAGAACTGCTTGAGGATTTTGATGCGATTGATGATATACTAGAGTTTAAAGTAGAAAGTGTAGTTGATGGCGTCCCAGAACCCGATGCAGAAGGTGTAATTGGCGATGTATCACCGCCTGGACCTGGGGAGTCTTCGCCGCGATAGTCGTTGATTATATCCGCTATTCTTTCGTCATCTGTAATACTATACCCATTTTCCAGAATCTCAAGCGCTTCCTCTTTTCTGCCAAGAGCGGAAAGAGCTTTTGCTTTACCTATATAAGCATAAGCATTGTTCGGATCAATGTCGAGGACTTTATCAAATTCGATGATAGCCTGTTCGTAATTCATCTCAATAAGATATTTTTCGCCTGACACCAAAAACTCATTAGTCCTTGATGCTAAATTACCGCCTAAAACAATTAATGAGCCTACAATGACTGTCGTAATAAGCAATATTGCTGATACAATAATAATTATCAGCTTATTTTTAGAGCGAGCATTCAGGTTAGCTTTTATGGTGGTTTCATAATGTTGTGACAAATTTGAACCACAGTTCTCACAAAACTTTGCATCGTCAAGATTTTTATAACCACATTTTGAACAAATCATATCAACACCCCATTAATAACAAGATTCTTATAGTTTCATCGCACAGAGCGAATACAATGGATCAACTTTTAATTTCAATTCCATCATGATTTTACAGCGAGAATACTATAAGCTTCGCCATTCTTCACAGCAAAAATCCCTTTTCCGATACTATGAGAGCTTTCACACTCAAAGTCTTCACCAATCTGCTGAAAATCAGCGTCAATAACTCGTGCTCTGCCGTTTTCAGAGACAACTGCAAATCCGCCCGAGAAATCTGTAGCATCTTCAAACATGGCGATTTCAGTACCATTAAGGTCAATGTATCCCCATTTATTGTTTTTACTTACAAGAAAGGTTTCCGTATCCTTATCAAGAGGGGATATATAATCATACCAATCAGACAACTGTTGCCATTCTGAGTCAAACTTCTGGGTTGCCTTTTCACTGGATTCATACCACTTTGGCTTAAAGAGCGCATATTTATCTGTATTATCGGAACCGTTATTCTTGATGCTGCACTCAAATAACAATTCGGAATACATAGTATAAATATCACCTATCTGAGAATTATTCCATGCAGATGAGGTTAGGTATGACCGTGTTTCACCTTTTGTGAGTGTAACATACAATCCTGCTTTGGGGCTAGGCATACCAAAGTCAATAGTATAATCATCGTCGGCAGCGGCAATTCTTGGCGACTTAATTAGTTTAATTTTTCCATTGACGAAGCTGATTTCATAAGTAAGAATATCATAGGCATAATGACCGTGTGTGTTGTGAGCGGTAGTCCATACCCATACCCCTCCGTTGGCTATTGCTTGCCTTCCAGCCTCATCTTCTGCCGCCCAGGCCGCTTCTTCCGCTGTATGGTCATACTCATAATTGGCGAAGATATAGTAGGTAATAAAAACTCTGTCCAATTCACTATTATAATAAACACCGCCATAAAGAGAAGAAGATGTTTCTTCCACCCACAAATTATCATGATATTCAGTGTCGCATGTATAGTTTTTTATACTATCCGGAGTCAAATTATCATTAAGGATAGATACACCGCCACCGCTGACTCCTTCGTTTTCTTTCCATGTGTACACTGGTGTACCGTCAGTTTTCAGGATTTCAACGACATCTTTATCATTTTCGTCCGAATAATCAGAAATATGCCAACACAAAACAAGCGGATTTGATTGATTAAATAGAAGCACATTCGATTTATCAGACAGCTCCAAAACCTCCTGGAATTTACTGTTTATCAGAACAGTTCTGTCATCGCGGGTTGTAGCCAGTGCATAAGCATTTTCGCCTGTGCCAACAAACGTTTCCAGATATTTATAGCCTGTTTCTGACAGCTTAGCTCCGTTGGCATCAACAAAATACCAAAATCCATTGGTTTCATCTGAAGCAGCAATATAACCGTCACTTACCTGAACTATACGTGCGTATGAAGTAGTTATCATTTCGTAATCAGATTCATCAGGTAAAGTATCAATTATTTCTGAAGTAGTTTCATCAGTAAATACAAGTAATTCGCTGTTATATTCTGTTAGGAGTTTCCATATTCGGTCGTCACCTGTTTTCTCATATCCGTCTTTCAAAGTTTCTATTGCTTTGTAAACATCGCCCATTTCATGATACGCCTTTGCCTTACCGAGATAAGCTTCCACATTCTTCGGATCAATTTCAAGTACTTTATCAAACTCAACAATAGCCTGCTCATAATTCATCTCAACAAGATATTTAGCAGCATTTTTTAGATAGGCATCAAGCTTGGTTTCGTGGTTACTGTTCAACAATAAAACAACAATAATTATAGCAGATATACAAAGCAGCGCAACAGAAACGATAATTGCAACTGCTTTGATTGTAAATTTTCTGCTTGTATAATCAGCGGAAGGGTTAGTATCTCCCGCAACAGAGTGTTGATTTACGCCATTAGTGAATTGATTGACTTCAAACTGTTTTTGTGGCATATTATTATCAGGAATTTCATGTGCAATTTCTTTATCATCGGAATATGAAGATTTTGGGGCAGCATCACGCTGTTCATCTTGTAAAAGTTCCGTTGTTTCAGCAGAAATATCAACACGTCTGCAATTAGCCGCACTATTGGTTTCCTGGGTAACAATCTCCGTTTTGCTAGTGGAACCATTAACAGTGCGCTCTGAAAAAACAGATTGTGTAGCTTCACTTAGCTTATTTCCACATTTCCCGCAAAATTTTGCTTCTTCTGGAAGAAGTGCACCACATATATTACAAATCATAATGTCCTCCGATAAAATCAATGTTGGTAAGGTTAAAACTCTTTGTCGTCGTAAATTAATGAAATATTGTCTTGCATATAAACATCACCTTCTGATACACAGTAACATCATCGCAACCATCAAAAGCTGCTAGTCAAATTGATTCGTTTTCTTATAGTTACACAATACGCCATTTTGCGTAGAAAGCAGTTTACTATCAGGGTCAACGGCAATAGAAGAAAGCTCATTGCAGCCGTAAAAGGTATATTGGTTAATCTCGCCGACTGTTGCCGGAATGAAAACTCTTTGTACAGATGTATTCGCTGAAAAAAGCGTCTCTCCTAGTGCTGTTACTGCTTTCCCGTTTATTGTGCTTGGTATTCCCACGTCAGCATCCGCCCCTTTATACGCTGTTAAAATTATCCCACCGCTATCGTTTTCTTCATATTCGAAATCACTGACAGACGAGAGTCGATAACCTTAGCGGATGCGGCATTGTATTTTTTCAGCAACGCATTCTTTACTTGTGTAAGATTTGCCTCCTTATTGTGAATTTTCGTCCAAGTATCTACATACACCGAAAAGCAGAATTTAAGGCAACACCGCACAAAGCCCATTTTCTGAATTTTGTACACGTCTTGCTTGCATATTTTCCGCCATATTGCACTATCGCAAATATTCATGAGAATATCAAACGCCGAATCCTCATTTCCATAAAAAATCCGCGAACGATACTCGGGCTTCACGGTATTGTAAAGCTTTGCCGAAAAGGAATTGAAATCTCCCATCTATGTTGCCCTCACACATTTATTTTTTTACTTCACTGTCGAACTTATTGCGAAGTTTCTTTCTTCCATTTGCCAGATATGCAATTACCGCAACCGAAATGACAACGACTATTGTCGTTCCGATTATTCCGCCGAAAAAAAGTATTTGTCCTATTGTCATATCACACCTCAATCAATCCATTTTTTATCCTTCAACTGCTGAATAATCCCCTCAAGCTGTTGCATTTCAGGATCTGTTTCGCCCGGCTTTACATTTTTTTCGTAAATTGCTTTTGCCTGATTATAATATGCAACCGTTTTAGAATAACTGCGCTTTTCGTTATCAGTATGAGCTTGAATATCTGTTTCAAGAAACGCACGGCGCATTGGAACTCGATAATCATCCGGGAACTGCTGTGCCATTTTATCAAGCAATGCGGCAGCTTTATCAAACTCATTTTCATTCTGATAGAGAATCACTAAATTCTGCTGCATATTGTACGTTGGTGTTTTCTCTACAAGGCTTTCAAAAATCTTAATGGCTTTTTTGTTATCACCAATCTTGTAACAAGAGTCAGCAAGCCGCTCCTGCATCTCATTCACACGGTTTAGTGGAATTTTGGTGAGACAATCGGACAACAATTCTACTGATTCATCAATCTTTCCCTGAAGCTTAAATATCTCGTCCGAAGAATGATAAGCACGATAGCGTATATAATCATCCTCGGAAGTAGAGATTACTTCTGAAAAACACTTAATTGCCGAGCTATATTTCTTGCTTGCATAATCAATCTCGCCATTCAAAAGGTTTAGCGATACATCATCCAACTTTAAGAGTTGCGCTTTTTTAAGTTCCTCTTTTGCACCGTTGATATCTCCAAGTCTCGCCAGTGTAATTGCGTAATCTCGGTGATAAATCGGATTACTTGGATCGTGATTCAGCGCAAGAGCATAGTTCAGCTTGGCATTTTGATAATCGTTATCCGGACTGTCATAATAGAAACAATCACCAAATATGTAGTAAATCTTTCCAAGCGCGTCTTTTGCGTTCTCGTCTGTTTGGAATTTAGTGAGTTCCCCCAGATTTTCCCGAATGTATTCCTTACAAGCTGTCAAATCGCCATCGTTCCAAAGCCTTTGTGCCATAGCGCAATAGGGGTCGACTCTGTCCTCAAACAGCTCAAAGGATTTTTTGTATGCTTCGTTGGAATCATCGTCTTTCTCAATGCTAAGCACCGTAGAATAGTACAATTCCTCTTTTTCCTGAACCATTTTGTTGAATCCTAAAGCAGTCGTTGCAAGACAGCCTGCCAATGTCAGCGGAAGAATAACAGAAGCTGCAAGCTGCTTGCGTTGTAAATTCCTCCATCGCTTGTCATATTTATAGATATTACGAATTGCATAGGAAAGCGATTCGGCAGAATTAATTCTCCCAAGAGGATTAAGCATCATTGAACTCTCAATAATATAAGTCAATCCCTCGTCAAACTCTCCTACACTTGATAGCTTCGGAGTTTCGTCTGCTCTCTCAGCAGGACGGATCCCTGTAAGCAAATGGTACATAGTCGCACCCAAACTGTAGATATCAGATAGCTTCCAGTCTATTTCCTCAGAAGTTCTGGGGGTGAGAATTTCGGTGGCGTCCTCCGGATTACCTGCAGATCTAGACCGTACCGATTGACTATCCACCAATTCGGTCATTTCGCTATCGACTAACTCAGTTCTATCATCACGGAACTGAGTTTTGAATCCTGATGTTGAAGAAGAATTTGCGCTTATTGTATTCAGCCTAATGGGAGAATGTGACGCGTTTTTGTAGTTCTCGTATATTTGGTACTGTTCCGGAGAGGCATATCCCAGACTTCGGCTAATAAGCCGCACATCACTCTCGCCAACAAGTGCCGCATTAAAGTCTATCAAACATACATTGCCATCGGGGAGAAGCATAATATTTGCCGGCTTAATATCACGGTGGGCGATATTCTGTTTATGTATCACCTCAAGAGCAGCAGCAAGCTGTGCATACCATTTTACAACTTGCTGCTGTGTAAAGCGATAATTCTTAGCCAGGAGTTTATCCAAGCTAGTGCCGTCAATGAACTCCATTACCGTATACACGCGATCGTTTTCAACAAAGAAATCCAGCACTTGCGGCAGATATATGCTCTTGACGTTTTTGAGGGCTTCCACCTCATTACGCTGGGTTTCAACATTATCCTTCGTGCCGCGTTTCAGTTCTTTGATAACGACATATTTCTGCAAATGGGTATGCCAAGCCTTATAAACAACACCACCGCCGCCGGAGCCTAATTCTCCTTCAATTTTATAAATTGAATTCAGATAATTCAAATTGTTTGCCATTTTTAGACCTCCAAAGCGTTTAATAAGTATAAAGACTTATCCCCAAGCCTATATGATGCCATATAACAAAAGCTGACTTTCTTCAACACATGATAATTGAATTATGATGTAACCGAATCTCTCATGAGGGAACTTTCCCAAATACATTTTCCGTCTGTCTGTACCATGCTGATCATGGGACAGACAGACGTTGAACTATTTTTTATCTGAGTATTAGAGATGGCAGTACATTATTAAACAACATGAACTGTAAAGGTTGTAGAATAATCCTTATCCTGCCCTTTCAATGTCGCTGTAATAACTGTATCTCCATTGCCAACTGCTGTGATAAGCCCTCCCTTTGAAACCGTCGCCACAGAAGGATTTGCACTTGTGAATGCAATATCGGATATAGTTTTGCCTTCAGGTATAAAATCAAAAGCCGTCTGCGCATTTTCACCGGAGGTAAGCGTGAAGGTACCCTTACTGCTAACAAGTGCCCCTGTGGATACAATTGTTTCATCGCCTGTTCCTACTTTAACAGGTATAGTCACAGACTCTCCGCCTACGCTTACAGTTACATTCGCTTTGCCATTCTTCTTACCCGTAAGAGCAAACTGCGGTTTATGGTTTCCAGATACATCCTGATAGAACGAGGACCCAAATTTGCTTGTAAATTCAAGGTTTATTTCAGCGTCACTTTTTTTAGGGATCAGATTTGACAAAGCTGAGAATTCAATTTTGAGTTCAGGACTAGCTGATGGCAGTGCATCAACTGTAACTTTGTGTAAAATGTTTTCCACCTCAAGCACATCGGTATTATCGCTGGTGATGTTTACATCCTTGACAGACATCCCGTTCGGAAGCGTTACTATTGCCAATCCTGTATCAGCATTTTCGCCGGCGCTGATTGCGTATGCGTCCATATTAAGCGTAAGTTTATCGCCGGTGGTAATACCATAATTATCGTTTGCAGTGATTGAGCATTCACTCACTATTCCGCCGCCGTTTTCATTGATTTCATAGTGAACCATAAGAAACGGTGTATCCTCATGCAAAACTTTACACTCTATTGACCCGAATAGTTTTCCCGCAACGCTTGAAGATGAACAGCCAAAAACAGTAAATATAGGATACGCCTTTATTTCATAGCATATTCTATCTGTTCTGGTTTCATCGGTTGGAATATACAAGGCTGTATCCTCTATATGAACATCTTTGCTTGCGTTGATTTTTGTTTTCATGCGGGCGACAGCACCTTTTATTCCACAGACCTCCAATAACGCATCCGATGACTTGTCATAGGAATAGACTATTGAACTTGCCTGGGCTCCAATACCGGCTTCGAGACCTAAATCTGCAACATTAATTCCAATAAGCTGATACTCGAAAGCGGCACGAATAGTCAATTCTATCTTTGCCGATAAATCAAGCTGCTGCGAATTGGATTTCTCATGAATAGGTCTGAGCTTTCCCTTTACAAGCTCAACTCCAGCCGTATTGCTCTGCGTAAGTGTCAGCTTTAATGAGCCTTCAACGTCAAATTCAGCTCTTAATACAAAGTGAAGATTTAAGCCTGGAAATATTATGTCCAAGAGTTTTTTATTAGTTGCCTTTTTTGCCTCAGTAGACAGAGATTTAAAACTCTGACCTACTGTTTGGGTACTTCCATAGATTTTTCTGAGCCTTTGTCCCTCTTTGGCCCAGTCTCCAGTATCCCATCCATCACCGCGTTCATTAACCTTATTCATTATCTTGCCAAAATTAGTAACAGACGAACAGGAAAAATCATACGTTGCGATTGTAGATTCGGTCTTTGAAAGTCTCAGTTCATCTACCTTGAGTTTAAACCAATCCCAATGAGTTTTAACACGGTTTTCAACTTTAATGGTCTCGTCAAAACCGACTCCTATTGAAAGTTTTTCGCCGCCATCCTTGACTTCTCCCTCTATTTTAAAACCAAGTTTTCCGTTCTTATTCAGCGGATGAGAAATGGTTAAGGAAAGAGAATCGCCAAGCTTAATGGTAGCTGACGCTTTGGATTTTGTTTTGAGCATCTCGTTCTCACCCGGACGATATAAACCCAAAGCGGCCTCACCCATATCTTCCGTTTCCGAAGGGTTGTAGACTAATCCCATAGGTTCCGCATTCATATAGCCAAATGTATTCAACATATTGGCAGCTTCCCTGCCGCCAAAAGTAATCCGCTGACCATCGGGACCATAAAAAACAGCTTCACTGAAATCCAAATTTCCGGACTGCTGAATATCTATCTCTTCATATACGTCCTGAAGTTCCGCATTACGAGTAGATACAACAACCGAATCATCGCTTTTGGTCTTCACTTCGGTTACTTCTACGGCATAATTCATAGGAATTACATCATCTGCAGGCATTGCAAGAACAGTACCAATTGTAAGATTAGCCGGTACCTTGCCTGCCGGAAAAGTAATAGTTTTATTTGTATTGTCAGTGTATCCGCCATTCTCGTCAAAGAAAGTCTTATTTCCTGAATACTTGACCGAATACTCAGCTTGAACAACAGGGTTATTCTCGCTAAATACTCCCCCTAAATTTATGACATTTTCTTTAATTATTGATCTATCAAAACTTTCTCCATACGAAAAGTTGATCCACTTGTCATATGCTGCCAGCAACGCGACATCCGCTTCAGATACAGAAAGATGTTTTTTGGGATTAAACTTGTCCGTTTCAAGAAAAAAAATACCCTCATTGACAGAAGACATTACATTTTCAATATATAAAGGATTCACCTTTTGGATGTCGGAAATCTCAACAGTTGATGGCGTAATGCAATTCATTGCGCGAATCAAAGTATCGGCTGCAAATTCCTTTGTCAAATTATCATTGAAACTAAAAATATCCTCGGGGTTGATTATCCCCCATTCAGCTGCAATCTGAGCAGTATCAAAACCAGGATCAGATGCCTTTACCGACATGAATAGTGGCTCCTGCTCGGTATAATACAGCAAATTAAATGTCCGTTCAACCTTATCCAACCATTGCATAACGGTATAGTAATTGTTATCGGAATTTGTTCCGCAACCGCTGATATACGGTAGAACGAATGATATCAAAAGTACTACGCTAAAAAACGTTTTGATTATTTTTCTGTTCATACAATCGCCTTTCCAGTGTCATACGACAAACGGGTAGGCAAATAATGCCAACCCGCTGCCGTGTAATAATCAATCAATAAACGAGTTAAGCTGCTGCGCTTTTTTCGCTTCATCTTCACCGCGAATAATGTAATTGCTTCTTGCCTTCTCAAAATAGTCTATGTATTCCTGCACATAGCTGTCAAACCTGGCTGCCCACTTGCTAAACATTATATCAAACTGTTCCTGGGTAACTCTTGCATCCTTGGAAAGGTAGATTTCCGGGTTATTAACAGAACCATCAATAATGCCTTTGATTTTCTTAAGCTGCGTACCCAGATTGTCCTTTGCTAACTTAAGCTGTACTATTGCTTTTTCCAGCTCATCAAAATCAACTAATGTGTAACCTAATCCTGCCATAAATCATACCTTCTTTCTAAATATTGTCCTAAATCACTTTCTGTTTGCTGTAAGATTTGACGCTGCTACCTTTGATGCGCGCATGTCCTCTTCATAATCCTGTGCTGCCTTGACAAGCTGCTTGCCATACTGCATTATGACATCTCTCATAGCATCAAAATCGTCTCTCAGTCCATCAAGCTGCTCCATTGCAGTTGTTGCATCATCACCCTGGAAGCAGTTCTGAAGCAGATTCTTAAAAGTCGTATAAATCTGCTGTGCGTAAATATCCTGGTAGACGGTTGCTTCCTTTTGAATATTATCACCAAGCTGTCTTGTTGCCTCATAGTTTATCCTGGTCTTTTCCATAAATATTTCCTCCTATGCATTTCCTTTCGACTGTTTCAGGGGTTGTTCCCATGGTTGAATTATATCACACATTGCAATCAAATGCTATAAAAAATGAATTATTGGTTAACGATATACAGATTTGGCACATTTCTCGCCGTTTTTGCATTTTTTCTGTATTTTCTGTAACTTATATATCACCGGTATGAGATTCTATTCAACTGTGGCATTTTTCAAAACATTCGGCAAAGTTTTTTCTATACTGGCGCGAACACCAGACAGAATTGTTGTTTGAAAGTTTAATCTCAAACCCGTTTATCGAAATAACCTCCATAGCATTGACAATACAGCTTTTTGCACAATGCAAAAAACAAACTGGCAGCGCATCCTCAAACCAAGAGATATTAAGTTTTGATGAAAAGCACTTGCCGTCGGAAGTATAAATATATGAAATACGGTTATTGTGCTGTATGTACAATATATCGGAAGTATTCAAGGATATATAATTCTTATCTTCCAGTCTGATTACAATAGTTTGACCTTTTCGCTGCGCGGTAACATGTTCAAGCATCTCAAACACATGACGCAGCAAAACTCGACTGACTGGTTTATTGAGCAAAGCGAAAGGTCTAAATTTATCGGCATGGTCAAAAATGCGCTGGGAATACTTTTCGCAGTTTTCTGTAATAAAGACTATTTCGGAGGCTGTATTTTTTAAAAAAATCTCCAAAGCCACATCTATGCCGCTCTGATGGTTGATTTCAGTAGCGATAAAGAAAACATCATATAGCGCAAGATTATCCGAATTGGCAAGCGTACTATACTCACTAAAGCAAACAACGCTGCTTGTTGGAACGATTTCCTTTGTTTCTTCAATAAACTTATTCATGAAAAACGTGGATGAATCGCAAATTGCTATTGTCATATTTATCACCATTTTCGCAGCCCAATCAGCCAATTCAGCATCCGAAAAGCTGTTTGGGATTACTATAATCTAAAAGGTATTGTTGAATTATCATCTGTCCGTGACGGATATTACCGGACGCAGACAGATAAACCGATCCAGAAGAACACCGTCTCTTGATATATTAGTTGCAGATACAGTAAAACAAGAAAAATATCACTCCTTTTGAAGGATTTCTAATTTTAGGGGTCTGTATTCTTCCTGCAGCTAACTTCAAATTAAAATCAGCTTAGTAGAATTTCTTATCCCTGCGTCAAACACAGTGATATTGAAATCATATATCTCCCCGCTTATTGCATTAATAAGTACTGTATCAGCCGTTCTTTCAAAGCAGTTGCAAGACAATGGTACTATTATATCGACCAGCAATGAGACCACTTCTCCAATAAGCTTATTGGCGGGGAGAAATGCATTATAATGTTCTCCTGAAGCGGGAAGAAATACATCCACAAGATATTTGTTCATACTGTATGTGCCCCTTTATTGCAGATATTTTACCATTACCGCAGTAGAATTCTTTATTACAAAACCGGAATCAGACTCTAAAACAGCGGAAAAATCCCTTGAAGTATAATTTATTGACAGCTTGTATTGCGAACTTATACCGTTTCCAATCCACAGTCCGTCATTCTTGCTAATATGCGCTTCATACCATTTTTCAATGGCAAACGTATCCACCAGTCCTGCATTTTCACAAACAAGGAAATGGACGTTGTATTCTTTAATACACCTTGCCATCATAAATTGCAGGCTATTATACAAACCATTCAGTTTGTTTATATCCTCAATTATATTCTGCTCAACGGAAGGAACAAAGCCATCCAGAATCTTTTTCAACGAATCCATAGACTTGATTACCACGAACAATGGTTCATAAATTTCAGGCTGTTCATTGTTTCTGATTTGGGTTTTATATTTATTGTTTCTTGTACAAATAACATTGAAAACAATATCGCATACTGCTTTTCCGCACTCTTCTTCACTACAGCAGAAACGAAGGAACTCTGTATTCCGACTTTCTCCGCCAATCGGCGACAACACAATCGTTTTTACATGACCTTTTTGGGCAATCATCGACGCCAGCTTGTCAGAAAAGTGTTTCCATTCCTGGTTATTTGACAATGCAAGAGTTACAACCGATGAAAAATCATAATATGATATTTTACCAGAGTCCTTTTCAACCCCCACAGGAATACAAGACAAATCTCCACGCTTTACTATATAAGGAGCTAAGAACTGCTCTGTGATTTTTGTCGGCAACACTCTTTGAGCATGATAATCCGAATACAATTCCATCAGTTTTGTACAGTATATGCGTATTGCAGGGTATGGTATAGTAGATTCAATAATACTTGCCGTCTGAAACTCAACAAGCGCATCCTTGTCGATTCTGAAAATGCCTCTTCCTTTGAATTTTTCGGGGTACAAACCTTCGGTTCTCCCGACAACGGACGAATAATCATCGGTATTGTTCATTTGCAAACAGTACAGTAACTTAAAATTTTGGAGCATATTAAAACGGACATTGTTTACTCCAGTACAGGTCAGCACAAAGTAAATTCCATATTTTGTGCCTTCACGAGTCAGATAGCTTACTTCTCCCAACCGTTCATCATACAGCTCACTAAATGAAGCAAAGTTATTGATGATAACCACAATATTAGGCTCGGTTTTCTCAGACTGCATATTGTACTGAGCAAGATTTCCGCCAAACCCAGAGAGAATCTTCTTGCGGTTTTTGAGCTTTCTTGCCATCATTTGAAACAGATTGTTTACCTTATCGGTTTCGTATGACAGAATTACATCACCGACAAATGGACTTTCTGCGAATGCGGTAAACGTTTCTGCTCCGAAATCCATTATGTAGAGATTTACCTCGTTTGGAGTATGCTCACGCATAAGCGAATAGCACATTGCTTCAACAAACATTGTCTTTCCGCTGCCTGCAGAGCCGTAAACAACCACATTCCCCTCGGATGTAATTGGAATACGCAAAATGTTCTGCCGCTGGTGAGCAGGATCGTCATACTCTCCGGCAATAGGGTTAAGTTCATACTTTCCAGACATTGTTCCCTTGTACTTCTCGGCGAGCTTATCCACAAATATTATCGGCTCAATCGGATCAAGCCACATCTTCCAACGGTCGATTTTTTCTTCTTTGCAGTATTTCGCGATGTAATTGGTGATTACATCAAGCTGTTTAGGGGGATCAATAACATTGGCAAAGCGATTAGTATTCGCCTCAGCAATTACTATGCCGCTGGTATTTATTACCGAAACCGCATCGTCAAGCTCTTTTATTGTTTTCTGCGAGGGATAATATGGAGCGCCAGCCCAAGCTGATTGTCCAATTTCAAAAAGCTCGTTATATCCGACTTGCAGATAAAAACGTCCTGTGTCGACTAATGATGCCGCTTCCGGTCTGCCAAGCATCTCCTGGCTGTCACTACTATCCTGTACTTTTAAGCATATCTTAAAACGACTGTTTGAACGGATCTGATCATCAACCACTCCGCCGGGCTTTTGTGTGGCAAGAATCAAGTGAACGCCAAGACTTCTCCCTACGCGCGCCGTACTGGTAAGCTCCGTCATGAAATCGGGTTGTTCTTTTTTCAACTCAGCAAATTCGTCAGATATGATTAATAAATGAGGTAACGGTTCAGAAACCTTGCCCTCTCTAAACAGCTTTTGATATTTGTAAATATCAATATTGCTAACATTGTACTTTATTGAGGTGTCGCGGAATATTCGTTCGCGGCGGTGCAGTTCGCTTCTCATAGAGACAAGCGAACGTTTTATTCCATTTCCGTCCAGGTTGGTGATAACTCCTGCTGTATGCGGAATATTCTCAAAAGATTTTGCCATTCCGCCGCCTTTGTAGTCAATCAGAATAAATGCAACCTCATATGGGTGATAATTAAGCGCCATTGATAGAATATAGGTGATGATAAATTCACTTTTTCCGGATCCCGTCATACCGGCAATTAGTCCGTGCGGACCATGAGCATTTTCGTGCAAATCGAGTTTTAACGGTTCCCCATATTTATCCACGCCCACTGTTGCCGCCAGCGACTTTGTAGGATCGTTTGAAGACCAATTATCGGCAATGTTAATATGCTCAACCATACCAATATCAAGCATCTCAAAGAACGTGTATTTCTTTGGCAGGATGAAATCAGAACCACTTGTTTCAATGAAAGTATTTGCCAGAACATTAGTAATTCTACCAATATCAATTCTATGCGGCGCATCAATTTTAAAAGGCAGCGGCGGCTCACTGACATCATTGATAACCGTGAGATTACCGACGCCATTTTCTATTTCAGCAACAGCCATACACTCTTTTGGAAGGTCAACAAGACGCTCGTAAATCGCCAAAACAGAAAAATTTATATTAGTCTTGTTATCAAGGATTCTACGAACGCACTCTGCCTTTGAAGCGAGGTCTTTATCCAGACAAATTACAATATAATATGGGATTTCATCGCTCAATTTATTGTCTGGCAAGTTCTTTCGATATTCAATAATCGAATCCAGATTTCCGGAAAGCTCCTTAGTTTCATCTGAATTTGTTGTAATATAACGAATTGTGCGTTCATTATTCATGGTATGCGGCAGCCAACGCGCAAAAGAGAAATCTTCCTCGCGGCTCTCGTCATAAAGGAGAACAATCTTTACCTCGTCATAGCTGTGAAGAGTGACTAGTTGCAAAATTAAACTTCTGGCATAAGAATACAGGGTACTCTTATCACCATATATACCGCTGATGAATCTATCAGCTAATGGCAAGCACACAGGAACATTGGTAAGTAAGCGCTTTTGTTCTCCAAAATCACACATCATTTCAGTTAGATTATCTTGCTCTACAGTAAATTTGCGTTCAGAATACTGAATTTTCGCTTTAAAAGGAACATTACCAAGCCCAAGACGCAATGACAGAAAGTCAGTATGTTTAGGAGTTCTCTCCCAAATCTGTGGAACTGAAGACAGAATCCGAGTTGCACAAGACTCTGTGTTTACATCATTAGCACGGAGAACATGTTCTTGACGAGCAGTCTCTAAGGCTACCATTTGCTCAAGTTGATTTAAATATTCGGTATATGTCTCTTGACGTTTAGCCTCCTTGCGAATGCGCGTCTTCTTCTGATAGAATCTTGTGGCAATAGGCCACATCATTGTTCCCAAAAGCATACTAACGCACATAACCAGCGATGGTATTGCGGAAGTAATATTTCCCTGTCCAATTGCGCTTGTTACAGAAAAAACACCACTTGCAACAGAAGCCATTCCCATTGTCATAGATGGACCAATGAGCATTATCATTGGCATTTCATCGTTATTCTGCGGATTTGGCGGAGTGTCAACCTTCAGTTCGAAAACATCAACATCATGCTTAAATCTCGGAGAACGATAATAATGTTCAGGAAAAACATCCTCAAATTCTTCCTCGCTGAGATTTATATTATTGAATGCAGGAGCATTGAACACACGCAGAGCCGTCGTCTGGACATTAGCCTTACCATCAGGATTGTTCATAAACAACCCATTCTTAGTAATAATGATTTGCAATCCCATAATGTATACAACATCGCCTATTGAAAGCTGTTGTTGCTGAACAGATTCGCCGTTAACAAATGTATGATTGGTACTACCTAGATCCTTTACATATACACCGTTTGCAGAGAAGATAATTGACGCATGTGTATCCGATGTATATTTATTAGAATAGCATATACCATTTTTCTCATTTCTACCGATGGTAATTTCTGCGGCATCACCTACAACATTATATCCGGTGTACTGCTTTCTGTTTAAGGTGAGCGGTTCTGTAAACAGCGTAAACCGCATTTTTCCGTCAGCACTCTGAATTTTATATAAAGCAAGAAGACTAAGGGGCGCGCTTTGTACCAATTTATCGTCTTTATCTACGATCACAAATCGGCGATTAGACTTAATTATCCATTTATCCTCTTCGTTTGCTTTTATGGCACGCAAGGCTTCAACAGAAATAACATCTATCTGCTTTCCGTCATCATTTCTGCTACGAATCCAATAGCGCCCAGCACACTTCTCAGGCAAATAGAGAGTCGATATCTCTTTATGTGAAAGAAGCGTTAACTTCATAATAATTACCTCCGGCATTCAAAAAAACTAACGAAACAATGAATTTTGAATATCTGCAACAATAACTGTCACATTATCCTTACCGCCATTTGCCAAAGCCCTTTGCAACAGATTTTCAGCAACTTGTGACGTCACATCTGATTCTGACATTATATCTTTAATTTCCTCGTCAGAAACCATATCTGATAATCCATCCGAACAAATCATCAAACGGAATTTACCGCTTATCTTTGGATAACCATCCACATCAGAACAATTTCCAATGCCAATACAACGAGTGAGCTTATTTCCGCCCTTTTCCCTGCGAGATAAATTGTGTGTTATAATACCGGTTCCCGCAATCTCGGCGCCCTGTGTATGGTCGTTTGTTATCTGCGAGAAAGCGCCATTTTTTAGGCAATATATTCTGCTGTCGCCAATATTATAGCAGTAAGTGCCTTTGTTGGAAACAATAGCCAAAGCAAGCGTTGTTCCAGAACGATTACAAATTGATTTAATCTCTGCGCATGATGAATTGATAACACTTTGCACCATGGCATCGTAACACTTAGCGCCTGTTGTTCTTACTATTCTTTGAAGCTCATTCAGCTTCCTTGCTGTAATTCCCGAAGCCAATTCTCCGCTTTCTTCACCACCCATTCCATCACATACTGCTAAAACAAAAGGGGTGATAGCATTCCCAGCAACCGAAAACGGACGATTTCCCAAAGTGGAAGGTATTGTTATACCATCAGCAAAGAAATTATCTTCGTTATTCTCACGAACATTTCCTTTGTGAGAACGTACCGAATACATAACCTTCATAGAATCTCCTAGAACATAGACTCGGTATCTCTGTGATTGTGGATATCATCTTGAATATTGGGAGAATCGGATTCCTGTCCAATCTTTTGGATATAATCCACTCTAAGGGTAACTCTGCCGAAATGGATATTATCAGCCGGATGAAGAAGCATCCCGTCAGTTACAGTTTTGCCGTTAAGTTTTGTGGGATTAGAACTACTTACATTCGACAGTACAAGTCCTGTATTCTTTAAAAATATCTTACATTGTTCTCTTGAAACGCTCTTTTCATCAAGCTTAATTGTACACCCGACTGCTCTTCCAATCATAACCTCCGAAGTTACATTTATAATCCAATTTTCACTTGGGTTAGAGGCATTGGATATTCTTATGACATATTGTTCGCCCTCGCCCAAAAACTCGGTCTCGTCATTATCATCAGGCAATACATCAGAACCCGGATGGTTGTTTCTTTCGATGTTATCCTCCAATTGCTTCTTTTTCTTAACAATAGCAATAATTATTATTGCAACAATTGCCGCAAATCCGACACCTACAGCTATGAAAACGATTGTAGCTGAACTAATTTCACTGGTTAACTCATCATTAGGGATACTCTCAGTACTTGTAGTGATTGACGCGGGTTGTACATATGAAACCACACTTTCGATCTGGCTCTCTGCGAATTCGGGCTCACTTGATTCAACCACCGGAACATCGACTACAGACATTTTCATATCAAAGCTAAGCGAATTACTTCCATCGGATACATCAACCTGCCTTGTTGAACCGTCAAGAAGAGAGACCGGAACTTCTGTTCTCACCCAAAAGAAGTTGCTTACAGACAAATCTGATACAAGAGCAAATGCGTCTGATTCAGGATATATTTCAAAATATCTTCCATTGCTTATTCTGGTCAAAGCAGACAGATCCTTGTTCTCGTGAGCAGACTCACTCTTGCTTACGCACACAACATCAATAGGATATGTATCAATCTTAAGACGCATAAACAGCTCTTCCTTTGTAATGCCTTGCGCAGTATAATCAGCGCCATCGGTGACAACAATTGTTCGATAGAAACAAGGCTCATTATCTACCGTTGAAATTTTGGGGATTGTGTTATATACGGCATCATATATTTGGCTTTCTGTCCCATTGTATTCAATCAAATCGGCAGCTTTATCAAGATCATATCTGTCATTTGTGAAATCTTGGAGCGTCTTTATCTCAGAACCAAATTGCACAATCTTAACTTCTTCATTCTTGGAAATATTCATGATTTTATAATCCAAGAATTCTGCCACCTTTCCCCGAGTTGCCACAGGTATAGATGTGGAATTGTCGACAAGAATTGTTGTTCTCACGGCAATTTCTTCTTCAGATAATACGCCGACATCAAAAATCTCTGTCTCCTGATTTGCAACCTTTATGCATAAACTATCTTCATCAAGCTCACAAGGCAAAAATAAATCCAAATTTTCTTCGTTCACATACCCCTGCAGCAATCGTATATCTATCTCAGCACTTGTCGTTATGCAACAGAAAGTCATTAATAATACAGCGATGGTCATAGAGGAAAAGTGTTTGTAATTCATATATTACAGCTCCCATATTGTTATAAAAACCACTTTTTTAATCTTAACGCTTATAAATATCAGCTTGTCGAAAAACTTCAAAATTGCCCGCGAAGCGGGCTTTTGAAATCCGTTTTTTTGCCTCGGGTCTCCCGAGGAAAAAACACTTCTATTCGCGCACGGTTTGTCGGCGGAAAAGTTCCAACGGGACTTTTGATATATTTCAACTTGAAACATCTCCCACAGCACATTTCACTACGTTTCGAACCTTGCCAGTTAAATTATAATACAAAAACTAATTTTATTATAGCATAATCACAAGACAATTTGTTATGCAGAATGTGTAAAATTAACCGGACAAAAAACGCCTGCCAGATACCACAATCAGTATCTGGCAGGCGCTGCCTGCAGTAAAGCATTTATTCATTGAGAGACGGATCTATCTCATAATACCATATCTGTCTTCCCATGGCGTTAAGATAATCTGCGAACTCTCTGAAAGAATAATATCTGAAACGCAGATGGCAGTCGGAATTGTCGTCCGACCCGTATTCGATGAAATAAAATCCGTTGTCATTGCATGACACGAAGGACATGGATCTTGTTTCGTCTATACGTATGTGTTCGCCCGCCTGAAGGTGCTTTTTAAAGAACCTTGCGAGCTGTTCCGCTTCGAAATTTCCTGAAACTCCATCAATGTAAACGCGGTATGACTGTATCGAAATATCCTCGGTATATACGACGGCGGATACATACCAGCCTGTTGACATACTCGCAGAGGATTTTGTGTCCAGCTTTATCATTGTTGTTCCATCAATATCCGCCAGATGGGCGTCGGTCACATAGCTGATGAACATATTCTCGTCCACGGTAGCGCGGCAGGGCCATACATCGCCGCCAAATACTGCATACTGTGAGTCGTTCAGGAGGTATTCCACCATCTGCCGCTTGGTCTTACCGGCACGCACTGCGCCATCTGACTGTTTGTTAATGAGTTCAAGCGCGTCTGTCACCATTTTATCCGAAGCTGCGGAAGCCTGTTCGGTAAACGAATAGTTATTGGTGGGAGATAGCGTATATCCGCTGCTGTACTGCGACTTGTTAAGCATTATAACCCCGAACGCGACGGATGCCGCTGCAACGGCAGCTGCGGCGCCGACAGTCGCTCGGCGCTTTCTGCTGCGTATTGCATCACATATCGCAGATACGCTGCGGTAGCGTTTGTCAGGACTGAACTGCGTACACTTCTTTACTATTCTCTGTGCTTTTCCTGATTTTATCGCAGAAATATCATATCCGCCAGTGAACATAAATGTCATCAGCATTCCGACTGAATAAATATCCGTTCGCACGTCAGTCTGGCTGTACCCGAACTGCTCTGGTGCCGCAGTTGCCCGCGTGCCCATGCACACCGTATCGGTCAGGGTGTCTTCGCTCCATTCTCTGGCGGCATCAAAGTCGATGAACACGCACCTGCCGTTGCTTATTACTATATTCTCGGGCTTAATATCGCGTACAATAACTGGCGGCTCAAGCGAATGCAACTTTTTCAGCATGCCGCATACCTTTTCTGTGATGGAGAATATTTCGCTTTCGGAAAGCTGCCGTTTACCGACGATCTCACTTATTGTGTCACCGGGAACATATTCCCGAATTATCCGGCATTCGTTCTGTTCCTCGGAAAATGCTTGGATCTTCGGACAACCGATAACTTTACCGGCAGTATCGAGAAGCAGGCGCTCCTTCTCTAATAACGGAGCATACACGCCATCGGCACATTTTAGTATGTACTTGTTCTCTGCAGTCTTGTCCTCGATAAGATAAATACGCTTGTGATCCGTGTATTTAAGGCACGACAGCATATTGTAATCCTGCTTCAACCCTTCGGGCAGCTCGGGCTGTTCGTATATTTCACTTAACTTTTGTTCAAAATCCATTTATGAAATAAGACCTTTCTCACAATGCTCAAGCAATATATCATCTGCCTGCTCGCAAGTCATTTTGCAATTGATGCAACAGATGATGACAGCATCCCTTCTGACTTTAGGATAAAGAATTGCGTTATTGGAATACCGGAGCAGTCGCTGTGTCTGCTCCAGGTTAAGTTTCATCGCAAAGGCGAGAACAATCGCGTTGTCACGCCCAAGACGTCTTGTCCCAGAAGCTATCTGATACAGATACGACTGGCTCAGCGTTGTCCGTACGACCAACTGACCTATTGTCAGACTCTTTTCTTTCATCAGTTGATCAAAATAAGCATTGAAGATAGATTCGTAATTCATGAGTTTTTCCGAATCCACTTTTCCTATGAAATCCTCAGGATTCGATTCTATCATTTTAAAAAGGTCATCCGTAGACTTCTCAACCACAGCCAAAATAGTCTCCCCCTTTTATATGCCATAATTCTCCATTTGGTCGGCTGTCATTTATTTATAATATAGATTATAACACAATTATACTATTAAGTCAATCTTATAGCAGAACAATACACGGAAATCGTGTAGTGATACAATAGATATTGGACAAAAAGCAGAAAGAAATTGAGAGATAAACCAAAATAATGTTATCGTACAGAATTCAAATTAAAGTAGGTATATCTCTCAAAAAGGGCAGCATTACATAAAATTCCAAGAAAACGCGCAGCGAAGGGTGCATTAAGAAAAGCAACCAATGATTCATGTAAAATATCAGCATTTCAGTAGAGTTATATGTCAGCCTAATTTTTATTTTTGATATGTCTATATCGTTCTGCCTATCAGCCCCACTATACAGCCCGCACATAGCCGCACCAACAAACCTATTTCTGAGCGCCGTATTTTTCGCGCTCTGCTCGTCCCTGAGTTTTGCGTCCTTGATTTCATAAATACGCTTATTCAACTCCGCCAGACCTTTTTCAAATGTCTTTTTTGAGTTCGTCCGCCTTGGCAATTTTCTCAGAATAAACCGTCTGAATCGACTTTTCCCTTTCAGCAAGAACCTTTTCACGTCCATCAAGCTCGGCTTCTCTGAAATCAAACTCGGCATTTCGCACCCATGTATAATCTCCTGATGCAACCGCTTTCTTGAGCTTTTTTCATAACCTCAGTCTGCATTTCCAGAGCCTTTGTAGTCTCCTTTTCTGCGCGCTTCTCTGCGATAAAAGTCTGCTTGTCCTTTGCCTTTCGCTTGGTTGGCTCCGGTTCAAACTCGATGTCAAAACCATTCCTTATCAGGATATCCTGCCATTTCTTCCGGTATTCTTTCGTGAACGTAAATTCTATGATTAATATACATGATGTCACAAGCTTTAGGGTTCGGAAGTGGAACTCCAGCCTGCTCCATTTCCTTTTCAGTGCCTACCCTGAGCACGCAATTTTCGTCAACATAATCCCACACGCAGTGAATAGAACATGATTCGAGGACGGCATTTCTCTTCCTGTTTCATCGTCAATATAAATTTCGTCAGCGTGAAGCGCATAGTCGAGGATATGCAGACGATCATTGTGCGCAGCAGACTGTTCTTGTCAAGCAAAATTGTAATTTTTTACCATTATATTGTATAATATAACTTGACAAAATGCACTCAAAATGATAAACTAAAATTAGGAGAGTAAAGGAAATATCAGAAGCAAAGAAATACGACAGGAGTTACAAGGAGCAGTCAGTGAAGCTGGAGCTTGAAGTGGGCGTAAGCGAGGAATTGAATCTCCCATACGGAACACTGTACGGTTTGGTTCAGGAGGCAAAGAACGGAGACCTCGGCATAGAGGAACGAACATACGAAAATGCCATGAGCCCGGCTGAGGAGATATGTCAGCTGAGAAGCGAACCAATGTACTTTTCAGAATTAAAACTGGCAGAAAAAATCGGCAAAGTGCTCTATATCGCGGTGACTGAAAATAAATACAACCGCTACGAGCTTATTCACAAGTGGCTCGCTTCTGACACATACGACGAGACAGTCAACTTTTACGTTCATCTGTGCTCACAGGCTAAAACATATATTCTCGCTGCGTTTGAAAGAGAATTTGAGAACGATCTGCCCTCAATTGACGAGGAAAGCCCTCTGTATGGTGAGGATCTGTACTGGTTCGGTTATGTCATGGCTTATTGGTTCTTTATCGAACAAATCAGCGGAACGGACATACTGAAAATGTATGATGTGGACAGGATCCTTGATTCATACGGTGCTCTTCACGCGGTCAGCGTTAAACGAGCAATTGAGGAGATCAAGGAGAACGATGTGCTCACAACTGATCCAGCCGATACTGAATAAAAGTGCAAAAGCAATTCATCAGGTGTATATTTATGATAGATTTTACTAATGCTCCGCATCGCAACAAGTTGTATTCTGGTGCGGAAAGAACAAAATTATCGATCATCTACAACAACGAACAATATATGCTGAAGTTCCCCACTAAAGATAATGATATCAGCTGCCTCACAGAATACATAAGCTGTATGATATTTAAGAGTACTGGCATTCCCGTTCAGGATGTTCTTATAGGAACCTACACAAAGCGGTCCGGTAAAGTTGTGACCGTTGCAGCCTGCAAGGACTTTGCAGCATACGGATATAAATATCAGGATTTTGCGTCATTAAAGAATTTAAATATTGATTCTAAGCGCAGTTGTTACGACACAGATCTGAACAGCATTTTATCTGATATTGAATACCAGAATTCAATTGACAGCAGAGTCGTGTCTGAATGGTTCTGGGATATGTTTATTGTAGACGCACTGATTTGCAACCCAAATCGTAATAATACGAACTGGGGATTTCTTTATAACACAAGCAAGGACGAATTGCTTCTTGCTCCTGTTTGCAGCTGCGAAGCGAGTCTGTTTCCTGAAATGAGTGAGGAAAAGATAAGAGATATTTTATCTGATCAGGAAGAGTTTTACAATATAGTGATCAGAACTCCGACTTCCGCCATAAAACTAAACGGCAAACGAATAAATTACCTTGATTTCATTACCTTATGCGAATATGAGGACTGCTATAGGGCGCTGAAACGCATTCAGCCAAGAATTAAAATAAACGAAATTTATGAGATAATCGACGCTTCACCGATGATGACAGAGGTGCGAAAGCAATTTCTGAAAGAAGTAATCAAAGTAAGAAATGCAATAATTTTCAATCACTCTTGCATTTAGCTAAACGCTTTAACATTTTTGTCAGATAATTGCAAATTCAATTGACCCAGTCAGCGGGTCAAAGAAAACAGATTTTGACCACGATTTCAAGTCGCGGTCAATTCTTTTATGTGTGACAAACCACCATATTTTTCACGATTAAGATGCGCAGATTTACGCACATACCTGGTAAATGCTATGATAAATCGAACAGTTCAACTTACAGAAACAGGAAGATTATAAGTAGAGAGATGAAGCAAACATCCGCTTTAATGGTAATAAAAGGTGCAAAGCAGATGCACCTGGCTGACTGTTCCGAGAACCTGAAACGGTAATTTTCCGAACACTCAGACACAGCGGGCTTGACACTTGTTGCGTTATTTGTTCCTAGAGTGGCTTATTAGTCCACGTGTGACACTACAGCTTGAAAAGTGGACTAAATCCCGCATTACGTGCCGCATAACAAAGCCATTTGTGGCTCCTAATGGACTAAATGGACTAATAGTCCACTTTTTTGAAGTAGGCTTAGTCCACTCAGTGGACATCATTTTGATCCAAGTAATATGAAGCTCGCAAATTGCGCACGTGTGACACTCGACATGAAAGCTTGCACAAAAACACGGAATAAGTGCCGCACAACAAAGCCATTTAAGGGCACAGCTGCGCAAAATGCGCAATTTGCGCACACTTCTGAAACAGACTTTGCGCACTCATTTAACCGCATTACGATGCGGTTTCACGCCGTTTACCTCAACTGACGTTTCGGAGTACGGCTAAAAATGGGGAAGAGCATAAGAGGCGGTGACACACAGCCCCTCCGTGGGCTGCGTGGTCGGCATAGCCGACGCCGCTGACTTTCGCGAATGAAAGTCACTTTCTGCGAGGCAGAAAGCTCTTACTGACTGTCGGAGCAGTCAGGTTTCTGGCAATTATATGGAATTGTTGAAACTGCTCTTTGAAGTCCGCTTCCGCAGAGATTATGGAATAATATGGTGCGCGTACGCTCTGTTTATAGCGTCACAAAATATGAATTTGGTGTGTCACTATCCCTGGTTCACGACATAGGGAAAATGACACACTGATTTTTTTGGCTCTATAAGAAACATATATAGCCAGATTATGGAACAGACTTTTTCCGCTGCTTGCGCAGCGGCGGATTTTTTTAAAAGTCTTTCAAGACTGAAATTTAACTAAAGGTTTGTCGTCGCAGGGCGCCGACCGGGGTGTTATTAAAGGTCTTATAAGACCAGAAAATTTTAAGAAAGACAGGTAAAATCACATGACTATCTCAGACATCAAATTCAGAAGGTCCCTCACGGACGGAACCCTGAAAGCAATCGCTTCGCTGACAATTGACGGCTTCATTGCAATCCACGAAATCAAGGTAATCGAAACCGACCACCTCTTTGTAGCTATGCCGAGCCGCAAGGACGAATCCGGGAACTACCACGATATCGTTCACCCAATCAACGATAGAGCACGCAATCTTATTGAAAGCGCTGTACTTTCCGCTTACAAGATTTACGCTGAAAGTCAGGTGCTCATCTCGAACATCAACATTACTAACGACTGAAACAGAAAGGACAACCAAAATGAACATTACAGACATTATTTTTAGAAAGACATTCTCAGATGGAAAGCTCCGCGCAATAGCTTCCATAACTCTGGACGGCTGCTTCGCAATCCACGAAATCAAGCTTATCCAGACCGACCACTTGTTCGTTGCAATGCCCTACCGCACGGATTCCTACGGAATCAGCCACGACATTGCGCACCCAATCGGAGGAACTGCACGTCATGAGCT
>OIGD01001140.1_pt1 | contig 26281 bp, 20 predicted proteins | sample 1582211 | NCBI WGS metagenome assembly OIGD01 (sample SAMN04414078, study PRJEB24778) | human gut metagenome | material: faecal | host: Homo sapiens
GCTTTTTCGTATGTTAAAGACAAACGAGAAACAAGTTGAACTTCCTGTTCAACTTGTTTTTCTATGTTGTCAATGCGGGGATTTTGCACGGCAAAATCAGTTCCGTTGCTTTGCAAGGCAGGATGGGGGGAGAAGTCGTGTTTTTTAGGGCGGTTTTTTGTTGTAGAACGTGAATAATTGCATAAATATGCGAGAAAAGAATTAATTTGCAATGAAAAACGATTATTTATGCAATATTTCTTGCGTTTTTATGAATATAGTGATATAGTAAACTCATTAAATTTTTTCGGATAAAATTATGAAAGGAAAAAAGAAAAACGAAACGTTTTCGGAAGATTCGGTAGGCGTGAACCCCGTCGAAGAAAGCGGAAAAGTTGCGGAAACAATTGAAGAAAACACCCCTGTCGGGGACGAGTTTGCGATACTCGACGGCAAAGACGCGATTGCGATTCAGCAAAAGAAGCCGAAAATCCTTGCGATAAGCAAAGCGTCGGTGATTATATCCGTCGTGGTTGTCGTGCTGCTTATTATTGCGTCGATTGTGCTTGCCTACACGTTGCCGCTCGGTCAGTACGAAAGAAGCACGGACGCAGACGGCAACGTTTATATCAGCGGCGATTATCACGAAGACCCGTCGCTTGGGCGGCTTCCCTGGTGGAAAGTACTGCTTTCGCCGTTTCTGGTGCTTGGCGGCAGCGGCACGCTGACGCTTGTCGCGATATTGTTCATGCTTGTCGTAATCGGCGCGGTATTCAACGCGTTGGACAAAACCGACGTGCTTGTTTACATGGTGGAATCCATACGCCATAATTACGGTCATAAGCGATATCTTTTGTTGTTTTTGTTGCCTCTGGCGTTTATGTTTCTCGGCACGACGTCGGGCATGAGCGAGGAAGTGATACCCATCGTGCCGGTTGCGGTGATTTTAAGCTATGGTCTCGGTTGGGACGCGCTGATAGGGCTTGGGTTTTCGGTGCTTGCGGCGGGGCTCGGTTTTATGGCGGGCGTGGTAAACCCGTTCAACGTCGGTATCGCTCAGTCGATTGTCGGCGTGCCCATGTTCAGCGGAATCGGCATAAGGATTCTGACGTTTGTGCTGTGTTACGTCATACTTATGGCGTTTATGTTCCCGTATGCGAAAATGCTTGACAAAAAGCCGCAGCGTTCGCCCGTATATAAGGAAGATCTGAAAAGGAAAGAAAATTTCAATTTTGAAAATCGTCCGTTCGTATACGACGCGGGAAAATCAAAGGCTCTCAAATTCTTTGCGGGCTGTATGATCGCAATCGTGTTTTTTGCGGTGCTTTCGATATTTTTACAGGGGGCGTATATACCCGCGCTCGGCAGTTTCAAACTTGCGGATTATATATTGTATATCACCGTCGTGATTTACATAATCGGCGGCGTGGTGGCGTGCGTTTACAGCGGACTTAAAGGCAAAGCCCTTGCAAAAGAAATGCTGAAAGGTGCGCTGACGCTGCTGCCCGTAACGGGAATGGTGCTTATTGCCAGCAGCGTACGCTATATTATCGAGGCGGGACACGTCATGGATACCATATTGTATCACACGATAAACGCGGCAAAAGGGCAAAACCCCGCGGTGCTTATTCTGATAATATACCTTGTCGTTCTGATTTTCGAGCTGTTCATTACGTCGGGAAGCGCAAAGGCGTTTCTGCTTATGCCGATGATCGGCGCGATATGTTCGCAACTTGGCATCAACCCGCAGGTTGCGGTGCTGGCGTTCACTTTCGGCGACGGTATCGTCAACGTATTCATGCCTACCAACGCGACGCTTTTACTGACGCTCGGACTCACGACGGTAACTTATCCGAAATGGTTCAGGTGGGCGGGTCCGATACTTCTCACGGTGTTCGGCATGACAATCGGAATATTGATGCTTGCACAATTCGTCATATTCGCATAAAAACAAGTAAGAATACTTTTTGACAAAATTCCGCCCGAAAAGGCGGTTTTTTGTTGCGGGAAATCCTAATTATAATTAAATATATTGTTTTGTTATCTTTACGCTCGCAAACGCCGCGTGCAATATGGTATAATCTCAAAGTATGTTTAAGTTGCTTCGTCTGTTAAAGCCCGACGCGGGCAGAATAGTGCTTGTCGTATTTCTGACGCTGATAACCTCGGCGGCAAGTCTTGCGCTGCCGTATCTTATGAGTTATATCGTGGAATACGGTATCGGCGGGCAGAATATGACGGTTACGCTTGCGTGTTCCGGGGTAATGCTCGGCGTGTCGATAATGGGGCTTGTCGTGGGCATTTTGTCCTACAAAATCTCGGCGGGCGTCGTCAGCAGATATTCAAAGACCTTGCGCGAAGTAATTTTCAAAAAGGTAAACACGCTCAATCCCGACCAACTCAATCACTGGGGCACGGGCGCGCTCATCACGAGAAGCACAAACGATATCTGGCTTCTGGAAGAGTGCGCGAGTATGCTTATGCAGGGCGTCATCAGTATTCCCATTCTGGTGCTTGGCGGAAGCGCGCTGGCGTTTCTTGCCGATCCGTGGCTTGCGCTTATCATGTTCACGTTCGTGCCGGTCGTCGTGACGGTGCTGTATTTCGTCGTGCGTCGCATTATGCCTCTTTGGGAAAAGAGCGACGAATACATCGACAAACAGAACAGCATTATCCGCGAAAGGTTGACGGGTATCCGCGTTATCCGCGCGTTCAACAGGGAAGACCGCGAGTGCGACCGCGCCAACGAAGCCACGCTCGTCATGGCGAAAAACATCATAAAAGCCAACGTCAATATGGGGCTTCTTACGCCGGTTATCATGCTGGGGCTTAACCTTGTAACGATTCTTATCCTGTACGTCGGCGCAAAGCTTATGCAGGGCGGAAAGTCGGCGGTTACGGGGGCGGATATTATCGCGATCGTGCAGTACGTCGCGCTTGTCATGAACGGCATTATGATGTTTGCGATGATGCTTGCGTTTTTGCCGAAAGTCGCCGTAAACAGCAGACGTATCAACGAGATTCTGGAAACGGAAGTTCAAAAAGAACCCGACGACGAAAACCTGCCCGCTTTTTCGGGCGCACTTAAATTTTCGCACGTCGATTTCAGATACGAAGGGGCGTCGGAGAACGCGTTGAGCGACGTGTCTTTCGATATCGCGCCCGGCGAAAAGGTTGCGTTCATCGGCGGTACGGGCAGCGGAAAAAGCAGCATCGTCAAACTTATTATGAAGTTTTTCAACCCGACTTCGGGCGAAATATCCTACGACGGAAAATCCGTGTCGGAAATCAGCGGAAAACGCGTCAGAAACAACGTGACGTGCGTGCTTCAAAACGCCACGATATTTTCGGGCACGATCGGCAGCAACGTCAGAATGTCGGCGGCGGACGCTTCCGACGAACAAGTGTACGACGCGCTGAAAATCGCGGAACTGAAAGGATTTGTCGAAAACCTCGAAACGGGGCTCGACTACGAAATACTAAGCGGCGGCAGTAATCTGTCGGGCGGACAAAAACAACGTCTGTCGATTGCGCGCGCAATGCTTAAAAATGGTTCGATTTATCTTTTCGACGACAGTTTCTCGGCACTTGACTTCCTGACCGAAGCGCACGTCAAGGAAAACCTCGATAAAACCCTTTCGGGGAAAACGAAAATTGTAATGACGCAACGCGCGTCGACGGCGGCGTCGGCGGACAAAATATTCGTCCTGGACGAAGGGCGCATCGTCGGGAGCGGAACGCACAAAGACCTGCTTTCGTCGTGCAGACAATATCGTGAAATTTACGAGTCGCAGACGGGACAAAAAGTCGAAGGAGGCGCAGTATGAAACGGTTTCGAAGCGGCGACAAAATGACGAAAAACGAAACGAAAAGCATAATTCTGCGCCTTGTCAGAGAAATCGGCAGAATCAAATGGGGCATGGTGTTGGTGTGCGTATTAAGTGCGCTTACGATGGCGGCAAACATCGCCGCGCCCAAGTTCTTGTCGGATGCTCTGGACGTCATGAACGCATATAACGGGACGGGCGATCTTGTCGGACAAATCAAAAACACACTCATACTTCTTATCATCATATATACGGCGTATTCGGTGCTGAGTTACGTCGAAATGCTGTCGTCAAACAAGATTGTCAGCATGCACTTTACGGCGGGACTGCGCATGGATATGTCCACGAAAATCAAGTACCTGCCCGTGTCTTACGTCGACAGGACGGAAGCGGGGCAACTTCTTGACAGAATGACGGGCGACGTGTCGCAAATGGGCAACAGTATACATAGTATTGTCGAAACGCTTTTAATGGGCATTTTGCAACTTCTGACGATTATCGTTATGATTTTCACGATAAACTGGGTGTTTGCGCTGATTGTTATCGCGTTTGTGCCTGCATCGGTTGTCGTGTCGTACGTCATCGCAAAGAAGAGCGAACCTTATTTCGATAAGATGTTCAAATCGTCCGGCGAGATTTATCAGGTTGTCGAGGAAACGTATTCCGGGTATCAGACGATAAAAAGCTACAACGTGGAAAACCGCCAGGAAGAAAAGCACGCGCGCGTCAACGACGAAATGTGCAAGGCGGAAGAAAAGGCGACGTTCCTGTCGTCGATAATCACGCCCGTCGTGTCGCTCACGAACAATATCGCCTACATCGCGATATGTTTAATCGGCGCGTATTTCGCAATCGAAGGTATGAAAATCGGCGGCGACGTAGTCAGCGTCGCGGACATTATCGCCGTCGTCATTTACGCAAAAATGTTTTCGTCCCCGCTTGAAAGAATCGCCGGCGCGATAAGCAGTATTCAAAGGGTTGCATCGGCGTCGAAAAGGGTGTACGAGGTGCTTGACGAACCCGAAATGGACGTAAGGGAAGGAGAGATGCCCGAAAACGTCCAGGGCGTCGTCGACTTCAACCACGTCGCGTTTTCTTATAATCCCGAAAACCCGCTTATCAAAGACATGAATATCCACGTCGAAAAAGGGCAAAAGGTGGCGATCGTCGGGCCTACGGGCGCGGGCAAAACCACAATCGTCAATCTTCTTATGCGATTTTACGATCCGAACTCCGGCGAAATAATAATCGACGGCACGGACACGGGCAAAGTCTCGCGCGAAAGCGTAAGGGGATGTTTCTCGATGGTGCTGCAGGATACCTGGCTTTTCGGCGGCACGATTTACGACAATATCGCTTATGGCAAAGACAACGTTTCGCGCGAAGAAGTTATCGCCGCCGCCAAATCCGCGCACGCCGACGGCTTTATAAGGATGCTCCCCGAAGGCTACGACACCGTCGTCAACGAATCGCTCACAAACCTTTCGGGCGGACAAAAGCAGCTGCTGACGATCGCAAGGGCGTTTTTGTCGGACAGACCTTTGCTGATTCTGGACGAAGCGACAAGCTCGGTCGATACCCGCACGGAACTTCTGATTCAGGGCGCAATGGACAAACTCATGCGTAAGAAAACCAGTTTCGTCATCGCCCACAGGCTTTCGACAATCGTCAACGCCGACGTGATTCTTGTCATCAAAAACGGCGACGTCGTGGAATCGGGCACTCACGAAGAACTGCTTAAAAAGAACGGCTTCTATGCCGAAATCTACAATGCCCAGTACAATTTCTCATAAATCAACCGGACAAGCAATTCTTACGGTGACGGAAATTTAATTCAAAAAAGCAGACGAAACGGCAATTCCGAAACGGCGGGATTGCCGTTTTTCGTTGTCGGTTTTTAATGGTTTCGGGCAAAAAATGTAAACGAAAGTTGTTGTTATTTTCACAAAGTAATGTTATTATAGTAATGTATAAGGGTCAGTGTTCCCTTTTTCAGGAGGAAAATATGAAGGCGAAGAAGAAACTTATCTGCATTCTGCTTGTAATAGTGGTGGTTGTTTTGAGCCTTGGCGTGCTTACCGCATGCGGCGAAACCCCGGGCGAAACGTCGAAGAATAAGAAGGCTGTCGTTATTTGTACGGCGTTGCTTTCGGGCGGTCTGTACGACACGAAGACGAACGAGGCAATCTGGGATCCCGTTGCCGAGGGCGTTTATTTCCAGCAGGTGTTCCCCGGCGGGGATATGATGGGACTTGTCATGGCGGTGCTTACCGACAAGACGACGTACGACTTAATCGACGGCATTATGAAGTACAAGGACGAATCCGTCGAAAACTTATTATGGCAAATCACGCTTGACGAGCAGGGCAAAAGCAACAATCCGAATCTGCGCCCCGCAAACGTTCGCCCCACAACCGCGGACGGCACGTTCAAGTCAACGCTGTATAACGATTCCGGCGAAGTCGTCGACGGATACGGCGCATACACGGCAGGCGAAAAAATTCAATACGGCGCAATCGCCGCGTATCGTCAGCAATGCCTGGACCTGCAAGCAAGATACGAAAAGCAGGGCTGGGATGTCGTCGTTTTCAACTATGACTGGCGCATCGACAACAGAGTCAATTCCGAACTTCTTGAACAATTCATTCAGACCAACGGCTGGGAAGAAGTAATTCTCACGTCGCACAGTATGGGCGGCCCCGTCGTTGCGGGATATATCGCAAGACTTCAAAACAAGTGGTTGGACGCGGAAGCGAAAAACCCCGGACAAACCGACGTCAAAAAACCGAACCAGATCATTCGCGCTTATCGTGCGTTCTCGCCTGCAACGGCAGGCTCTCTTGACGCGATTTATTATCTTGACGATCCCATCGGAGCGATTGCCGACGTTGTAAACGGAACGGTCGGCGACACTCTCGGCGGCGTTGTTCTGGGCGTCGACGCGATTTCGGAAGGCATAAAGAAACTTGCGGGACCGCTTGCACAGAACCTTACTTCCGTAATGCAACTTCTGCCGTTCCAGACCTTTGCGGATTCCGATTATTACGGAGAAAACGAAAGCCCCGTTTACGTTGACGGCGTACCCGTGAAAGATATGTACGAATGGTACTGCTCGCGTCCCTGGGCGCACACCAGCGACTGGAAACCGGACGTCGACGACATTTACGACAAGCTTAAACCCGGCATGAAAACCCTGCCCGAATACTGGGATTCCTTCTACGTCAAAGAAAGCGTGAACGACAAAGACGCCAACGTTTACGCGCCCGAACTCGTGAACACGACTTATTGCCTGGGCGTCGGATACAACACCAAAAAGAGCGTGCAGATCGTAACGAAAGACACCGACGCCGTTAAGGTCAACAAGGTTACTTACGAAATGTGGGACACCAGAAACCATAAGTACGACACTCCGCTTACCAGCATCGAGTATTATTCCTACGACCACAAAGCGATACTTTTTGGCGACGGCGACGGAACGATGCCCACCAACGCATGCCTCGGCGGACTTAACTACAATGGCGACAAGACGATAAGCAACACAAAAGGCAGCCGCGCGATTTATCCCTTGCCGGAAGCGCGCCAGACCACGACGATCTGCTACTATAACACGGATCACGGCACCGTCGGCGGATACTGGGACGTCCTGAAATGGGACTTCTACGAGATGATTGACAAGATTATCGTCGAAGACGAAATAAATCCTTTCTTTTAAGCCTTGATTATCAACGAAAGCACGCGCTTGCCGCGTGCTTTTTTGTTGCTCTTTTTCAAAAACCGCATTTTCTTACAAGTGTATAAGATTTAGATAAATATTAAGTAATAATTATATACTTGCGATAAAGACTATATTTATGTATAATAAGAAACGTAATGAAAAAGAAGGAAGCAAAAAAACTCAATAAAATCGACGCGCAGGCAGTGCATAAGAAGCGCGCCCTTATCACGGAAAAAATAAGGGAATCTTTCGTATCGACATTGCCGATAATCATCATAGTTGCGATAATGTGTCTGTCGATACAACCTGTGCCGACGGGCTTATTGTTGTCGTTCCTTATCGGCGCGTTGCTAATAATCGTGGGAATGGGGCTGTTCACGCTTGGTGCGGACACGTCCATGACGCCGATCGGCAGCCGCATCGGCACGACTCTTACGAAGTCGAAAAACCTGCCGCTTATTTTGTTTGTGAGCTTTATTCTGGGCGTTGCGATCACGATTGCGGAGCCCGACCTTCAAGTTCTTGCGGAAACCGTGCCGCACATCGACGGCAAAGTCCTGCTGATTACGGTGGGCGTTGGCGTAGGGTTGTTCCTTGCGGTGTGCATGCTCAGGACGATTTTGGGCATAAGGCTCAAATGGCTTATCCTTGCGTTTTACATAATTGTATTCGTGCTTGCGGCGTTTGCCGACAAAAACTTTTTGTCGATTGCTTTCGACTCGGGCGGGGTAACGACGGGTCCGATGACGGTGCCGTTTATCCTTGCGCTCGGCATAGGCGTCGCGAATATCCGAAGCGATAAAAAGGCGGAAGCGGACAGTTTCGGTCTTGTCGCGTTATGTTCGATAGGGCCGGTGCTTGCGGTGCTGATTTTGGGGTTCTTTTACAAGGGACAGGGCGTTGCGGACGTGAACCTTCCGTTCATCCCGGAAACGACGACCGAAATGGGGCTGGAATACCTGAAAGCGTTCCCCGCATATATGAAAGAAATGGCGATTGCACTGTCGCCGATTATCGTACTGTTTTTGATTTTCCAGGTGGCTGCTTTCAAGATGAGCAAAAAGAGTTTTTTGAAAACGCTCATCGGTATTCTTTACACATACGTGGGTTTAGTGTTGTTTTTGACGGGTGTAAACGTCGGTTTCTCGCCGCTGGGGTTATATCTCGGTCAGCAACTGTACAGCGGCTGGACGCAATATATTCTCATTCCCGTGGCGATGCTTATGGGCTGGTTCATAATTTCCGCCGAGCCCGCGGTATTCGTCCTTGAAAAGCAAATCGAAGACGTGAGTTCGGGCGCAATCCCCGGAAAAGCGATTAAGCTGAGTCTGTCGATTGCAATCGCGTTGGCGATGGGGCTTTCGATGATCCGCGTCCTTACGGGGATATCGATACTCTGGTTTATCGTGCCGGGTTATCTCGTCGCGCTTATACTGATGTTTTTCGTCCCCGACATATTCACGGCAATCGCGTTCGACTCGGGCGGGGTTGCGTCGGGACCGATGACTGCGACGTTCATGCTGCAATTTTTCATCGGCGTATGTTCGGCGCGCGGCGGCAATATATTAAGCGACGCTTTCGGTGTGGTCGCACTCGTTGCGATGATGCCGCTTATTTCCATTCAGATCACCGGTCTTGTTTACAAGAAGAAGAAACAACGCGCGGAACGCGTGCCCGAAGTCGTTTACGGCGACGACGATATTATCGAACTGTGGGGGAACTGATATGTACTTTGTAATCTCGGTAATCAATCCCAACGGATTGTCGATTCTGAATAACATTTGTCAACGGCTGGAAATCCCCGTGATTATGTCGCTTATCGGCCACGGCACCGCGTCGCAGAAGATACGCGATTTGTGGGGGATCGAGTCCACCGATAAGAGAATCCTTTTTGCGGTCGCGGACGAAAACAAAACGAAGTCGCTCATCACGGAAGAACGACGCCGTCTTTACATCGACGCACCAGGCAACGGCATTGTGATTTCCGTCCCGATTAAAAGCGTCGGCGGCGGCAGCACCCTCAATTTTTTGAACGGAGGAAACAAGGATATGAAAGCACCCGATATAAATTTTGAATACGAACTCATTCTCGTGATTGCAAACGAAGGGCATACCGACGCCGTTATGGACGCCGCAAGGGCTGCGGGCGCGGGCGGCGGCACCGTTATCCACGCAAAGGGTACGGGCGGCATGGGCACCGAGAAATTCTTCAACGTGTCGATTGCAAGCGAAAAAGAAATCATTATCATCGTTGCGAAAAAGGAAAAGAAAGCGAACATTATGCGCTCCATCGTAACGACGGCGGGCGCGGGCACCGACGCAGGCGCGATAGTTTTCTCTCTTCCCGTTTCCGACGTCGAAGGGTTCAGACGGGACGACGATAACGCCGAAATTCCAAAATCCGAACAAAAAACAGAACAAGCAGAATAAGTTAAGGCCCTCCTATTTTGCGGGAGGGCTTGATTATTTTCTTATTCGGTGGTAAAATATAGACATAATTTACGGTAGGTGGGATATGTTGGATTTCGAAAAACACAAACAGGCAGGGGAAAATTATTTATCTTTCGACGTTGAAAAGAATTTATGCTTCCCGATGCATTGCAACGAAACGTACGAGTTTTTATACTGCAACGACGGGCTTGCAAACGTTACCGTGCTGGACAGAATTTATCGTCTTCGCGCGGGGAAGTGTATGGTAATTCCGCCAAAGTTCGCGCACGCTTACGAAACGCCCGATTACAGCAACGTTTTCATCTGCAAGTTTTCAAAGGATTGGGTTCCCGACTTTTACGAAAAGCACGACGGCTACATCGCGACTTTTCCCGTTTTCTCGATAGATTTTGCGGAATCGCTGACAAGGAAAATGCCCCTTGTTACCAACACGTTCAAGCAAAAAGCCGTTTTGTATCATATTCTTGCGGAGTTCGAGACGCACACGGCGTTTATCCCCGTCGACAAAAAGAAGGTGGACGTCCTGAACGCAATCGCGAAATACGTTTCGCACAACTTCACGGAAGACATAAGCCTGAAAGACCTGTCCGACAAAATGGGATATTCTTACAATTATCTTTCGGCTGTTTTCAACGAATATTTCGGCGCGAATTTTTCCGACGTCGTGAATATTTACCGCATAAATTACGCAACCGATCTGTTGTATTCGACCACGCTTTCCGTCGCGGAAATCTCAAAAAAGGCGGGTTACGACAGCGTGCGTAGTTTCAACCGCAACTTCCAGAAATACAAAGGAAAGTCGCCGCGCGACGCCCGCGAGTTCGTGAAAGAAGGCATTATCGTCGACGTTTGACGGGTTTTTGCGGTTTTTACTGTATATTTTTGGTTGTTTGTATAGTAAAAAAAATAAAGACGTCGTTTGTTTGAAAAGAGCGTCGTTTTTATGATATGATTATCATATAAATATAAAAAATAAGAGGAGAACATTATGGCAAATTTTTCAAAATTGATTGAAAAAAAGGCAGACGCCGCGCAATATATGGTTGACGAAATCACCCATATCTGCAAGGATATGCCCAAACGTACTCCCGGCGAAGAAGGCGAAAGAATCGCTTGCGAGTATATGGCTGACGTCCTTAAAAAAGACTGCGGATGCGAACGCTCCGACGTTGAATCGTTTAAGGAAAATCCCGGCAGCTTTTTCGGCTGGATTTATATCACGATCACCTGCGTTCTTGCGGGGCTTATCGCATACTTCTTCCTGCCGATTTTAGGCTTTGCGCTTATCGTTTTCGGTTTCTACGTAATGATAATGCAATTCGGTCTTTACAAAAAGACTTTCGATTTCCTGTTCCCCGAAAAGACGGGCACGAACGTTACCGCAATCAAGAAATGCACGGGCGAAGTCAAAGGTCGCGTATTTTTCAACGGTCACCCCGACGCAGCGTGGAACTGGCCCGTCAACAATAAGTTCGGCGGTAAGGTTTACGAAGCGAACATCGTTATCGTTGTCCTTGGCGCGTTGTTCCTTATGGGATGCAACCTTGCGGCGGCTATACTCACCGGTTTCAAACCCATGATTCTTAAACCCGAAAACGGCGTTCTGTTCTGGCTTGGCATCGCGAACCTTGCATTCGTACCTTTCTATTTCGGTATGTACCGCATGTGGGATCCGAACACGACGGTTGACGGCGCAAACGACAACCTTACGGCTTGCCTTATGGGCATCGCGATCCTTAAAGCGATGAAAGACGAGGGTATCGAACTTGAACACACCGAAGTCGGCGTTATCCTGTCCGGCTCCGAAGAAGCGGGGCTCCGCGGAGCGAAAGCGTGGTGCGAACAACACAAAGGCGAATTCGACGACGTTCCCACTTGGATTTATTCTTTCGACACTATTCACGATCCGAAATTCCTGGGCGTAAATTACCGCGACCTTAACGCAACCGTCAAAGCCGACAAGGAAGTTTCCGACAGCTTTATGGAAGCGGCAAAAGAACTGGGCATTCCCTGCAACAAAACTCTTGTTCCTCCCTTCGGCGGAGCAACCGACAGCGCAGCGTTCGCACAGGCAGGTTTCAGGGCAACGGGTATCACCGCTCTGAACCACGTTCTGGAAGATTATTACCACACGCTTAAAGACAGTTACGACAACCTTAACAAAGATTGTCTTGCGGATTGCTATGCAATTTCTGTCCGCGCGCTTGAAAACTTTGACAAAAAGATTTCAAACAAATAAGTAAAACAAACACGATAATGAAGGATAGCGAGTTTTCGCTATCCTTTTTCGTTGAAAAAAAATCGGTAAAGTCGGCGGATATTTTTTCATTTCTTGACAACAACGTATATTTAATGCAATAATAAAATTAATTTAACGCAACGTGGAAAGTATGGAAGAAATCAAAAACACCGACTGCAATCTCATAACGGGACTCACGTCCGAAGAAGTCGAAACGCGCGTCAAGAGCGGGCTCGTCAACGGATTGCAAACAATAAAAACCAAAAGCGTACTCAGAATACTTATCGACAACACCTTCACGTTTTTCAACTTCGTGTTTTTCGTGATGGCAATCATCGTCGCGGCGTTTTCGGGATTCGACGAGGACGGCATGGGCAATTACGGCTTCGTGATACTGTGCGTCTGCAATACGCTTATCGGTATCGTGCAGGAACTTCGCGCAAAGCACACGATGGATAAACTGTCGCTCATTTCCGCCCCGAAAGTCAGGGTTATCCGCGACGGAGAAGAAAAGGAAATCGCCGTGAAAAACGTCGTTATGGACGACGTTACGATATTGCAGGCGGGACACCAGATTTGCGCGGATTCGGTCGTTGTCGAAGGCAGTATCGAGGTCAACGAAAGCCTTATCACCGGTGAGCCCGACGCAATCGTGAAAAACGCGGGCGACAGCCTTATGTCGGGAAGTTACGTCGTGTCGGGACGCGCAAAAGCAAAAGTCGTGCACGTCGGCATGGATAACTTTGCAATGAAAATATCCGCCGGTGCGAAATATTTCAAAAAACCCGTTTCGGTCATCAAGAATTCGTTAAATAAAATCGTAAAAACGATGTCTGTGGTCATTGTGCCGCTGGGCATCGCTCTTTTTTCAGTCAAATATTACATTCAGGGCAACGATATGAATAGTACGGTGCTGACGACAATCGGCTCGTTGGTCGGCATGATTCCGAGCGGTCTTGTCGCGCTTACGTCGGTCGTGTTCTGTCTGAGCGTAATAAGGCTTGCAAGACACCACACCCTTGCACAGGATATGTACTGCGTCGAAACGCTTGCAAGGGTTGACGTGCTGTGTCTTGATAAAACGGGCACGATTACCGAAGGCAGTATGGAAATCCACGGCATAAAAACCGTCGATTTGTCGGAAGACGAGTTCTGCCGCCACCTTAAAAACCTGTCGGACGCCGTCAAGGACGAAAACGCAACGGCGGCGGCGGTCAAAAATTACGTCGGGCAGTACGAGGCGGCGGGCGAAGTCAGCGTTGTCGTGCCGTTTTCGTCGGACAGAAAGTGGAGCGGCGCGGTTATCGACGGCAGAAGTTACGTTCTGGGCGCGCCCGAATTCGTTTTCCCTAATACCGCGGAAGAAATAAAAGCAATCACGCGCGAAAAGGCGGAAGAAGGACTCAGGGTGCTTGTCCTTGCGTCGTCGGACGTCGGAATTATCGGGCACAGCCTTCCCGACGGACTGAAAGCGGAAGGGTTTATATTCATCGCCGATAAAATAAGAAAGGAAGCCCCCGATACGCTGCAATATTTCAGGGATCAGGGTGTTACCGTTAAAATTATTTCGGGCGACAACCCCGTTACCGTGCGCGCCGTCGCAAAACGCGCGGGGCTTTCCGACTGCGACAATATCATTGATATGTCGACACTGAAAACCGACGAGGAAGTCATCGACGCGGCGGAAAAATACACGATATTCGGCAGGGTTCTGCCCGATCAGAAATTATTGCTTGTAAAAGCCCTGAAAGCAAACGGACACACCGTTGCAATGACGGGCGACGGCGTCAACGACGTGCTTGCATTAAAGGAATCCGACTGTTCGATCGCGATGGCTTCGGGCTCGGACGCCGCGAAGAACGTGAGCAGTCTGGTGCTTCTTGACAGCAATTTCGCGTCGATGCCGAAAGTCGTTGCGGAAGGCAGACGTTCCATAAACAACCTTGAAAGGTCGGCGTCGTTGTTCCTTGTGAAGACGGGATACAACTTGCTTATCGCGCTGTTGTTCCTTATCGTGCCGTCGATTCTGCCGTTCGAGCCAAGGCATCTGACGCTGCTTGGCGGGGTAACGATCGGGATTCCGTCGGGAATACTCGCGCTCGAACCCAATAAAAACAGGGTGGAAGGCAGGTTTTTGCCAAAAGTCATTATGAACGCGGTGCCCGGCATAGTAACCGTAATGGCGGGTATTATCGCAATCGTAATCACAACGCAGACGATACTCACGGGGCTTTCTCCGGACGAACAGCACGCGCTGTATTTCCTTGCGACCGTGTTTGCGGGATATCTGTTCGTGTTCAAATCGTGCTGGCCGTTCAATCTGTTGCACGCGGTGCTTTTCGTGGGCGTAATCGCGCTTCTGGTGCTGTGTTACTTCGTACAGCTGTCGTTTATCGACATACAGTCGTTCTTCGGTCTGTACCGCGGAATAACGCCCGCAATGTGGAAAGTGCTTGCGGTGGTATGGTCGATACTTGTCGTCGTATTTGCGGCGATGTGGGCGCTTGATAAAAAGTATAACGTGCGTTTCCAGACGACCGTCGGCGACATCGAAGACAAAATCGATTTAAGACACGAAGAAGTCCTCAAAAAAAGAGAAGCGAAAAAGGCAGAAAGAAAAGCCAAAAAATCCCTTTAAAAAAAGACAAAACAAAACCCGCAATCTGCGGGTTTTTTAAATGCGTTTTTCAGAAGAACGAGTGCAAAACAAGCATCACTATGCCAAGAATTAAAAGCACCACGCCGACGGTAATATTAAGCGTTTTGGGCTTTACCTTGTTTGCGATAAGCGCGGCAAGTTGCGCCGAAACGAGCGTGCTGAATATGCAGGTTATCATTGCCGTAGTGTCGGGCAAACCGCCGATTCCGAAATGCGATACCGCCCCGACAAGCGCGGTAAACGTCATGATAAACACGCTTGTGCCGACCGCCTTTTTAAGCGGAAATCCCATAAACGACGTGAGCACAAGGAGCATCATCATGCCACCGCCCGCACCGACGAATCCGCAAATCATACCAATCATTGCCGACAGCGCGAATGTTTGCACCGCGTCGCACCATTTGTTTTTGTACAAGCGGTCCTTTAAGGGATCTCTGCCGTTGACGGGAACGAGTATGAATTTAAGCCCGAGTAGTGACGTTGCGAAAATGGAAAAGTTGCCCATAAGGTGATTGTCGATTTTTGACGCAAGAAAACTCCCGAGAACCGTAAAACACAAAACGACGACAAGCATTTTTGTGCCTTTTTTCACGTCAATGTTTTTATCGACGGCGTAAGCGGTTGCGGACACGGCGGACGCCAGAACGTCGGAAATCAGCGCGATACCGATGGCGTCGTACGACGGGAAGTCCAGAAATGCGACAAGCATCGGTGCGATAAACGCGGCGGCGGACAATCCCGCAAATCCCGTGCCTATGCCTGCGCCAATGCCTGCAAAAATATATACGATAATTTTAATATATTCTTCCATACAATCGTAATAAATTATATCACCGCGCGCTTTTATGTCAACCGTTCGCCGTTGACTTTCCGATATTAAAGTGGTATCATATACTTTATGAAAATAATGTTCGTGTGCCTTGGAAACATCTGCCGCAGCGCAATGGCGGAATTTATGATGAAAGACGCCTTGAAAAAGCGGGGGATATCAGAAAAATACGTTATCGACTCCGCCGCGACGTGCGGGCTCGAGGCGGGCAACCCCGTATATCCCGACGCGCTGAAAAAACTGAAAGAGCACGATGTCCCGACGTACCCGCATTATTCGAAACAGGTCAGAAAAACCGATTGTTTTTGGGAATGGACAATAAAAACGTCGCGTATCTCAAAAATCTTTTTGCGCCCGACGAAAAAAAGAAGGTAAAAAAGTTTCTGGAATATGCAGGGCAATCCCGCGACGTCGCGGATCCGTATTATACCGGCAATTTTGACGATACTTATGACGATTTGAAAATCGGTATCGAATTTTTGATAAATAATATTGAAAACAGGAAGTGAATTTATGAGTGAATGTACGCACGATTGCAGCTCCTGCGAAAGCCACGGAAGTTGCAGCGAAAAAACCGACTTCACCGTCCCCGTAAACGCATTGTCGAAGGTCAAACACGTTATCGGCATCGTGTCGGGAAAAGGCGGCGTGGGCAAATCTCTCGTAACGGGGCTTATGGCGTCGATTACGGCAAAACAAGGGTTTAAGACGGCGATTCTGGACGGTGATATTACCGGTCCGTCGATTCCGCGCATGTTTAACGTGGACGGTCCCATCGACAGCGACGGCAGTTTCTTTTATCCCGTGAAATCGAAAGGCGGCATTGAAATTATGTCGGCAAACCTTTTGCTGGAACACAGTAACGATCCCGTCGTATGGCGCGGTCCCGTCATCGCGGGTATGGTGAAACAGTTCTGGACGGATTGCGTCTGGGGCGACGTGGACTTTATGTACGTCGATATGCCTCCCGGAACGGGCGACGTGCCTCTTACGGTTTTCCAAAGCCTGAACGTCGACGGTATCATCGTCGTGACAAGCCCGCAGGAACTCGTGTCGATGATTGTCGGCAAAGCCGTGAAGATGGCAAATATGATGAATATCCCCGTGCTGGGCGTCGTTGAGAATATGAGTTACGTCAAATGCCCGGACTGCGGGAAAGAGTTTTCGATTTTCGGCGACAGCAAGGTCGACGAAGTCGCAACCGAATTCGACCTGAAAGTTCTCGGACGGATTCCGTTTGACAAAAACATCGCAAAAGCCTGCGACGAAGGCAACGTCGAGTCGCTTGACGCGGACTTCCTTGACAGCGCGAAAGAGGCGATAAAACGCCTTGCAAAATAAACGAAGAAAAAAAGAAGCGCCCCGAAAAATCGGGGCGTTTCTTAAATATATAAGGGGGGAAGGAAATTATCTTGCGTTTAAGCGGTCGAATTCTTTCACGTTTTCCACGATAAGGTCAAAGAATTTTTCAACGATTTTTTTGTCGTCGTCGTTGCCGCGGATTGCAATCGTCATCGTTACGACGTCGTTTAAGGTTGTGAGCGCAAGCTGCATAAAGGGTTTGTACTTGACCGCGCCCGTCATAAATCCGTCAACGGGTTTCGCATTGCCGAAAGTCAGTTTATCGACGGGAAGAAGCCCGATGTTGCTCATACCGATAAGCGGGTTGTCGTACCCGATTTTGATTGCGAATTCCGAAATCGAAAAGGGTAGTATGGTATAGGCGAGTTTCAGAAGAGGCAGGCTGTAAAGCCCCATGTATTTGTCGCGCTTGCTTTTCTTTGTGGAACGCATGACGTTGATAAGCGTATCGTTGATCGTTTCGCCCTTGTTATGCACCGTGCAAAGCATAAATCCCGTGTGATTCGCAAGTCCGCCGGCCTCGTCGCCGCCTTCGATATGACGGCGCAAATCGACCATGCAGGGGATTGAAAGGGTTTCGTCGTCGCGCATGCCCGAAATATCGTAAAGCGCGCGCACGTACGCCGCAAGCAGCATATCGTTGACGGTAACGCCCAGACGTTTTCCCGCGTTTTTCATATTAAGGAAAGTGTCGCGGTCGATTTTTCTGATGTTGATCATCGTGTGGTCGTCGGGACGGGGTTCGGTCAGCGGAAATACGTGTTTGTCTTTCACCGCGCTGATGTTTTTGTAAAGACCTTTCGCGACCTTTTTGTCGGCTGCGTCGAGTTTCGTATAAACCTGTTCCGCGCTTCTCGTACCTTGTTTAAGGTCGGTAGGGTTTTCGCCGCTTAAAATCGCGTTGTAGTTTTTTGCAAGCTTTTTCAAAAAGTATTTGAAGTCGCCGCCGTCAAAGCACATATGGTTGACGATCATTGCGAAAGTCGATTTTCCGTCCTTGTTCAGGACAATCACCTTAAACTGTACGTTGCTTGAAACGGGGATACTCTGACACAGGAAATCGTACGCTTCTTTTTCGGGATCGTCGCTGTCTTTTATTGTCAGGATATCGTCGACGGTGTAAGGCTCCACCTTCCAGTAAGGATTGACGGGATTCTCGTGAAAACTACTGTGAAGCACGGGGGCTTTTTCGCACATTATGACCAGCACGTTTTTAAGTGCGTCGGCGTCCAGCAGCCCGTCGAAAGTCAGGGTTGCGTGCACCATACGGTCGTAATAGTTTCGGAAAAGATATTGCATCTTATCCCACATTTCGGCTTTTATAGTCTTGCTCATAGTTTCAAAATCAGTATTTTATCGTATCGTTTTTACGATATAAAGATGTTATTTGTTTTCGTCGTTCCACATTGTGTAGTACGCTTCGTCGATGCGCGCTTTCTTTTCGGCTGCCGCCTTATCCTTTTTCTTTGAATAACTCACAAGAGATGCGATAAGGATAACGACGTCGAGAAGGGCTGCGCCGACGGGCAGAAGCCACGACGGATGCCACGGGATAACGTGCGCCACGCCAAGCATTACGTACACCATAACGGCGGTTACTTCAACGGTTGCAAGCAGGTCGAAAAGCCTTGATTTGCTGTTGTAAGAATACGCCTCGGCGGTGTCGGTGATAAGCATTGCGACCACCATTACAAGGAAGGTCATCCAGCTGTACTTGAAGTGCACGAGTATTTGCAAAATAAGGAAAATAAACGTGAACGTAAGCGCGATGATGACGTGCGACAGACCGCGGATTGCAAGGTGTCTTTTCTTTTTCGCAAGGACGATAATGCCGAAAATCGCGCCTGCGATAACGCCCATAAACGCGCCGCCCACAAGAATGAGCCAGGTTTTGTCCCATGCGCGGGTTGCGAAGCTGACCGAAAGATATACGATCACGACAAACAGCGCGATTGCGATGCCGGTGAGCACTTTTGCGCCGATGCGGGGCACTGCGCGCTTTACGTTGTCCAGACGGTTTTCAAAATCGACGAGCGTGTCTTTGAAGTTTCCGAGACTGTCGATGCACAGGTCGTAGATGGCGTTTTCGTCCGTCATACCTTTTATCTTGTATTCCTGCGCGCGGTCGAGAAGGTTTTGCAAAACTTCTTCGCGGTATTCCATTGCCTCTTTCGTGGGAGAGATGGCGCGGAATTGTTGTTCGAGATACTTTTTGAAGCGGTCGATTAACATATTATTTTGTGCCTCCGTTGATTAAGTCTTTCATTATTTTTATGGTGTCAAACCAGTTGGTTTTGTTGAAGTCGTAAAAGGCGCGGCCCTTTTCCGTGATGCGGTAATATCTGCGTCTTGCGCCGGCGTCGCTTTCGCCCCAGTAACTTTCGATAAACCCGTCGTGTTCCATACGGCGGAAGGCCGTGTAAAGGGTGGCGTCTTTAAGGACAAGTTCGCCGTGGCTAAGGTCTTCGATCGCCTTGCTTATTTCATAGCCGTAACTGTCGTTTTTGATAAGCTGTGCAAGAATTATCGTTTCGGTGTGACCGCGCAGCATATCGGCGCTTATTGCCATTTTATTTCGCCTCCTTATGTATATCGCCTGACGATATATATCATAGCACAAAAAACGACGATGTCAATAGTTTTTGATAGAAAAATGAAAAAAATCCCAAAAATATTTTTCCGCCGAAAAAACGTGTTTACAAACCCGCATTTTATATGGTAAATTATTTATATAAGAATAGTTTTGGGTGGATATGTTATGGACAAAAAAGAAAGAACGAAAAAACCGATGAAAAAGGGCGCAAAATGGGCGCTTGTCATTTTTATATGGGGCTTTTCGGCGTATTTTCTCGTTGCGCTGTCGGGATTTATCGCGGCAACCGTTTCGGCAAAGGACGCGAAAAGCGTCTGGGCGGACTGGCAGAACGAATACATCGCGCTTCTTGAACAGCGTTACGCTGCCGACGAAAACTTTTCAAAGGTGAACGACGAGGATTTTCTTACCCGCACCGATATGGCAGAAGTCCTCGGTGCAAAGCTTAACGAGATAAGGTATATCGCGTCGCACAATAGTTACAAAACGGGGCTCACTCCCGAAACGAAGTATTTTTATCACGGCCCGCTTGCGGCGATAATGGGAAAACAATACGATTATATCTTCGACACGATTACCGAACAGCTCAACGCAGGTATCCGAAGTATCGAACTTGACGCGAATAAGGTGAAAACCGCCGACGGGTTCAGAATCGAGTGTCTGCACAGCGATATGCTGGAAACGAACAGCACGATGATCGACTTCGACAAAGGTCTTAAAGAAATCAGAATGTGGATGGACAGAAACGAAAACGCTTTGCCGATTATCGTCCTTGTGGAGCCGAAAGGCGGCAAAAAATTCGACCTCGAAGCCTTTGATAAATTCGACGAAATGCTGTTTGAGAACTTCGGCGAAAAACTCGTTACTCCCAAAAAACTGCTTGACGCGGCGGGCGTTTCCGACTTTGACGAATTCCGCGCGAAAAACGCTTATCCAACCGTTGAAAGTCTGAAAGGGAAAATCATTTTCCTGTTGCACGAAAAGGACAGCCTGGAAACGTACATGCAGCGCGATCCCGATATGCAAAAAAGCGCGATGAATATCGCCCTTGAATACACGACCGTCCTGAAAAAAGGCAAGGATTATTCCCGTTTCTCGTTCACCGTGGTTCTGAACGTTCCGACGAAACACAAGGAACGTATAGCGCAGGCGATAAACCGCGATAACTTTATGGTCAGAACGAGGCTGGACAGATACGCCGTCGTGAAAGAACACTGGTACAAAAACGGAATCGAGTCCGGCGCGAATATTTTAAGCACCGATTACACCCCGCACGCCAAGGAAAGAATAATGGAATATCCGACGAAAGGCAAGTGGACGGATACCTATTACGCTATATTGTACGAGGCGGACAAAACGGTAACCTTGCGCGGCAAATAACGAAAACGAAACGGTCGGCGACGGCCGTTTTTTCGTGCGCCCGCGACGTTGTATCGTAATATTTTGAATGATATTGAAGTTTTTTGTTATTTTTGGGGTTTTCCGAAAAAAATTTTGTTACAAGAATGCTTTTCCGTAAAAAATTCGGAAAAAAATCAATAATTTCGTTTACACCGCATATAACGTATGTTAAAATCGAATAGTAAGGAAAAAGGAGATAACCGTGGATAACACCGACGTAAAAATTTTGCAGTGTCTTATGAAAAACGCTCGTGCGAATTCGTCCGAAATTGCCGAGAAGGTCAAGCTGTCCACGTCCACCGTTATCGAACGCATCAAAAAACTTGAAAACTCGGGCGTTATCAAAGGCTATGCCGCGATCATCGTCCCCGAAAAACTCGGCAAAGACGTTACCGCGCTCATAAGCGTCGCAATCGATCATCCGAAGTTCAACGACGGTTTCGTCGCAGCGGTCAAGGACAACCGCCACATTGCGGAATGTCTGTATATCGCGGGGGAATTCGATTACTTTTTGAAAGTCGTCACCGACAATACGAAAACGCTTGAAAGCGTGCTGAACGAAATCAAGAGTATCCCCGGCGTTTCAAAGACTCAGACGAGCATCGTTTTAAGCAGTCCGAAGAACGAATACAGCGTCCCCATAAAGGCGAAAAAAGAAAAGTAAAATATGCGCGAAAGCGCGAAATTATAAAATAAGGGCGAAAGCCGAAAATTAAGGAGAAATAATAATGATAGTTGGTATCCCCAAGGAAATTATGCACGACGAAGCGCGTGTTGCTGCAATCCCCGACACCGTAAAGAAAATGGTCGCCGCAGGCATGACCGTTCTTTTTGAAAAAGGCGCAGGCGAAGGCTCGCACTACCATGACAAGGATTATCTTGCCGCAGGCGCAACCATTCTTGAAGATTGCGAAGAAATTTTTGCAAAATCCGACGTTATCCTGAAAGTTAAGGAACCTCTCTTCAACGAAGAAAAGGGCAAACATGAAATCGAGATGATGCACAAAGGTCAATATATTATTACGTTCATTCACCCCGCGTCTCCCGTAAACCACCAGATGGTCAAAGATATGGCGGCGGCAGGCGTTATCGGGCTTACCCTTGACGGCGTACCTCGTATCTCCCGCGCACAATCCATGGACGCTTTGTCCTCGATGAGCACCTGTGCAGGCTATAAGGGCATGCTCATGGGCGCAAACGACATCTCCAAATTCATGCCTTTGATCGGCTCGGCAGTCGGCGTTATCCAACCCGCAAACGTTCTCGTCATCGGTACCGGCGTTGCAGGTCTTCGTGCGGTCGCAACCGCAAAAGGTCTCGGCGCGAAAGTATATTCTGCCGATATCCGTCCTTCCGCAAACGAACAGGCAATGTCGCTCGGCGCGAAAATCGTCCCGACCGGTGTTCCCGAAGAAATCGCGGTACGTCGCGTAGGCGTTGTCGAATATGCAAAACGTCTTCCCGAAGAATGGCTTGAAAAAGAACGCGCGGCACTTGCAGACGCAGTCAAAAACGCCGACATCATCTTCTGCTCGGCACTCCTTCAAGGACAACTCGCTCCCACGCTCCTTACCGATGAAATGGTCGCTTCCATGAAGCCCGGCTCTGCAATTATCGATATTTCCATCGACCAGGGCGGCAACTTCGCGATCACCCCTCCCGGTATCCGCGACATTAAACACAACGTCATTATCGAAGGTATCAAGAATATCCCCGGTCAACTTCCCACCAGCTCGACCTGGCTCTTCGCATACAACATCTACAATCTGCTTGCGTTCCTCGCAAAAGACGGCAGCATTAAACTCGATATGAACGACGAAATCGTACAAAGCATTCTCGTAACGATTGACGGTGAAATCGTACATAAAGGTGCTCGCGAGGCGATGGGACTTTAAGCGCCGACATTTAGCGAATTTCTGAGTTTTTTTAAGAACCCGAGTTTTCGTGTACGCAATAGTACACTGGAAAACTCCGAACCTTAAAAGAAACGTCAGAACTTCATCTGAATCTCGCCGCTTAATGAATGTAAATTTTGATATTAACGCGATGCTGAAATCTGTTATTGAGGATTTTCAGAACATCGCAAGAAACGTCAAAATCTCATTCAAAATCCGCCGCTTAAACGGTTAAAATCCACCGCATAAACGGCGAAAATCCACCACTTAATTGGTGAAACAGATTGTCATTGCGAGCGAAGCGTGGCAATCTCCCGGAAGGGAAACAATAATTTTATCAACAAAAGGCAATCCCCTGCCTGCTTTCGGGCAGGGGGTATTTTTAATAATGATACAGGCAGGAATTTAATATGTTATCAACGTTAAACTCTGTTATTACCGGCGCGCTCGCAATGGGCAATTTCGGCCTTGAAAAAGCGATTTACTTTCAGCTGATTCTTCTTGGCGTATTCGTTGTAGCGACGCTTGTCGGTTACAAACTTATTTCAAACGTTCCGACGCTTTTGCACACCCCGCTTATGTCGGGTATGAACGCTTTGTCGGGCGTTACGGTGCTTGGAGCGTTGTCGGCAAGTGCCTCGCTTTTCAAACTCGGCACGGCGGGCATCGTGCTTTCCGCGATATTCGGTTCACTTGCAATCGCTCTCGCGATGGTCAACGTCGTCGGCGGCTTTATGGTTACCGACCGTATGCTCGGCATGATTGCGAAAAAGAAGGCGAAAGGGCAAACCGTGATTTACGCGGCGTCGGCAGTTGCGGGCGCAGGACTCCTTGCGGTAATCTGCTGCATGGACGTCATCGCAAAAGGCGCGGGCACGTCGGCGCGCGATTGGGTTTACCTTGCAATGGCAATCGTATTGTCGCTTGGCGTGCTTTTGGGCATCGCGATGATGGGAAAAGTCGCTTACAGCAAAATCGGCAATCGTTTCAGCGCGATTTGCATGCTCCTTGCGATTATCCTTATTATCGTGTCCGCCAACGGCACAAGCCACATTGCGGCGGTATGGACGCTCTATATCGGTCTTGCGCTCGGCGCGGTTGCGGGTATTGTCCTTGCAAAGAAAGTCAAAATGATTCAGATGCCGCAGATGGTCGCTCTTCTTAACGGTCTGGGCGGCGCGGCTTCGGCAATCGTCGGCGCGTTTGCGATGCTCGGCGTAGGCACGGGCTTTGACGCGTTCTCGACAACGACGTCGGTTCTTGCGTTTGCGGTCGGTATGATTACCCTTATCGGCAGCCTTGTCGCAGCCGGCAAACTTCACAAGATTCTTCCGCAAAAACCCGTCGTTTACAAAGGACATCAGGCGATGACCGTCGGCAGCCTTTGCCTGACGCTTGCGCTTATCGTTGTCTTTGCGGCAATTGCGGCTCTTTCGGGCAGCGGCAAAATTGCTCTCGGTATCGACCTGAAAGCATTTTGCGGGATTATGATCGCATTGCTGTTCGTAATTTCGGGATTCTTCGGATACATTTTCGCGATTCGCGTAGGCGGCGCGGATATGCCCATTACGATTTCGCTGCTTAACAGCCTTTCTGGTGTTGCCGGCGCAATCGCAGGTCTTGCAATCAACGACTTGTTGCTCGTTGCGGTCGGCGGTATCGTCGGCGCGTCGGGACTTCTCTTGACGCAAATTATGTGCAAGGCGATGAACAGAAAACTCGGCGCAATCCTTCTCGGCGGCACGTCGTCCAACGACAATGCTCAAAAAACCGCCCCCGAAAAGGTCGAAGTCAAGGCGGAAACGAAACCCGCCGAAGTGAAAAAGGAAGTCAAGGCGGAAGATAAACCCGTTGTCAAGACGGAAATCAACTATGCCGCAACTTTGAACAACGCGAAAGAAGTCATCATCGTTCCCGGATACGGAATGGCTATCGCGCAGGCGCAGCACCTTGTAAAACAACTTGCGGATAAGCTCGCTGCGGGCGGCACGAAAGTAAAATACGCAATTCACCCTGTTGCGGGACGTATGCCCGGGCACATGAACGTATTGCTTTGCGAGGCGGACGTCGACTACGAAGATTTGTACGAAATGGACGACATCAACCCCGAGTTCAAGACTGCGGACGCAACGATAGTAATCGGCGCAAATGACGTTCTGAATCCTGCCGCAAACACCGCGGAAGGCACGCCCATTTACGGAATGCCCGTACTTGACGTTGCGGATTGCAAAAATATCTTCATCTTCAACTATGACTTAAAACCCGGCTATGCGGGCGTAGATAACCCCATTTATACCCGCGAAAACGGCGTGCATCTGTATCTCGGCAACGCGCAGGAAACGCTGCAAAAGTTCATTTCCGACATCGACGCGTAACAATCAAAACAACCGAAATCTGCCACCGTGTAATGCGGTGGCATTTTTTCGCATAAGTTTTCCGGCTTTGCACAAACTCCGATAAGGAGGCAAATATGAATCTTTTGAAAGAAGTAATAAAAAACTGCAACGTCGGCGTTGACGCAATCGACAACATCTGGGAAAACGTCAAGGACACGAAACTGCGCGAAACCATCTGGAAACAAAAAGTCAAGATTATGGATTTGTCCGACAGGGCGTCCAAAGAACTCGGGGACGAGCCGTCCGCAAAAGACGGTACGTATCCCAACAAAATGGAAAGGGCAATGATGAAGGCCGCCGTAAAGATGAAATCGGGGCTTGACAAGTCCACGACGAACATTGCCGAAATGCTTATCGAAGGCAACAACATGGGCATTAACGACGTCGTTAAAACTTCGCATCTTTATCGTGAAGAAGACACGCCTTTTGCCGGCGAACTTATCAAACTTTACGATGCCAACGTCAAAGAGCTGCGCCGCTTTTTGTAAAAATTCAAAAAATACAAACCGCGCCGCAACACACAAAACAACGCGATAAAGCATTGTTTTGAGCAGATAAAGCGAGGATAATGGAAAATATTATTATCTGTCGGCATCAATAAAAAGCGATTTTGAGATAATTCACGCTGCATAACGCAAGAAAACGCAAGCGTTTTCCGAACGCCAACCTGCGGTTGGGTTCTTGCCCCTTGGAACGGACTCGTTCGCAATATCGAATGGACGTTAACGGACAAAATGTGACGTTAACGGGGCTGCTCACGGCGCACACTGCACTTTTGAAATCGCATTGTCGCTTGCGGCAATGCTCACTCTTATGCTTGTGTGCGCCTTTTTTCTCCACGCAAGTACGAAAGTATCTTGCGTGGGTTTTATAATGCGGTTACCCTTCCGGGAGATTGCCACACGTCGTATGCTTCGTTTTTGACCAGTCAATCG
>OIGD01001143.1_pt1 | contig 26256 bp, 24 predicted proteins | sample 1582211 | NCBI WGS metagenome assembly OIGD01 (sample SAMN04414078, study PRJEB24778) | human gut metagenome | material: faecal | host: Homo sapiens
CTTATTCTGATGCGAATTTGCCTGATGCGCCCTCACGGTAAGAACTGTGTTTAACATAAGCACTCCCTGATCAGCCCACTTTTTAAGATAACCGTTATTTGGTATATAACATCCCAAATCATCATGAAGTTCTTTATAAATATTCTGAAGTGAAGGCGGTATTTCTTTTTGACTTGGTGGCACAGAAAAACTAAGTCCATGCGCCTGATTTACATTGTGGTAAGGATCCTGCCCCAGCAATAATACCTTGACCTTGCTAAGCGGTGTAAAATGAAATGCGTTAAAAATTTCATCAGCCGGCGGATAAACAACGACTCTGCTGTATTCCGCCTTAACAAAATCAAATAAATCTTTATAATACGGTTTGGCAAACTCCGGTCTTAATGCCGGAAGCCAGTCATTGGATATCATTGCCATTCTCTATTTACCTTCTTTTCTTATATATTCTACAGACGTACAGATACGCCTCTTTCTCTCAGGTACTGTTTTACTTCCCGGATCTCCAGCTCTTTGAAATGAAACAGTGAAGCCGCCAATGCAGCATCTGCCTTACCATCTTCCAATGCATCATAGAAATGCTCCAGCTTACCGGCACCGCCTGATGCAATGACAGGCACTGATACATTCTCAGATACCATTCTGGTCAATTCTATGTCATAACCATTCTTCGTGCCATCACAATCCATACTGGTAAGAAGGATTTCTCCTGCACCGAGTTCAACTGCTTTCATTGCCCATTCCACTGCATCGATACCGCAGTCGATCCTTCCGCCATGCTTGAAGATATTCCAACCGCCATCCGATCGTTTCTTTGCATCAATGGCAAGAACTACACATTGACTTCCAAACTTATCGGCTGCTTCTGCGATCAGATTCGGATTGTCGATCGCTGCAGAATTTACTGATACCTTATCTGCACCTTCGCGGAGAATGGCTTTGAAATCATCAACGGTACGGATACCACCGCCAACCGTAAATGGAATAAAGATCGTCTCAGCCACACGTCTGACCATATCTACTACAATATTTCTCTGATCGGAGGATGCAGTGATATCTAAGAATACAAGCTCGTCCGCACCGGCTTTATCATAAGCTGAAGCAACCTGAACCGGATCTCCGGCATCTACCAGATTTACAAAATTAATACCCTTTACAACTCGTCCGTTTTTCACATCCAGACATGGAATAATTCTCTTTGTATGCATGATTACGCCTCCAATTCTATGAAATTCTTCAGGATCTGAAGTCCAACGGTTGAACTTTTCTCCGGATGGAACTGGCAGGCAAATACATTACCATGTTCGATCGAAGCATGGATATTCGTTGAGTAAAATGTGGATGCAGCTACATCCTCCTCATGATCTGCCTTCAGATAATACGAATGAACGAAATATACATATGGATGTTCCGGAAGTCCTTTAAATAACCTTGCTTTCGGATTGATATCAAGTGAGTTCCATCCGATCTGTGGAATCTTAAGTCCCGGCGCATCCGGAATCCGAAGGATCTGTCCATCTACGATTCCCAATCCTGTTACTCCCGGTGTCTCCTCGCTTGTCTTAAATAATAACTGAAGTCCAAGACAGATACCCAGAAACGGCTTGCCGGAATCAACGACATCATAAATTACATTTTTCAATCCATATTCATTGATCTTTCCCATTGCATCGCCAAAACTTCCAACGCCCGGAAGAATAACTCCGGAGCTGTCCATAATGACATCCCTGTCTCTTGTAATTATGGCTTCTTCGCCAAGAAATTGTACGGCTTTTTCGACGCTTTTGATGTTACCTGCATCGTAATCAATAATCGCTATCATTTGTCTATTTCCTTTCAAATCAGGTATATTTATCAGTATCACTATGCAAATATTTTAACTACAAATCAAACAGTGGTATTATAGCATAAAAAAATATATGTGTCTAACCGGAATGACTGGAGAGAAATGATTGTTTATTCTGCAAATTTGTATGAAGTGTCAGTACATCTTTTATTTCTTAATAACAATCCAACGGCCACTTCTATTGGAACCTTCTCTTTCAAGAATATGCATCTCTTGTAATTCCCTCATATCTTTTTGCACTTGTTTTCTGGTTAAATCCAATTTTTCCATGATTTTGGTTTGTGTAATGTTTGGATCTATTTCAATTAATTTTAAAATCTCTTTTTTTCTTATATCGCCTTTTATCGGCTCCTTTTCGGCTCCTTTGTTTTTATCGTTTGTTTTTTCGTGAACTCGAGCGATAAACGAGTTCTATCTGGATTACAACTTTCCTCTACAACAGGCGCAGACCATCCTTCATTTTCCCAAACCTGATATATATCCGGGATGCCACTTTCGGCTCTTTCTCCAATACCAATCATATTAAACATTTTCATTAAAGTCTTATTTCTTGGATCCGAAATACCGTCACGAAGCATCCCCTTAATCTCTGCTTTGGAGCAATGATAATCCCCCTCCCAATCTCTACGATAAGTTCCACCAAACAAATCATTATTAATATAAACAGGTTTCTGGTCACGTTTTGCCCTTGGCACATAAATAACTAAAATTGTATCACCATTAATCTCATAAGATTCTATATTTTTATCCGATAATAGATTCATGCTTACTTTCTTAGTATCATGGATTGTATTCCAAAAATTTCTTTTCAGCTTATCTGCATTTTTAAGTCCTGTAGTATACCAGGTTCCATCCTGACGTTCACCTACGCCCAGAATAATTACTCCGCCATTCGAATTAGCAAATGAGGAATATGACTCCCATAATGCTACAGGCAATCCACCCTCTGCCTTCTCCACATATCTTATTATTATTTTATATTATCTTTAATTTATACATTAATTCTATTCATATAAAAATGTGGAAAGCCTACGCTTCCCACTCATTAAAGTTCATCTCTTTTTATGATTCAAGACCATATAGTTAACGAAAAGATTTTTGTAATTATAATATTGCAACTATCAGATTGTGTCAACTAGATAAATATATAAGATTAATATCACAATTGTAATTGGAGATAACCTTTTACAGTTATCTCACCTTATTGATTTATCTTATATTTGACTTTCCGATCTCATCTCGTATCTTCATCAAGATAATGCCAAGCTGATTTGCTCCAATACCATTTACTGTCCCCCAAACTCTGTCACCCCAAGTGTTGCCTTCCTCTAAGTGAGCGTCACCGGTAGCAAGTAATTTGTCTGCAAGTTCTGCGTTTTGTGTGAACTTTGCACGCACGACTTCTTCCATAATGGATACTTTGACATCTTCCCAATCTCTCCGTAAACTTACTCGCCTGCCTAATCTCTTGGCTTCACTAGGACTTAGCTTCATAAACTGAATTCTCTCAGCATCATTTACACATTTCTGTGCCTGAAAAGCTGCCTCATTATTAGTATAAGTGAGCTGTTCATAAGTTACTGGACAATTATAAAAATTGCTCAAAAAGAAAAAATCTCCACGAAACTGTCTGATTGCTTTTTCCATAAAAATTCCCTCCAATTTCTAAATTTAGACATAAAAACAGAGCAACCTTTTACAATTGCCCTGCCTAATTTACTAAAATGTTATCTTTTCATAACGACCATTTCTGGCAACATACACCGGTAACTCTGCATACTCGCTGTAAGCCTTAACACCACGTCTATCACTCAGATCCATATTACTGTAATAACGTTCAGACACTACAATACCGATCTGTCTAGCTTTCTGTGATAACAGAACTTCATTCTCCCTTTTTAGGACATCCAGTGTAATTGCAGGGTATGCACCACACAGATTCATAACAATCTCCATATCTGTTGGTATTGGAATACCAAGTAGTAAATGACTCTCAACAAAAGAATCTGAAAAGCATAGACCTTTTCCTGTTACATAAGTTGCACAGATACTTCCATTATCTGTACATAAATCCGAGGCACTCATATAAATTAAATGCTCGTAATCAAGATCATAGATTAATGCGATCTCGCGCATATTATTCTGATACCAATCTGTTGTACCATCAAGAGTGTTTACAACTCTCGTGGAAATTGTATAAGATTTGCACATTTCTTCTAAGTAAGATTTCTTCAGACTTAACACAGTTTTTATCAACACAGGGCCTATCAAATTATCATCCACTGCTTTATTTATTGTAATAATATTACAATAAAACTTTTTTAACACTTTTTGCAATGCCTGTAATGACTCAAGCAGACTGAATAGAAGGCTTTTAAATTTACAGTATTCCCTTTCTTCCACAGTCTGAATCTTATCCTGGAAAAAGGTCTTTAAAGCTGCTAAAAAGGCTGCTTTCGTCTTACCATCTAAAAGAAAATCCTCTTCTGTTAATTCATAATTTTCCTCAGAATCTGTTAAAAAGCTATACAGGTTTCGCATATCGCTTATAAAATTCGTCATGAAAATATCAACATCGTCTGAAATATCATGAGATTTAGCTAACTTGTAGCTACTTAGAAGCGATTTCAAATAAATAGAATAATTAACAAAATTACATAAATACTGAGCATCTAAACCATTCTTTCTGATTGAATCCATAATAACACCTAGCGTTATAACTACCTTCTTTAGATAGTCATAATGCATTTTCCTTTCTTTGTAAATAATTAAAGAGACAACTACTAGTATCTGAGCAGGCATTGAGTAAGAGATTACAAAATCAAAAGAAAATGTCTATTGAGCTATAAAAGCTTTGGTAGGCATTTTTTATTGTGCGCTGACCGCACATGCTTTTAAAGTCCAAATTCACCCAATAGTGAAAAGCTGAATCTGGGAACAGAAATTCTTCTTCTTTTGTAAGTAATTATTCAACAAAACTACTTATATGATAGGCCATAACACCTTTTTCTTCTGCGTATTTTAAATAAGGTAACACATCATCAATAAATACAGTTTTTTCTAGCTCAGTAAAATTATGACTTACAATCCAGTCCCATATGCGAGTTTTAGAACCTTTCATAATTGCGCCATATTCAGTTTCAATACAAGTATCATCCTTAGATACCTTGTAAATTAAATTATTATAGTGATCAAAATAATTAAGAAACGAATCCCAATATTCTTCTGGCACAAACCAAAACTTACCGTTGAACTCAATGTCCTTGCAGTTTTCTTTAAGCCATACAATTTTGTCTTGTAATTCCACAGTTGATATGATAGCACCACATATCCAAATCCCATCATGTTTTGCTCTTTTAAGTGTTTTAATTATAGATTTTAATGGTCTACTATGCAAAAAAATATGATTCTCTATCTCTTCTCTAGTTTGCCCGTTAGTAGTCCCATCTTTTGCACTTACATGATTATTAAAGCGGTATTCAGTTAAAGTGCCGTCTATATCTACATAAACATATTTATTCCTCAAAGCTTTTATCATTCTTTTACTCATACGTTTCCTTTCCCTAAAAACACCTCCCTTTCTTTTTCAAAAAAGAGAAGAATGTAATTTTTAGCTTAACTTAACAACACCTAGCATTATAGCTACCTCCTTTAGATAGCCATAATGCATTTTCCTTTCCTTGTAAATGATTAAAAAGACAAATTAAACATAAAACAATGAGGTAACCTTTTACAGTTACCTCATCTTATTACTTTATTAAGTATAATTTTTAATTAAGTTATAATTTAGATACTTCAATTTATAACTTTACCTATCAAAATATACTTAGTTTGCTAAATTGATCACAAACTTTATTCTTCTCTTCTTTTAAAACCGTTTTTGTTCCCTCTCTCACATAAAACTTATTATCATAATATGACTCAGTTTCTTGTTTAACAGCCGGGAGTAGTAACAATGTTTTTTCATTAAACTCTACCAAACGATAATTGGATAATACATATGACTTTAATGGTTCACTTATCTTACTATTTTTTATTAGATCAGTGAACCTTTGTTCATAAGTATCCTCATTGTGAAAATAAGTTGTTGCTTCCTTTGTAATACCAACTACATAATGCTTTCCGTATTTAACAGAAGGTTCACCATATATTTCTTTCCAATTTTTATATGATTTTGCATCATTTGCTATACCGATGATAACATAACCTTCTTTTTGGTATTTATTGTCGGTATTCGCCATTGCTACTAATGTGCACCATATTTTTTCAACTTCTCCTTTGTTAATTCTTCCACTCTTAAAATCCGTTATACCTATTTTAAAATCAACCATTTGGATTTCAATTGGTGAAAGTGATAAAAGTTTTTCTAGTAATACATCATCATCATTCTTCTGGCGATCTTTTTTCTTAACCATCATACTCTTTAGCAAATTGTATGTAGTTTCCATTACTGTAATACGTTTACTATAATCAGAATTATTAGAAATTATACCAAAAGTAGAACTGAACTGGCTCCTAAGTTTTTTGGCAACCTGCTCATAATCTTCTATCTGGTAGGATTCTCTATTCAATCTATATAATGTCTGAAAAAGTATAATAAAGCTAATGTCTTTTCCTCTTGAATTCTTTTTAGGATATAAATAATCAGTAAAATTAGAATCAACAGAGTTAAAAATATTATCTATTTGATTTATTACTTCTACAGCATATCCCTCAATTACATCTTTTCCAATATCGTTTATCTTAGAAGTAATTAAATCGGAGTTTTTTGTATTAGGACGATATAAAGAGTTTAAAGAATTTTCATTAATTCTAAAATCGCTACCCATAAGAATCAAAGCCAAAGCAGAAGCAATTACTTCTTCATCTTTAGATTGTCTAAAATTTGGAAAAGAAATTATGTCATGCCTACGCCAGAATGTATCATCGGGATCAATTGCATAGTCTAAACCTTCGCTCTTAAGACTGATTTTAGGCATATCTGCCAGATTCACTTCATCATAATATGTATAATCACATCGAAGATTTGTTGCAACTCTGCGAACTAAGTCTGGAAATTCTCCAATTGAACTTGCCTGTCTTAAATCATGTGCTGATAATTTACGTCCTGAAGAATTAATTCTGCTGAAGATTTGCTCTATCTTCTTTTCTCTGTCAACCCTTTGCGTGGTAAGAATTATTGGCATTTCAAAATCAGCAAAATCTTGACAAATTTCAGCAGGTAATACATTAGCATGCTGATGTAACTCATTATTATTTCTTCTTGTTAATGCCGTAGGTGTATACTGTGTATCATAGTAGCACTCCTCACCATTCCAATCAATGCCATAATCATTATTTACAAATGATACAATAGCATTTAATCTCTGCAAACCATCAATTATTTCATAAAATACCTTTACTTGATGAGACTCGTCCTCACCCTCATAGGCTGATAAAATGATAGATGGAGTAGGGTACTTATTAATAATAGAATCAATAAATAACTGTTTTTCTTTTAACGTCCATACCAATTTTCGTTGATATTTTCTATTAACAATTAATGAATCAGTATAATACCATCTCATTATTTCATTAATTGATTTTCCTCTTGGGTCTAATTCTTCGCTCACTACACTTTCTCTCCAATCCATATAGTATTTCACCTCCTATTTTAGCATATGATTTATGCGTATACAATCCAAATTAAACATAAAACAATGAGGTAACCTTTTACAGTTACCTCACCAAAATAAAATAAACTTAGATTTTCACACAAACTGAAAATCTCGAAGACTCTAAATCTCCAAAAGATTTTCAGTTTGCGGGAATAATCTAAGTTTATTTAAGAACAATATCCTTATTAACAAGAACAATAGAACACTGACCAATTTTCCAGTCATCACTTGAATAAACGACATCCGGAATTTTTCCAGTATCATTTAAATGAGTTAATTCTTTTGGTAATGAAGTATCAAGGCACTCAGTACCACCTACATTCCAATAAGGAACATACTCTGTACCAGTCCATCTGTACTCTCTTCCGTTAGAGGCAGTTACCCAGTATGTCTTGCCATTATTAGTGTACTTGTATACTGGACCACCGTTGAAGCTCTGATGATCAAACTGTGGATGATCATGTTCCTCATGTTTGTCTAACCGAATACCACCATCAGGATCTCTATCTGGAGATAAGCACACATCAGCACCACAACTATTGCACCAAGCATGATCTTCCATTCCCTCATATACATAGTACTGTTTTACAACACCATTCTCTACATATAACAGATTAGGATACTGCTTCTCGTTGATTGCATGAATCCACTTTGCGTATTCCCAATTGCTTGGATTGTAAAGTCTGCACCAACCAGTGTATAACTTACCATCTGCACCATACAACTTATAGTCTACATGCTTACCAGCTTCATAGAACTTGCTCTCATACTCACCAGTGTAATCTCTCCACGCTAATGTGTAGTATTTGCCATCTCTTTCAAAGTAATCGCCGTCTAAAGAACCAGAATACAATTCAGCAACACACTTCTGTAACTTTCCAGAATTAGTTCTGAATTCTCCTTCAGTAAGCTTTTCTTCATCCTTGTCACCACTGTCATCACTCTGTGCTACACCATCTACATATTTCACGCCGTCATAAGTACCATTCGCAAGCACGCCATCTACATAGTACTTGCCATTAGACTTACGTATACCAGTGTAAAGTTCACCATTCTTGTAGAACTTGCTCTTGTAATCACCAGTAAGTAAACTGCCCTCAGAGTATCGCTTGCCATTGTAGCTTCCAGTACCTAAAACGCCATCCTTGTAATATTTATTCTCGCAGATACCGGTAGCAAGCTTACCACTTCTGTAGTATTTGCCATCAACAATGCCACTGGCATAATCGCCATTTACATAGTATAGCTTTTTGTAAGTCCCAGTAAATTTCTTCCAATTCTTACCATCCCACTTTACACGCAAGCCAGACTGGTCAGTAGTAATAGTGTCCTTTTCAGGGGTAGTGTCAACCTTTCCATTAACATAATAATCTCTACCAACAACACCACTATACTTCTTCCAAGTACCATTTAAATCCAGATTATCTGTAGACTGCTCGCCAATTTTAGCTACGAAAACATAGCACACATCTTTTTCAATCTTAAAAGATGCTGTTGCAGCTTTATTAAAATAGTACCGCACATCCTTGACCTGTTTCCAACCAGTTACATTTTCAGGGTTACCCTTTGCATTTTTGTAAACAGCCGTTGTTTTATCAGTCCCAGCAGTAATTGATGACTTAATCGTTCCTCTCTTACCGATACTAAATCGGTAAGTTTTACCATCACTTAAAGTAAATACTCCAGTATACTTTTGGTAAGACTTCTTGGTCTTATTCCATTTTTTAAGTGTCTTTTTATCTGAATAGTACACATATGTTGCAGATTTATTACCCTTTCCGAAGTAATACTGTGTTTTACCAGTTTTCCATTTATCACAGCTTTTTGAATAAACAGTTTGCTTACCACCTTTGTAATAATAGTATTTACCACTCTTTTTTACAATACCATTTGCTTTCTTGCCCTTATTAAAGTAGTAAGACTTGTCATTGCTTAATCGTTTGGTACCAGTATACTTCTTAAAGCTTCCATTTTGCCATTTGTAAAGAGTCTTGTTCTGCCACTTGTAAGAAGCTATTTTCTTATTTTTTCCAAAATAGTACTGAACACCAGATTTCTTATACCAGCCAGCTTTGTGACTTGTATCCTTTGTTGTGACTTTTCCACTTTTCTTATTAATGGTAATTTCTTCTATTGCATTACCATTTTTAATACTAATTGTCTTTGCATCTACAACGCTTCCACTTACCGGGATACTTGCTGCAATCACACAGGCTACAATTAATGCAATAATGATTCTTTTGAAATTTTTCATAGAAATTCCTCCTTCAACATACACATTTATTTGGTTATCTGCTGTACTGGAAATCTTTTTCCTTCATTACAACATTAATTATTAATAAAGATTTAAAATTATCTTTAAGGTCTGTAAATTCAATAATCGTAAAAGAATTTATCTTATTACACTAACTTTTATAAATAATTCTTAAAACTTATCAAGATGTAACATTGCTGTCATATCATGTTCTTTTGTATCAATGATAAAACTTTTACTATAACCAGTCAGATTTTCTATTTCCTCTATAGATTTTCCTTGTGATAGTAATCTGGTCACTATACTTATACGTTCCTGATCAATACCCTGTGCTATTATAACACACAAGCGGTATAGTGTCTAATTACTCTTTGTAGTAACTTATTTTTTTAATTGAACATTTGTTCTGTTCATGTTATACTATTGTTGTATAATTGAAAAGAAAGCAGGATGTGATGTTCCGATTATTATATGCCCTCTAGTTTACAAAGGAGGGTGATGCCCTATGAACACGCTTGAAGTTTTAACTTTAGTGCTAGTAATTTTTGCGGCTCTGTCTTACATAGACAATCATAATAATAATAAAAAGAAATAGCATCCTCCGACCAAAGTGAATGCTATTTCTTAATAAATATCATATTACTGAGGGCAAATCGGATATTACATCCGATTACCTTTCTAAGTAGATTATATACTAGGGCATTTGTTTTTTCAAGTGCCCTTTTTTCATCATCCCGTAACTCTTTTACAATCTCTACTTTTTCCCATTTAGTACAACCTTTTTACATTGATTTTTCTTCCAAATAATCAGTTAAATCGTCTATTCAACCACCTTATCATTTAAAGTCAGATTTTTTCAGAAAGTCTTTAACTTATGCCTTCTACATAAATATTTTTATCAGTCTATATCTTCATCCATATTATCATTGTATCCAACTTCCATTTCAGAAATTGCTACACTATCTAAGTTTTCTATATTAAGAAAAACTGTATTATATTTTTCACTAACGTTTTTAGTACTTAGTACATATACATAACATTCTTTTCCGATTGCCGAATCTAGTAAACTAAGTTTATTATTTTTTCCATACCTGCAATTAGAAATTAAATCCTTGTGAATAATACATTTTACTTGTTTTTGTGAGTCTAAAAATTTATCTAAAAATATGATACTGTAACTACTATCCTGTCTCTTATAAATCTTAGCTTTTGCATAATATATGTAGTGATTTCTGTCTTTTTCAGTAATTTCTTTTTCTGTACTTATTTTTTTAAATAAATTGTCTAATGAGTAAGTATATTTTCTGCCTTTTCCAAAATCTATTTCAACAGAATCTATCTTTGTTTTATCACTTTTGTTAGACTCTACAAAAAACCAAACCAAAGAATTCAACCAATAATAATTAGATTTTCGTTCTTTATTACTATTATTATAATTGCTTCTTTTTTTATCATATTCATTTTCTTTTTTATCGTGGTTATTTACATTTACTTTATTTACTATTCCATGATTCTTTGGACGCACTAAATGAAAACAGACTTTCTTCCCTATAACCGGATTCTGTCCATTAACTGTATGATTTTCTTTTGTATAAACATTCAATTTATTTTCTTTATTTATTTGACATTTAGGACTATGCATATTTGTCCTACTAGCCATTATAAAATGTGGATTCATTTTTCTTTTATCTGCATAAGTATCCATATTTTTACATGTTATCTTTGCATCACATGCAGGATCAGGACATACAAACGCTTTTTTATCAAATAATCTACCTTCAATCCACATCTCATTTGCTTCCATTGCATCAATTACTTCATCTATTTCTAAGCTATATGCTAAATCTATTTTTGCCACATTCATCTCTCCTTATTTATTTTACAACGTGTAGTATTTGAATCTATTTCAATTAGTTTTAAAACTTTTTCTTATTTTCGACTCCTTTTTAGCACTTTGGTATTACCGTTTGTTTTATTGCTGACTCAAGTAATAAACAAGTTTTATTTAAATTATAACCTTTTTTAATTATTAGGTACAGTACAAACTTATATTTTTATTCTGCTTCTTTTAAGCTATTGTATATTTCATCTAAGAAAATACCAAGTACTTTTTTTCATCATTGCTTAATAATAAACTGAGACAGCTTGATTCTACTTCACTTTTTCCCTTATATTTCTGTGCTACACATCTTGATGAAAATACAACAATCTCTGTTTCAAACAAAATTTCACCAGACACAACAAGGCACACCAGATACCTCCGTATCTGATATGCCTTATCCGTACATTCATATTTAATTTGCCCTAATTCTATTTCAGCGCAAATATGGTAATATGCTGCTTTTACTTTCTTCCCTACAACCGCAGCTTTGTTCCTTTACTGCCGCGTTTACATGCTTTGATTCGTGTAAACAGGATCTCTGTATTGTCTACAAAGAAGCTGTCCTTTGTGCTGCCGACTGCTACTTCTTCGATCTCATCATCGTCGGTGATGTTTACCAGGCGGATGCAGCCTGCGCCTTTTCCCTTGACCGGGATCTCGCTGATCTGGATTCTTGCATAGTAGCCAAGCATACTCTTTACAACGATGAAATCTTCCATCTCGGCATCATGAATAAAGATGATATCTTCTTCCTGCTTGGATGCCGCGATCATCTTACGAAGTACATCGTAGTTATTTCCCGGAACCAGCTTTGCCTGACCATGCTTGGTCACAAATAACAGGTTCTTATCTATGATCTGCTCGATGCAGCACATATATAATATGTTTTCATTTCCATTCATATTGCAGAATTCAAAGATCTGAATACCCTTATCCGACAATCTGCCGATCAGACCGGAACCATTTCCCTTTTTACCGGTATTCTTCTTTGCCTGAAGCTTGATGATATCAGCAACCTTGATCATATACATCTGATTATTATCTGCAAATACACCGACACGTTCTGTGTTCTTACATTTGAATGAGAACCGATAGTCTTTGTCGATCTGCGCTTTGTTTTTATCATAAAGATTGGCATCAACGACCTTGATATAGTAGAAACGATCGAGAAGTACAGCAACCTCTGTCTCGACTGCCTGTGCCTTCTTAACGACAACTTCGCCACAGTCTGCGATCACAGTTTTTCTTGGAATCGCATATTTCTCCTTAATCTCTAACATATCTGCGATCATCTGCTTCTTCATATTGCTCTTGCTTTCAAGCAGCTTTGAATACTTCTTGATCAGCTTCTCTGCATCTTCCAGTTCTTTCTTAAGGGCATTTACTTCCAGACCGATAAGCTTCTGTAAACGCATGGCAAGGATCGCATCTGCCTGTTTCTCGGTAAAGCATAAGAACTTTGCATCTGCCTCTGAACCTTTGAACCGGAATGTAATATTGGAGGTATCTCCATGCATCAGACATGCCTTTGCATCCGCTACCTTCTTACTTCCACGCAGAATCTCTATGATCAGGTCGATACAGTCAACCGCTGTAAGAAGACCGGTCTTGATCTCCCGTACTTCCATCTGATTTTCTAACAACTTCGTGTATTTAGTATTGTATAGTCCGTATTTGAAATCTGTATAGATTGACAGGATCCGCTTCAGTCCCATGACCTCCGGCTTGCCGTCATAAATACAGTTGATATTTACACCAAAGGTATCCTCAAGTCCTGCCTTTTTATATAAAATATTAATGATATTCCGGATTTCTTCATCTGTTGTACCCTTCTTTACATCGATACACAAACATTCTCCGTTCTTATCTCCACGGTCAGCGATATCTACAACGGCCGGTAATTCACGGTTTCTGGTAAGCTCTGCAACCGTATCCAAGAACTTCGCTGTTCCACCGATCATCGTAAACGGGATCTCGGTTACACAGATACTTTTTCTTCCATGACCGATATCACGGATCTCCACCTTACCTCTGACCTTGATCCTGCCAAGCCCTGTTTCATAGACCTGCATCAGATCTTCCTTGGATGCATTGATGATGCCGCCGGTTGCGAAATCCGGTCCTTTCATCACATCTAACAGATCCTCAAGCGGTACTTCCGGATCATTCAGATACATCACGGTTGCATCGATCACTTCTCCGAGATTATGTGTCGGAATATTGGTTGCCATACCAACTGCAATTCCGGTCGAACCACTAACTAGGATATTCGGAACCTGAAACGGAAGAAATGTAGGCTCTGTCTCTGTTCCGTCGAAGTTTGGAATAAACTGATCCTTAAAGAAAGACAGATCCTTCATGCAGACATCCTCGGTATATTTGGATATTCTTGCCTCGGTATATCGCATTGCCGCTGCACCGGAGCCATCTACCGAACCAAAGTTACCATGCGGATCTACAAGCGGGATCGGAAGCTTCCAGTTTTGCGCCATATTTACAAGACCTTCATAGATTGAACTGTCTCCATGTGGGTGATATTTACCCATCGTATCACCGACGATTCTCGCACATTTACGATGTGGCTTATCTGAACCTGCCAGACCATTTAATGAATACAGGATACGGCGCTGTACCGGCTTTAAACCGTCCCTGACATCAGGGAGCGCACGTTCTGTTATAACGCTCATGGAATAATCTACATAGGATTGTCCCATTTCACTTTCATAATCAACATTTAAGATTTTTTCAGACATAGATTTCCTCTTTCCTCTTAGATATCAAGCACTGCATCTGTACTGTGTGTCTCAATATATTCTCGTCTCGGTGCTACTTCTGTTCCCATCAACGTCTGTGTCAGCTTATTTGCTTCCACGATACTGTTGATTGATACCTGCTTTAACACACGGCTCTCCGGGTTCATCGTTGTCTCATAGAGCTGGTCTGCATCCATTTCTCCAAGACCTTTGTAACGCTGGATCGTGAATTTACCGGTATGCTTCTTTCGATAACGGTTCAGTTCTTCATCTGAATACAGATACTGCATATGCTTGCCCTCGCCCACTCTGTAAAGCGGCGGGATCGCGATATAAATATGACCCTCATTGATCAGATCCGGATAAAACCGATAGAAAAATGTCAGAAGCAATGTAGCGATATGCGCGCCATCGACATCGGCATCAGTCATAATGATGATCTTGTCATAATTTAATTTATTAATATCAAAATCGTTGCCATAGCCCTGCATAAAGCCGCATCCAAATGCATTAATAAGTGCTTTGATCTCGGCATTCTCAAGAACCTTGGCTACTGTTTTCTTCTCTACGTTTAAGATCTTACCACGAAGTGGCAGGATCGCCTGATATTTACGGTTTCTGGCTGTTTTAGCAGAGCCGCCGGCAGAATCACCCTCGACTATGAAAATCTCGCATTTGGACGAATCATTGGATTCCTGCTTGGCAAGCTTTCCATTTCCTTCAAAGGAGAATTTATTCAGATTGATCTTGGATTTTTCCAGAGCCTTCTTCTTAGACAGGCTGACTGCACGATCACAGATATCCTTTAAGACATCGTAGTTACGGTCAAAATAAACGGTAAGCTGTTCTTTTACAATATCATCGACTGCCTTTGTAACGTCTGTATTCGACAGCTTCGTCTTCGTCTGCCCTTCAAACTGCGGATCCGGATGCTTTACAGATATGATCGCCTGCATACCGGAACGAATATCCGCACCACTTAAGTTCGCATCCTTTTCCTTTAATAACCCAAGCTCATTTCTTGCATACGAGTTGATCAGCTTTGCAAATCCTGACTTGAAACCTGTTACATGTGTTCCGCCTTCCGGATTCGTGATATTATTTGTAAAACCGATGATGTTTTCTTCCCCATCCTCTGTCATAACGAATACGATATCAGCAGTTATATTCTCTTTCTCTCCACTGATTGCAATGATCGGTGAAGTATGTGTAAGTCCTTCCGATATATCCTCTACAAATGCGGACAGACCGCCCGGCTGATGGAATACAACCGGTTCCTTGCCATCTCTCTTATTATGAAATGTGATCGTAAGCTCCGGATTCAGATATGCCGTTTCCTTGATTCTCTGCATGATCGCATCGGCTTTGAATTTTACTGTTTCAAAAATCGTATCATCCGGATATAGGGTTACCTTTGTTCCGGTTCGTTTCTCTTTTAACCGGGTACGCGGCAGATTTCCTTCCGGAGTCAGCTCCGTTACCGGAACGCCATACTCATAGCTATCCGTGTAGAGATATCCGTCTCTTGCGACCTCAACCAGCAGCTTCTTTGATAATGCATTTACAACAGCAGAACCTACACCATGAAGACCACCACTGATCTTATATGTGGAGCTGTTGAACTTACCACCGGCATGCAGTACGGTATATACGACACGTTCCGCAGGTATTCCCTCTGTCTCATGTATATCAACAGGAACACCCCGTCCATCATCTGACACGGTCGCTGAACCGTCTTCATTGATACTGACATATATATTTTTACAATAACCTGCAAGGTGCTCGTCCACGGAGTTATCGATCAGCTCCTGAATCAGATGGTTCAGACCGCTTCTTCCGGTGTTACCGATATACATACCCGGTCTGAGTCTTACAGGCTCCAGTCCCTTCAGCACCTCTATATTTTTTGCACTATACGACATAACATTTCCTCTCTATCCACATAATCATTGATTAGTATATTCTGTATTCCATTTTTTTGCAAAGAAATTATTCTGTTTCTTTCTTTTCAATACCGATTTTTTCTTCGATATCATCTGTCTCCCCGATGATATCCAGATCAAAATAGAATACAACTCCATCTTTTACATTATACACACCATAACACTTCTTATGTGCCTGCATGGTAGCCGCGACAATGGACAGACCGATGCCGCTTCCGCCATATTCTCTGGTTCTTGCCTTATCTACCTTGTAGAACTTGATGAACAGCTTCTCCAGTTCGCCCTCCGGTACATTTGGTCCCTGATCATATACATAGACACGGAGATTTCCAAGGATCGATCCTTCTTCATATGTGTCTCCCGGTTTTTCATACATATATTTTTCTGTCCAGACACGGACTTCTTTCTCTTTATAGCAGTAATGGATCGCATTTGTCAGATAATTACGGAAGACTTCTTCGATCATGAATTCGTCCGCATAGACATTGATCGGATCTACATCATCATAAACGATCGTAACCTGACTCTGCTCTGCAAGGATTGCAGACGAATCGATGGAATTATGGATCAGATCAACGATATTGAACATTTCCTTATTCACTCGGTTCTGCCCGAATTCTATCTCATTCAGATCAAGTAACTGCTTTACAAGCTTATTCATCTTGTTTGCTTCATCAACAATGACATCACAGTAAAAATTCTTGCTTTCTTCATCATCATTGATATTATCCCGCAAGCCTTCTGCATAACCCTGTACCAGTGCGATTGGTGTCTTTAATTCATGTGATACATGTGACAGGAATTCCTTACGCATCTCGTCAATCTTGATCTTCTCATCAATTTCCACCTGAAGCTTCTGGTTTGTCTCCTTAAGCTCCGTCAGCGTCTTATTCAGCTTATACGACAGATCATTCATATAACAGGACAGCTCACCGATCTCATCATTGGACGGATGCTCGATCCTTGCATCAAAATCAAGAGTTGCCATTCGTTTTGCAACCCTGGTAAGCCGTTTGATCGGTCCGGCAAATATCTCACTGACAAAATACATCAGAATACAACTGATGATTGCTGTTGTAATCAGTACAGCCATAAAATATTTGATCGTTGTCTGGATTGTGGAATCCACTCTGGCAATTGTGGTACGCACGATAATAACAAATCCATTATCCAGAAATCCGAGCAGATCAAAATAACTCTGAGCTGTATCCTTATCCTTTGTGATCTGTATCTTATAATCCTTATGCTTCTCGACCTCTTCCCGTTCGATCTGGGAATTATTCGCATCTATACTGTCTGAGAACATCAGGAACTCACCGATACTTTTCAGATTGTTAAATACAGCCGTATCCTCATTTACCGTTGTATATATCTTCATATGAACATCATCCACAATATAGATCATCGCATCGGATTTATTCTCGAGCAGGCTCTCCATGCTGTCAAGGTCATAGCTGCCATCTCTGTTCTTATTTGATGAATCTTTGAAAAAAGCATCACATTCCTGATAGGTCTGGATCAGATTATTTTTCAGTTCATTGTAATAATATTTTTTAATGAAGATAACGGACAAAATGCCTGACAGCAGGATCATCACAGTAATGATCGCCATCAGACAAAGTGTTATCTTACTCCTTATCGACCTTTTTCTCATCATCCACCTCGAACTTATATCCCATGCCCCAGATCGTCTTGATATAGTCACCTTTATCCTTCAACTTGCTCCTGAGCTTCTTTACATGGGTATCGATCGTTCTGGCATCTCCAAAATAATCATAATTCCATACATTATTCAGTATCTTCTCTCTGGATAATGCAACTCCTTTATTCACCATAAAATAATTCAACAGCTCAAATTCTTTATAACTGAGCTCGATCGGTTCTCCATCGATCGTTACGATATGGGCTGCAAGATCCATCGTGATACCGCCTGCTGAGATCACACTGTCAGCCGGTACATCACTGGTTCTTCTTAAGATTGCTTCTACTCTGGCAACCAGGATCTTCGGACTGAACGGCTTCGTGATATATTCATCAATACCAAGTTCAAATCCCAGAAGTTCATCTCTTTCATCTGACTTTGCAGTCAGCATGATGATCGGAACCTGTGAGAACTTCCGTATCTCCTTACAGGTCTCCCAGCCATCCATCTTCGGCATCATAACATCTAAAATGATCAGTCCGATGTCTTTATTATTCATAAAGATATCAACCGCTTCTTCACCGTCTCCTGCTTCCAGAACAATATATCCTTTCTTACTCAGGAAATCCTTGACCAGCTTACGCATTCTGCTCTCATCGTCAACTACCAATACCTTTATACTATCCATATGCGACCTCCTGTTATTTCCATTTCTTGCTGTATTCTAACAAACATCTATGTCATAAATGTGAATTTCAATCGGGAAATTTACCTTTTTCTCTTTTTCTTCTCCACAACCGGGTGATTTGTTTCATATTTCGCATACAGATCCGGTCGCCGTTCTTTTGTCCGGCTGATCGACTGTTCCAGTCTCCATGCCTCTATATTCTTATGATGACCGGAAAGCAGCACATCCGGAACCTTCTTCCCCATGAATTCTACCGGTCTTGTATATTGTGGATATTCTAACAAATCGTCATGAAAGGATTCGATCTCCGCACTGTCATCATTGTTCAATACCCCAGGAACCAGTCTGGATACAGTATCAATGATTGCCATTGCCGGAAGCTCACCGCCGGTTAAGACAAAATCACCGATCGATACATAATCCGTTACAATCAGCTCCAGCACACGTTCATCGATACCCTCATAATGTCCGCATAAAAGCACCAGATCATCTTCAACGGCAAATTCTTCTGCCACCTTCTGTGTAAATGTCCGTCCCTGCGGTGTCATATATACAACCTTTAATTTCTTTCCTGTCTTTTCACACAAATACTGATAGGCATTATAAACCGGCTCTGCCTGCATCACCATTCCGGCTCCGCCGCCATACGGATAATCGTCTACATGCTTATGCTTATCCTTTGTAAAATCCCTGATATTCACTGCTTCAATATGGATCAGCCCTGCTTCCATCGCCCGGCCGGTAATACTGGTTCTAAGCCCATCCATGATCATATCGGGGAATAATGTAAGAACATAAAAATTCATCATTCTCTCCATTCGTTCTAATCTTCTGCGATTTTCAGAAGATGTACCTTTACCGTTTTATTTACCGTATCAATATCTGTTACCCATTCCTTTACAACCGGAACATAGATATCGTCCTGTCCTTTTTTCTTTATAACAAAGATATGATTCGCCGGTGTCTCCAGTACATCATCGATCACACCGATCTCTGTGTCATTCTGATCGTATACCTTTGATCCAATCACATCACAGATAAAGAACTCACCATCCTCTAAGGCTACGGCATCCTCTCTGTTTACAAGAATATCATACTGTCTTAAAGCTTCTACATCATTTATACTATCATACCCTGCAAACTTCAAAACTACCATGTTTTTTAAAAATTTACAGGATGTACATTCAGTTTCAATCTCTTTGCTGCCTGATACCAGAAAACATTTTTTCAGGCTTTTAAATCGATTCAGGTCATCCGTTGTCGGATATACTTTTACCTCTCCCTTGATACCATGCGGTGCTGTGATCACACCCACTCTCAGTCTGTCTTCCAAAATTATATCTTTCCTCCACTATAACTAAAAATGGGGGAGTTATGATAACTCCCCCAAAAAGATCTTTGTACTACTTAATATCTACAATTACCTTTTTGTCACCCTTTGAAGCAGCTGCTTTTACAACTGTACGGATGGATTTGGCAATTCTGCCTTGTTTTCCGATAACCTTGCCCATATCCTCTGGTGCAACAGTCAGTTCAACTTTAATTATATCGTCTTTCTCTGTCTCAGTAACAGATATTTGCTCTGGATGATCTACTAGGGATTTTGCAATGATTTCAACTAAATCTTTCATTTAAACACCTCCCTGGTGATATTATTTTTCAATACCTGCCTGCTTGAATAACTTAGCAACAGTCTCAGTTGGCTGAGCACCTGTCTGAAGCCACTTCTTAGCTGCTTCTTCATCGATCTTTACTACGCTTGGCTCCTGGTTAGGATCATATGTTCCGATCTCCTCGATGAATCTACCATCTCTTGGGGATCTTGAATCTGCAACGATTACTCTGTAAAAAGGATGCTTCTTATAACCCATTCTTCTTAATCTGATTTTTACTGCCATTTTGTTTGTTCCTCCTGAAATAAAATATAAAATATAAAAATTTATTTAAATCCAAACGGAAGCTTGAATCCACCGTGGCGTTTCTTGCCACCCATCATACCGGACATCTGCTTCATCATTTTCTTGGATTGTTCAAACTGCTTTAAGAAACGGTTGACTTCCGCGATCTGAACGCCCGCGCCGTCTGCAATACGTTTCTTTCTGGATGGTGAGATCGGATCCTTCAGACATCTCTCATTCGGTGTCATGGACTGAATGATCGCCTTCGGCTTCTTGCCTGCATCTTCATCGATCTGTACATTCTTCATCTGACTGGACATTCCGGGCATCATGGAGAGCAGGTCTCCGATTCCACCCATCTTCTCAAGCTGATCCATCTGTTCCATAAAATCATTGAAATCAAAGGATGCTTTCCGGAACTTCTGTTCCATCTCTTTCGCTTTCTCATCATCGATCGCATTCTGTGCTTTCTCGATCAGCGATTCCACATCACCCATTCCAAGAATACGGCTCGCCATACGGCTCGGATAAAATGGTTCCAGATCTGTCAGCTTCTCACCCATTCCTGCATACAGGATCGGCTTTCCGGTAACAGCCTTAATGGAAAGTGCCGCACCACCTCTGGTGTCACCATCTAACTTCGTTAGGATCACACCATCTATACCAATCTTATCGTTAAATGTCGTTGCAACATTGACAGCATCCTGTCCTGTCATCGCATCAACGGTAAGAACTGTATATGTAACATTGATATTTTCCTTGATCTCCGCAAGCTCATCCATCATATCTTCATCTACATGAAGTCGTCCGGCAGTATCGATAAATACCAGATTCATATGATTCTTTTCTGCATGCAGGATCGCAGCCTTGGCAATATCAAGCGGCTTATGATTATCTCCCATCGTAAAGACAGGCACGCCAACCTTTTCACCATTGATCTGCAGCTGCTTGATCGCAGCTGGTCTGTATACATCACAGGCAACTAACAATGGTTTCTTGCCTTTATTCTTAAACTGATATGCAAGTTTTGCAGCCGTTGTTGTCTTACCGGCACCCTGAAGACCGCACATCATAATGACTGTAATCTCATTTGACGGAAGTAATTTCAGCTCTGTTACATCAGAACCCATCAGCTTATCCATCTCTTCTTTTACAATCTTAATGACCATGTGTCCGGGATTCAAACCCTTAAGGACTTCTTCACCAACAGCTCTGTCACTTACAGCTTTGATAAATGATTTAACAACCTTGAAGTTTACATCGGCTTCCAGTAAAGCACGCTTTACTTCTTTCATTGCCTCTTTTACATCATCTTCTGTAAGAACACCCTTGCTTCTCAGTTTCTTGAAAACATTTTGAAGCTTGTCAGATAAACTGTCAAAAGCCATGAATATCTCCCTTCGTTCCTAACACTCATCTACTAAAACTCGTCCAGTATCCGATCCGATAACCGGTCGATTGCTTCTATCTTCGAATTCAGCCTGTCATCCCGATTTTCCTCCATCAGCTCCGAAATGCAGTCTTTCATCTTCTCGACCTGCTTTCTCGCTTTCATGAATTTGTCAACAAGCTGTAACTTATCTTCATATTCTTCCAAGATCTTATCGCAGCGCTTGATCATGTCATAGACACCCTGTCTGCTGATCTGATTCATTCTGGCAATCTCGGAATAGGACATATCATTATTGACCACATCTTCATAAATTGCTTTCTGATGCTCCGTCAAAAGCTCTCCATAAAAATCATATAATAAAGACTGTCTGACTATTTTCTCCATACGATCACCGCCTGTAAAGTATTTTCCCTTTACCATGGGTTATTCTATACCATGCTTGCATCGTTGTCAAGTAAAATATCTTGACAAATTAATTTTTATCCGAATATCCTCTGTTTTGCCACTTCCATGTCTGCAAGCATCTGTGCTTTTAATTCTGAAACACCTGAAAATTTCTGCTCTCCGCGAATAAAGGATAACAATTCCACGACCAGCTTCTGTTCATAGATATCCTCATCAAAATCAAAGATATGCGTCTCGATCGTTACCCTGCGATCTGTATTCACCGTCGGATTGTCTCCGATATTCGTGATCCCATAACAGACCCTGCCGTCCTCCAGATGTATCCTTGATGCATAAACACCCGTCACCGGATAGATTTTCCCATGCTTTGGAAGCAGATTTGCCGTCGGAACCTGGATCGTCCTGCCAAGCTCTCTTCCATGCACTACATGACCGGACAGAAAATAAGGTCTGCCAAGGAAGGTTTCTGCTTCTTCCATTTTTCCCTCACTGATCAACATTCTGATATAAGTGGAACTTACAATGACATCATGGATCTTTTTCTTTTCTATCACGATCACCTGATAGCCGTATTCGCCGGCCATCTTCCGCAGAAGCTCTACATTCCCGCGTTTCTTTTTTCCGAATCCGCAATCGGTTCCTACGACTACATATCCGGCATGTAACCTTTTTACAAGGATATCCGTTACGAAAGCTTCCGGTTCCATCGATGCAAATGCATCATCAAACGGATACTCCACCAGTACATCGATTCCCATCTGTTCTGCAAGCATACATTTTTCTTCCGAGGTTATGATGCTTTGAAGCTTATCTACATCAAAGATCGAATTTTTACGAATATCAAAGGTAAATACGACTCCCGTATATCCATCCTTCTGTAAACGAAGCACCTCGTCAAGCAGCAGCTTGTGGCCCTGATGAAAACCGTCAAACTTGCCAAGTGCAACGACGGAACCTTTTTCTGTATTGATCTGTATATCTTTCTGATTAAAATAATGCTGCATTGTCTTCTATCCTATCATCTATCTGTCTCTGCATTCTTCGGGAACATCTTTACCGGCTGGCAGATGCTCTTTTCCTTTTCATATCGGTATATCGCTGCAAAGCTGTCCGTTTCATCATAGACACGGATGCCAGGAACATCTGTAACCGTTTCAGGACTCACAGCTTCCGCAAACTGGGAAAGCTGAAGTTTATTTCCATTTCTTAACAGCTTTCTTGCATATTCATCTGTACCGATATGAAGCTCCGGATACTCCGGTAGCAACAGTTCTTTCTTCATTACATATGAAGCGATCGTTCCCTGATCTCTCGCATGCTCGATCTCCGCAAGTGTCAGGCTGTCTTCAACCCTGAAGTTCTTCACTTCAGTACGGACCAGCTTCTCCATGACTGCTCCGCAGCCAAGCTTTTCTCCGATATCCCGGCATAAGCTTCTGATATACGTTCCTTTGGAACAATGTATGGTAAATGTAACCCTTGGAAGCGACACATCCTCTATCTTTACCTCAAAGATTGTTACCTCTCTCGGACTCCGTTCGATCTCAATTCCCTGTCTGGCATATTCATAGAGCTTTTTGCCGTTTACCTTGATAGCCGAATACATTGGCGGTATCTGTCCATAAGTGCCGATAAAGCTGTTTACCGCTTCTATTACCGATGCTTCATCCGGGATATCTGCTGTCTCTGTAAGGACTTTTCCTGTTACATCCTCAGTATCTGTTGTCTTTCCGAGCAGCATGACACAGCGGTATGTCTTATCCTTATCGATCAGCATTTCGCTTAATTTTGTTGCCTGTCCAAGACACACCAAAAGCACACCTTCCGCCATCGGATCAAGTGTGCCTGTGTGACCGATCTTCTTCTGTTTTAAAATACCACGAAGCTTGGCTACTACATCAAATGATGTATAGCCCTGCTCCTTGTATACATTCAAAAAGCCGTCTAGCATAACTGTTCCTTAATCTCCTCTATCACGCCGGCAAGGATCTCTTTGATATCTCCCTTCATGCTGAAACCTGCAGCACGAACATGACCACCGCCGCCATGATTGCAGGATATCCTGCTTACATCAACGATATTATTCGACCGAAGTGAAATCTTGTATTCTTCATCTCCTGTCTGATAGATAAATACCGCCGTTTCCGTTCCCTCTGTGATCCGAAGCTGATCAACGATACCATCCGTATCGATCTTGCCTGCACCACTTTTTCGAAAATCCTCTGTCTTAAGCACTGTGCTGATGATCCTGCCATCTGCATGCTGCTCTGCTTTTGTCAGAGCGATTCCAAGCAGCTTATTTGCGACAAATGTCTTCTTATAGAAAGTTTCATCTATAATAAATGACGGATTTGCACCCTTTTCGATCAGATCACCCGCTATACTCATCGCACTCTTTGTTGTATTGCTGTGTTTGAATACGCCTGTATCATGTACAATTCCCATATAGAGTGCTTCGGCAGCATTCTTATTAATCTTGTCCTGTTCCATCAGCTTATAAAGTGCTTCTGCCGCGGAACACGCTTCTTCATCCACATAGCATACCTCACCAAATCCCGGATTGGAGATATGATGATCCACACACATTGTACGCTTCGCACGTTCAAAGATCGGAAGAAAATCTCCCTGTCTTTCCTTATCACCACAATCCACCGCAATACACAGATCATAGACCTGATCTGTCGGTGTATGACTGATCTTATCTGCATCATGTAAAAACAGAAAATCCTTGGAGAATTCCTCCAGATAGATCTGTACCTGCTTATCATAATTGCTGATGATATAATTATATAATCCAACCGTTGAGCCTACACAGTCGCCATCCGGACGTACATGTCCGGTTATAGCGATTGTGTCTGCCTGCTCGATCATGGTAAGAAAATCATTCTTCATTTTCTGTATCATCCTCATCATTTTCGATGTCTTTTACAACATCATCAATCTTTTTGGACATTGTTACACCGTATTCGATCGACTGATCCATGATAAATGTGATCTCAGGTGTATTTCTGAGATTAATGGAATGTGCAAGTTCTCTTCTGATAAATCCCATTGCACTGTTCAGTCCCTCCAGTGTGGAGTTTACGGAATCCTGATCTCCAAGGACACTAATGTATGCCTTGCAGTATTTCAGATCCGGTGTTACAACCGCCTCTACTACGGATGTCATCGGATTAATGCGGGGATCCTTGATCTCTCTGCTGATGATCCGTGAGAGTTCTCTCTGAACCTCTGCATTAATTCTTGTATTTTTTACACTGTTCTTTCTCATTATTTTCTTGGAACCTCTACCATCTGATATGCTTCAATCTGATCCTCTACCTGAATGTCATTAAAGTTCTCAAGAACAATACCACATTCAAATCCTGACTTAACTTCCTTCACATCATCCTTGAATCTCTTTAAGGAAGCCATCTTGCCTTCGTAGATCAGATTTCCTTCACGGGTTATTCTTACGCTGCAATTCCGGTTGATGATACCATCTAATACATAAGAACCTGCGATCATACCGACACCGGAAGCCTTGTAGGTCTGTCTGATCTCTGCATGACCAATTACCTGTTCTTCAAAGATAGGATCTAACATACCCTTCATTGCAGACTCAATATCTTCAATTGCATTGTAGATGACTCTGTATAAACGAACATCTACACCTTCTGTCTCTGCTGTCTCTTTTGCTCTTGCATCCGGCCGGATATTGAAACCGATTACGATGGCATTTGATGCTGATGCAAGAATTATATCTGACTCGTTGATAGCACCTACACCTGCATGTATGCACTTGATAACGACCTCGTCATTTGAGAGTTTTAAGAGACTCTGCTTAACGGCCTCAACTGAACCCTGTACATCTGCCTTGATGATGATCTTGAGCTCCTTGAGGTTGCCGGCCTGGATC
>OIGD01001159.1_pt1 | contig 26004 bp, 21 predicted proteins | sample 1582211 | NCBI WGS metagenome assembly OIGD01 (sample SAMN04414078, study PRJEB24778) | human gut metagenome | material: faecal | host: Homo sapiens
GCGTCGTCGCCAGGCTGCAACGCGCCTGCGGTAGCGCAATACGTTTGGAGCGCGCTGCTGCGCTTAGGTTTCGACCCCGGCGCCGGCGAACGCCTCGGCGTGGTGGGATGCGGCAACATCGGAAGCATCGTGGCCGACTGGGGCCGCAAGATGGGTGCCGAGATATGGGTGTCCGATCCTCCTAAACAACGCGCAGGCGTTCCGAACGATTACCATACCCTTGAGGACATCATGAGGGAATGCCGTGCCGTGACGTTCCACACGCCGCTGACCAAGAAAGGCCCCGACGCCACGTTGCATCTGTGCGACGCCGGGGCGCTGGAGCTGATAGGGGAGAACCGTATCCTCGTCAACGCCGCCCGCGGTCCGGTGGTGGACAACGACGCGCTGCTGCGCAGGATGTATGCCGACCCGACGCTGCGCGTGGTGCTGGACGTGTGGGAAAACGAACCCGAACTGAACCGCGAACTGCTGGAGAAAACCGATTTCGGCACATTCCACATCGCAGGTTATTCGCGTCAGGGCAAGCAACGCGCCACGCGCATGGTGCTGGAGGCTCTGAACCACACACTCGGCGTGCCGGTAGACACCGACGGACTGGAGCCGGCCTACAATCCCGCTCCCGACGCAGTGCCAGTGCCGCGAGGCATTCTGCAAAGCTATGACCCGACCGTGGATTCCGACGTGCTGAAACAGAATCCCGGCGAGTTCGAGCAGCTGCGTCACGACTACGACTATCGTCCCGAATATGAATTACAGTAAAAGGTTTTATGTGGTGTTCGCGGGCCGACAGCCCGGCGTGTACGATGACTTCAACGACGCGATGGAGCAGGTGGACGGATTCGACGGGGCTTCGTTCAAAAGCTATGCCTCTCCTGAAGAAGCCGCCGAAGCATTCCGCCGGTTCGACCGAAAAAATGATTCCCGCTCCATCGGATCACTGCTTATAAACGCCACGGAACAGAAATGCAAGGAGAGAACGACGAGAGGTAAGGAGGACCATATCGAGACCAAAACCGATTATTTCGCTTTCCCTGAGATAGACCTGAACGGATGGGCTGTCGACGCCTCGTGCATGGGCAATCCCGGCGTGATGGAATACAGGGGAGTGGAACTTATGAGCGGCAAAGAGATATTCCGCGTGGGGCCGTTCAAGAAGGGTACCAACAATATCGGCGAATTTCTGGCCATAGTCCACGCTCTGGCTCTTATGCAGCAGAAAGGGGAGCGCCACACGGTCTATTCCGACTCGGTGTCGGGAATGGCATGGGTGCGCAACCGCAAGGTTAAGACGCAACTGGCGCGCAACAAGGACACGGAACCGGTGTTCCGCATGATGGAGCGCGCGCTGTCGTGGCTCAACACGCATCAGTACGACGTGCAGATTCGCAAGTGGGACACCGACCGGTGGGGAGAGGTGCCGGCCGATTTCGACCGCAAATAACATTTTTGGCATGGACCGTGAGGGACTTCGCGCAGCCTTGCTTGAGGCAGGAGCGGCAGCCGTAGGCTTTGCCACGGCCGGACCCGTGAGCGAAGACGAGGACCGGCGGCTGCGTGGCTGGCTGGCCGCAGGACACCATGCCGGCATGGTCTGGATGGAACGTCACGCCGACCTGAGACGCGACCTCGACAACGTGTTGCCCGGTACCCGCACCGTCATTTCACTCGCATTTCCTTACGCACCGCAACAGGAACGCCCCTCTGATCTACCCTATCTGAGCCGTTATGCGTACGGCAGGGACTATCACGAAGCCATACGAAGCCTTCTGACGGCCGTTTTAGAACAGACGGGTATTTTATCATCCTGCCGCCTCTGCATCGATTCTGCGCCCGTTTCCGAGCGATTCTGGGCAATTCGCGCCGGCATTGGCTACCGCGGCGACAACGGAGCCCTCATAGTCCCCGGCATCGGACCCGAAGTATTCCTTGCCGAAATTCTGACCACAATCGAATTCGAACCGGACAGCCCGTCAAGTGCCGAATGCCTGCATTGTGGCGCATGTCGCCGCGCATGTCCTACCGGAGCATTGCAACCCGACGGCACCATCGACTGTCGCCGCTGCATTTCCTACCTCACCATCGAGCATCGCGGTCCCTGGACCGACCCCGACGCCATAACCGCCATGTGCACTCCCGCAGGGCGCAACTCCCTGTTCGGCTGCGACCGCTGCATCACCGCCTGCCCCTTACGCAACGACACTTCCAGCCCTCATATCTGGAACCAGCCATTACCCGCCATGCTCGCCCTCACGCCGGCCGACATTCCCGCACAACAGTCAGAATTCAAGCGTCGCTTCGCCCACACCGCCCTACTCCGCCCCGGCCTACAGAACCTACTCCGCAATATCGACAATCTCTACCTTCAGGACATGTGAAAAACGTTGCCCACATAGCTGATAATCAAAATAAAAGTGTTACTTTTGTAGCATGAACGACTTGACAGTATCAAATATCGAACGGCAGAATGTTCTGAATAACCGTTATGCCCTTCAGACTATCCAAGAAAACCTGGAGGTCAACGGTCTGCGCTTTCACGAACAATTGCTTTTCACCACTAAAATGGTAGCGGATTTTTATGAAGTGGATGAGAGGACCATTAAGCGTTATGTTCAAGAATATGGGGATGAACTTCGTGCAAACGGCTATTTTTTAAGTCAGGGTAACTCTCTGAAAGAAATAAGGTTGCATTTTGATGGGGACATTAATGTCCCTAACAAAGTTCGTAAGTTAGGCATATTTACATTCCGGGCATTTCTGAACATAGGGATGCTCCTCACAGGAGCATTAATATTTGATTTACTTGGATTGAGATGGATTTTGAGTAAATCCTTAAATCTATGTTATATATCTGATATTAACGATTATAACTTAATTTGGATGATTCTGAATTTTTCAGGGAATTTGTCCTGATTCAGTTAAAATCAATCTTGGTTGACACGGCGTTGACACGAATACTATTGTGTATGTCAACTGAATTGGCTAACTTCGAGTTTAGAATTTAAATCACTTTCCTATGGCAACACTCACCCGTAATATCACGAAGGGTACAAACCCATTGGGAAAGGCTGAACTCCTGCTTCGCCTTTCAGTGTCCCGTAATCTTGTAGTCCGCCTAAAAACCGGATTATGGATGGATCCGTCCCGATTTGACAAGGGCGTTTTCTCATTGCCCAAAGATCCGATTGCTCGCGCTGAAATCCGAGCTATCGAGGACCGGCTTATCGACATTGAGCGTTTCCTCATCAATCTCTGCGAGAAAACGCCCGCAGATACTCTTACTAAAGATTTTGTGATCGCTCAATATGACTTGTTTCTGCATCCGAAGCCGGAAAAGCAGAAACGGCAGCATCGTGAGCCAAGTTTCTTCGATATATTTGAGGATTACATTGAGAAGAAAAATATCTCGGAATGGCGCATCAAGCATCTGCGAGTCCTGAAACGTGCCTTGATGCGATATGAGCTATATGTCCGTGCCAATGGTCGTAGTCGCTACAAGATCAAGCTCAACGAATTCACTGTCGATGACGTAAACAGTTTTGAGAAGTTACTGCGCTCGGAGCATGAAATCCATGAGAAGTATCCGGAAATCTATAAGGCAGTTCCGGCGGACACTCATACAACGAGAAAAAAGCCAAAGCCACAACCAAAGGGAGATAACACTATCATTGGTCTTTTCGGATTAATGCGGGCTTTCTATCGCTGGTGTCGGGATCAGGAACTGACGACCAATGACCCATTTGCAAAATATAATGGGAAGACAACCGAAGTCTATGGTACGCTGTATTATATCACCCTTGAAGAACGAGACAAGATAGCCGACTATGACCTTTCCGCAAATCCATCATTAGAGGCTCAGCGCGACATCTTTATCTTTCAGTGTCTTATCGGTTGCCGTGTATCCGACCTTATGGCTATGACTTCGGCAAGCATAATCAACGGGGCAATCGAATATATGCCACAAAAGACGAAAGGCGAGCGTCCGCAAGTTGTCAGAGTCCCTCTCAATGCCAGAGCAAAGGCTCTCGTTGAAAAGTATTCCGGACGCGATGACTTGAACGGGAAACTCTTCCCCTTCATCAGTTCGCAGAAATACAATGTAGCTATCAAGAAATTATTCACGACTTGCGGAGTGAATCGAATGGTCACTGTTCTCAATCCGACAACCGGAGCAGAAGAGAAACGACCCATCAACGAAATTGCAAGCAGTCATTTGGCCCGACGCACCTTTATCGGCAATCTCTACAAGAAAGTCAAGGACCCGAACCTCGTCGGCTCACTCAGCGGTCACAAAGAAGGTAGCAAAGCCTTCGCCCGCTACCGCGACATTGACGAGGACATGAAGAAAGAACTCGTCAACCTCCTCGACTAATTTTTTCTCACCAGTCCATATCCATAGGTTCAGTTCATCGGGCATATATAGTGCCCGGACTGAACCAAAATCAAAAAATGGGATGCAATCTTCTGTGAGATTGCATCCCATTTGTATAGGAGGTAATCGTCAATTATCCCTTAGGTGGATATGGATCATTTCCGTAGCTGTTTCTGTCGCGGAACTGACCTTGGCGATTGTGGATAAACAATTCCGATTGCTGGTTAATAGCAATCTCTCTTGCTCGGGCTATCGCTTCACGCTGAGTGTCGAACGTCTGGGTGACACGGGTATTTCCAGCACCTCTTACACTCCACCTTCCGTTATTCGGAACCACATGCTGATTCTTTCCCATAGTTATCAACCTTTATGGATTGAGGGACAGCAGTAAACGCAACCATCTGCGTCCGAATAATATTGTTTGGCTTTTCTAAGAGCTTCCTCATCGGAGTAGCAGTAGCCCAGATCGATTTGATTTGATGGCAACGGCCTGTGAGAACACCATGATTTATGAACCTCATGGTTGTAGCCGTGTCCTACTTGTTGATTTCGATTAAGACAATATCTGTCCATTTTGTCGAATTTAAAATGTTAATAATTGTAAACTCGACCATCTCTATAATGAGATTTTCATTATATTTGAAATAAAGAATCAAGAAATAATAAGGTGAGAAGCCTTAGTTTTGCCCGGTAAAGCAAATTTTAATTCTTTATTTGGACGTATGAGATGGCCGTCTTGTACGTCCTTTGTTTTTGTCTTTTATTTTCTCGGCAATTTATTTTTCATTGCTCTCTGCCTTTCTGGGTTTTGAGCGTTGGTTTAGCTTATATATTTCTAAAGTGTCATGTTTGAGTTTGCTTAGATCAAACATTATCACGTTGTTTTTGTAGTCGTATCCCAAACTGTCAAACAATGGCTTAGCATTCACATAGTAGTACGCACCAGATTTGCTAACATCGAATGCGTCCTCGTCTTTATCTAACCGACAGTTTATCAAGAGCAACTCATCGTTGTCATTCATAGCAAATTTAATGCCGGATTCTACAGATAGCTCCAACTCTCTAGCTGTTTCATCCGTAAAACCTAATTTGCCTGACGAGTGAATCGTGCATTTTAGTTTTGCATTGTATTCGCGCGCGCTAAATATTCGTATCTCCATTGCTCTCGATTTTTATAGGCGCAAATTTACGAATTATTTTTCAATATCACAAGCTCTCTTGCGATTTTGTATGTTTGTGTTGAAATATTTTAATGTCTGTCTTGGATGTCTCATAAATTATTTGAGACCTCTTTCATGTTGCTTGTGTCTACCTTGTATATAATTTCTGGATTGGTTTAAGATGTATTGGTTATCTTAGACTCTAATTCACCCCCCCAATAACCTTATACAAGAGTCTACTTGGTGTTAATTAATGTTAACAGTGAGCGGTGTTTCACAACACTATCAAGCTACATTATACGATAATACCGCCAGAAAGAAGTAAATATATGCTTATGCCAATTCAAAGATGGAAGTTGGGAAGTAATGACATTCAACGGCAGGATTGTAAAATACAACGGCAAGACTACGGAGGTATATGGTACGCCTTACTATATCACCCTTGAAGAACGAGACAAGATCGCCGACTATGACCTCTCAGCAAATCCATCATTAGAGGCACAGGGCGACATCTTTATCTTTCAATGTCTTATCGGTTGCCGTGTATCCGACCTTATGGCTATGACTCCGACAGGCATAATCAACGGGGCTATTGAATATATGCCACAGAAAACAAACGGCGAACGACCGCGGGTCATTAGGGTTCCTCTCAATGCCAGAGCAAAGGCTCTCGTTGAAAAGTATGCCGAACGCGACGACTTGAACGGAAAGCTTTTCCCCTTCCTCAGTTCGCAGAAATACAACGTGGCAATCAAGAAGATATTCACGACTTGCGGAGTGAACCGCATGGTGACTGTTCTCAATCCGACGACTCGAGTTGAAGAGAAACGACCCATTAACGAAATTGCCAGCAGCCATCTCGCCCGGCGCACCTTTATCGGCAAACTCTACAAGAAGGTCAAAGACCCGAACCTCGTCGGCTCCCTCAGCGGTCACAAAGAAGGTAGCAAAGCCTTCGCCCGCTACCGCGACATAGACGAGGATATGAAGAAAGGACTCGTTAACCTCCTCGACTGAATTGTTTTTTCTTATCGGTACATATACATAGATTCAGTTCATCGGGCATATATAGTGCCTGAACTGAACTAATCTGACTGTGGAGAAAGCTATTTCATTCTTTTTCCCATAAAGGAATGCTGATATACTGAGCTTTAAATCCATTGGGGACAACGATGCCTACAATATGTGTTGCTCGAGTAATAGCTACATATAGTTTGGACTTTTCAGAGAAGGCCAAATCTTTTCCGGACTTGATAAAATCGAGCATGGGTTGGGTTGGATATATTAGACAACTTAGCATACCTAAACCTTTTGAATCTCCCATGTTCATACGCTTTAATGAAGGGTGAATGCGTTTGCGTTTATCATGTGTCAATGCCATCGGATTAAATTCATTAATAAAATCAATGAGATTACTAGAATTTACGAAATATACACCGCATTGACCATTTAGATATTTCAGTCTTTTCTGTTTACATTTCAGGCATGAACAGGATTGTGTCGGCGGAAATTCTTTATGGACTAAAGATGCTACTTCGCATATTTCCATGCCACACCGATGAGAAACATTCAAGGTGTTGTAATCAACAGCAACAATACTTTTCCTTTTGCTATTAACTTTCTCCTCAATGAATTTTTCTATTCTTCCTTTATATTGTTTATATTTACGTAGGTTGTTGCTGACATATGTATGCTGCCTCGGATCTCCAACGAGAGTAACGGATATGGACGATAAGAAAAGAGCTTTAATAACCTCAAAGTCGAATCCTGCCATATCCTGAGATTCATCTATAAATATATGGGTAAAGACGTTACTAAGACGCCTCATACAAGAGTGTGGATTTTTTTTGATACATTCAGTTGCGAACTCCGATAGATAATTTTTATAAATTTTATTATTGTGTAGATATTTTGTCTTTATATCTCCTGCCGCATAACGTTTAATATTGTAGTTACCATGTTGAATGGTTTGATTTGCATCTGACCACAACATAGACACATTTTGATAATACAAATCAGGGATAACATCTCCTTTGTAAGGGCGAATAATATATCTCAAAAGGAACTGATACCATCCCGAAACTTTTATCCGTTTCGCTAAATAAAGTGGGAGATTGTTAATCCTCTCCTTAACATTATCTTGATTTTTTATAGTTAAAGTGATAATCAGAACTTTTGTGTCCTGACTTCTTTGCACCGTATCAATAGCTTGATTAACGATGTGAGTTGTCTTTCCGGCACCTGCGGCAGCTATAAGGCAGTGGTTCTTATTCATAAATCCATCTTATAGCTTCTTCAATGTAATCAGGAGTTTCAAAAGATCTATCTTTACTCTCAAGGAGACGATATGCCCATGTCGTTTTATTTTTCAACATGAAATCCTGCAATTTGTCAGAGGAGTCATCTTTCTCTTTCTTCTTGCGTATAATCTTTGCCAAGTCAGCAAGTTTTTCTTTATTTTTGTTTATAAAAGCGATTTCAAGCGTAGAATTGGCAGTATCTTCACAAGTGAAAACAGAAATCGTCTCATGGGAGGTTTTTAATTCTTCATCAAGATATAAGTTCTTAATATCCTCCTTTGTCCTGCCATCATTATCTGTAATTATTGCAACTTTTTTACCGAGAATGGCTGCTAGTGAAATAAAATTTTTAAAACGAACTCCTCCCACTGCCAGCAATTCTACTCCATCTTGGAAAACATATTTCTTTATTTTTTCAAGGTGATATTGGACGATCATTTCATCGGTAGGTCCCTCAACCAAAATAGCGGACTTACAGAGCGCCAATCTTAATGTAGGGTAATCTGTTGTGGTATAAAAATAGTTATATAATTCCGCATTCTCCTCTTTAGAAAGAGAAAGAGAGTTGATTACTCCATTTTGATTATTTATTATCACCAAATTGCTAAGATTCATCCTATTAGCGATAAAACTATTATGAGTAGTCAGGAAAATTTGACCATCTATTTGGCTTTCTAGCAACCTGATAAAGTCATACATATACGTATGTGATAAATGACTTTCAGGTTCCTCAATCAAAAAGATGTTGAATCGCCCTTCTTTCTTATTTCGTTTCGAAAGTGAAACTATTGTTTTTAAAATACATTGTTCTCCCTGACCACATAAGTGAACAGGAATCTCATCTACAAAGGGACAAGAAATAGCATTCCAGGCAGCATAAGTTGTTAAATCTAATGATATTTCTAATTTGTCATGGAAATCTTTAGCAATTTCTGTTAATTCTTTATTGACATCACTAACTTTCTTATTTGCATTAAAATTATCTCGAAGCCCGCGTAGAGTGGTCTTCAAATGTCTATTCTGCTCATCACTTAGATTAGATTGAAGATGTCGAGTAATAAATTGTGTCATCTTAACATTGTGCAATGAGGACGCCGAATTAATGACTTGAACAGAAAAGGGTTGCAAAAATGGTTTTACAACATCTTCTGAAAACCAACTTCTGCTTATAGTATAATATTCACATGGAATTTGGGTTAATTCTTCTGCTTCTATTAATTCTATATATGACTCATCAAACTTTGCCTCAAATTTGATGCCTAGACATTCGGTCCGAAGAGTATTATTTTTGCCGGTGAATTCCTCAAAGCCAGAAATATTATCAAGATACACTTCGATAATAATTGATGGTAGGAATGACTTATTTAGGTTATTCCAAGTTGAACGATGGAATAAATATGGCGTCAACTCGAAACTATAATTGTTTTGCCCAAGGGCTAGAGATATGGCCTCCAAAATAGTGGATTTTCCAACACCATTATTACCCACAATTACGTTCTTTTGAGAAAAAGAAATATCGGCATATTTTATGCCCTTAAAATTCTTAATAATTACTCTGTTTATCATGTCTTAACCCTCCCCTTTTTTAATCTTCTTGAAGACAACTTTTTCCAAATGCTTCGGCCCAATCTGACTTCTTCTAATGAATAGCCGTATTTCTCAATGAGTATTTTCTGGTCTGTAAAGTCAAGAATTGTATCTATAGATTCTCCCTTACGAAGCATAGCATCAATCTCATCAAATATCTCGGCATTGTCCTCATTATATGGTAAGAATATGGATTCAACCTCACTCGGCATGAGTTCTAACACTCCTCCTCCAAAATTTCTACCTACTATTTCGGCATGAGCAAAAGAGAATGAGTTATAGTAGCTTGCGACAAATGCCTTGTGATTTGTGCTTTGCTTGAAGAAGACACGATGCATTGTATCTGTTGTATAAGCCTTAGCTGTGTTTAGCACAAGGCGAGGAAACAGATGATTCCTTCGGAGGAATAAGGCATCTGATAGTTTTATAGAAGGGATTACAAACCAATCATCCCGGATGCTGGTTTTATAACCCTTATCAACACCCTCTGCTTCTCCAGACGCAATGTACTCTTTTGCTCCGGCATGGTTGGCAATAGATTCCTTTGATTTGAATACCAATAGATGCGCACGGCTGCCTTTGTTCACATTTTTGAGCCAATCTTTTGTTGTGAAATCAAGGCTAGACACTTGAACACTCCTGCCTACCATTGGCTTTGCAAAGTCATCTAATCCATAAAAGTCAACGATTGATTTTGGCACAGTAAAATACTGATTGGCTCCTGTCGTTATGCCAACTTCTACAGATGCGTAATCACCAATATGAGATTTATTCTTTGTGGAAAGATTTTCTATGAAAGAAATTTCTTCTTCCGTTAGAAAATAATACGACCACTTATCAGAATCCTTGTTAACTTTCTTGGTAGTAAAATGCAGACCTTCGTCTAATAGGGATTGCAAAGAAGAAATATCCTTTATGTCAATATGGTCAATACTATGGTTGTTACTGCCATTTTTATCGCACAGCAATAATACGACTTCTTGTTGAATATCGTCAAAAACAAGTTGTTCAAATGAGATGATATTCACTTGATTGAAAGTCTTTATAAGATAATTCCTCAGTTGTTTGGCATAGGATACCTGTAGAATATCCGCCGGAACAACAAATGCAATTTTTCCACGATTCTTCAATAACAGAGTGCTGCCTATTATGAATGTAACCCATGCATTTGTGAGTTTAGAATATCTTAGATGTGCTTTCTGGAAAATTTTAGCAGCCAATGATTGAAGAGAATCATCATAATACTGATAGCGAATAAACGGAGGGTTTCCGATAACAAGGTCAAAACGCTTATTGGTGGTCAAGCAAAATTCATGAAAATCACGATTCTGGATTTCGGTGTCATGAAGATCAATTGTTGATGCCTTGTCAGCCTCATCAGCATCCAATTCCACACCAAGAAAGGAGGTGAAATCCATATTGAGATTCTGCATCTGCTCTATGAACACACCGTCTCCACAGCTAGGTTCCAAGATATCAGGATGAAACAACCCTGACATGCCCCATTGTAACAGGAATGAAGCTATCTGCGGAGGCGTGTAGTATCCGCCTCTCAGTTTCTGCTCGGTTGCATTTTCAAATAGTTGCATATATATCTGATATTTTGGGTATTTGGTAATACTCTTCCTCGGTTAAACTGAAAAGCTTTTGAATAAGCCTCACCATCTCTGATTTTTTATTGGAGAAATTCCTTTTTAAAGGTGTTAGAGCTCTGTTATTGTTTCCAGCTTTAACAATTCTATCTCCAAGTGAGATAAGTTCTCGTTGGAGAGCCGATATATCATCATGCAATTTCTTATCCTCTTGATTGTTAAAATCAATAGCTCTGAATGGCAACTGCTTGAGAACCTTAGTTCCTCTCGCGATGAACCCTCCGCGAAATATCTCACCATATAGTGAAGATATCCATTCAAGTGGTCTAGATGTCAGAAGAGCTTGTAGATAATAAATAGAATAGGGCGTTTTTGCAGGTAAACTTATAACACAGTACCCTGCTGTTCCTCCCGAAGACACCAGTGTACCATATACATCCACGGCGTATTTCTCTCCTTGAGAAAGCACTCCCACAATCAATTTGCAAGGCAATTCGCATGCTTCAAGACTTTGATGTCTGCCATATCTGTGCCATTCATTTTCGTTCTCAGGAATGGGCTTAATATCTCGATTTTTCCTGTTGAGTTCGTGCTTATGTGCAATTATATAAGCATATCCCAAGGGATAATTTGACGCTAATTCCTCTAATGGTATGATCTGCAATTTACCATTCCCATCTTTGAAATATGGGAAAATAACACGTGCATTTGGTTTGAAAGAATTATAAGAACTCAGCCCGTAATCCTTATCAGTTACGAAATATGGTTTAGTCAGGTTCTTTTCTATTTCCCAAATCGAATCTCCTCGCTGAAATGTATATGTTGTTTCAGTTTCTTCAATCGGTTGAAAAATATAGGTCTTATTTGCACTCGTCTGTATTCCGTTAAAAATATTATCATTTCCTACAACATCTGACAATGTGGTTCCATCCCTATATATTTTTTCAAACAGTGAATCGAATTCTTCTGGGAATAAAGCCCACGTGTCGGAATTTATACTTTCTGACGGACGCTCAGTAACTGCGCTAGATTCAATCCTTCCTCTCCAACGAGAAATATTTTTAATTTCTTCGTATTTAAAGTTCGGATTATCTTGCTTGGATAAAATAAGCAGACATGTATATGTGGTCTTTCCGCCAAAGATCTGATTGGCTCCGAATGACGTTAGTTCGGAGAGGTAATGATTCCTTGAAATTAGGTCTCGCAGTTTTAGGGCTGCTCCGACCTTCATGAATTTGCTAGGAATAATATATCCAAGGGCTCCATCATCGTTCAGTAGCTGAAGACCACGTTCTATAAACAGGAAATACTTATCATACTGCTTATAGGCAGAATTGTATTTTGAAGGATATAACGGATGCTCTAATGGGGTCAATTTCTTCATATCCTCCGATGACATATATGGAGGATTACCGATAACAACATCAAATTTCAATTCTCCGAAATCGTATGTATTGATAGTCTCTCGGATATTATTGTCTCTGACATCTTTTGACTCCAGAAGGCTATTCCCGAAAAATATATTCTGGGATAAACTCGGCAATATTGGTTTGTGGCCAGATAAAGAATTTACGTCTTCACCTTCCAGAACCTTAAGTAATAATCCAAACTTAGTCGCTTCTGTTGCATTGTAATCTTTGTCTACACCATAAATGCAGCTAGTCAGTATTCTTACTTTCACAGAATATGGAAGACGGAAACTATCAATTCCGGTTCGATGCAATCTGTCGGGGGAATGCTGGATATAGTAATCCAATATAACATCACACAGCAACTGAAATAATTCGAGTAAGAATGCTCCTGATCCGCAGGCTATATCCGCAAATTTAAGTTCACATAGTTGGTGCAAATCCTTGCCTTCTACTTTAGGCAATACTGCTCGACGTAATATCTCTTGAATTATGTATGTGGGTGTTGTAACGACATCTCGATCTACGTTCTCAGGCTTATCAACTATGACGAGTTCATCATCAGTTATTGCCAGTCGCTTGGAAAGGAAGATCTCATATATGCGTCCGAGAATATCAGAAGATAGAACAGCAAATGAATATGGTGTCTCGGGATAATACAATTGCCTTACAATATCCCAAAATGTTGATGAGATATTGCCTATTAACTGTGGAGCAAGATATTCATCAAAGAGTCCCGAATTATATTTCAAGTCCGCTTTATGAAACAACGACACTAATTCAGAAGCATCTCCTTTTTCTGCAATAGAGAGTAATTCCTGATATGTTTCAATATTGCGATCTTCGCATACTCGTAAGAATAAGAGTTTATTAATATAGCTTTGTACTATGTCGGATAATTGGTCTAGCGGCATTTCAGGACTTTCCCGATGTATCTCATTCGCTAATGACAATCTCCACGTATTGATTTGCTCTAGGAATAACTTATCAACAGGCTTATGCTCGACATTACGCTCTATATGTTCCCAGATCTTGTCAAAATCGCCACTATACACACTTTCATGACCTAATAGAGATGATATTTCATCGAATTTTTCGACAAATTCAGTATAGTGGTAACTTTTAATAAGACCCTTTTCTCGATTGTCTTTCTCCACCACAGGAATTGTGGTGTCGTAGATATATAGGTACTCAAAATTTGAAAGGACGGAAATGTGGAGTCCTGCTGTATAACCATACCTCCTTACTTGTTTGGCTGGAGCATCTTCACATTCAATTTTGACATGGGGCTTCTTTGCCTCCAAAAAGAATTTTCTTTCTGAAAACAGTCTAAAAGTATAATCAGGTTTCTTGGTGTTAGAAAGAGCATTTGCTTTTAGTGGTTCTTCCAATAAGACCTCTCTCTCATTTGTGCTTTTACCTTGAGTATTCTTAATATCCCAACTTAAAAGCTCAAACAAAGGGTCAAGGAAATCACTTCGTAGCAATGTCTCGTTATATCGATCAGATTTGTAGTAGGCGAAATCCTGACTAAAGCGAGAAACCAAATCAGCGACCTGTTTTTTCTTTTCCATATTCGACTATGCTTTCAGAAACAATTGATAAAACATCATTTGCAGAAGATTCTCCTGCGATAACATCATATACTTTATCTGCTAACCAAAGTTGCCTCAATTCATTTTCATCAAGATTATAATATTTGGCTAATATAGGGATATGTTCTTCTTTAGCGAAACGCTCACCGCGTTCAATTCGACTATACATTGGAGTATCGATGTCAAGTAACGCCGCTATCTGCCTTTGTAGATAGCCGCGTTCCTCTCTCAATGATTTTAATTTCTGCGCGAAAAACATTGTTGTCAAAATTTGATTTGTCAATTTTTGACAAAATTAGTCATTAATTTTGATGTGACCAAATTTCTAGACGATTTCTTATAAAAAACACATCCCGACAAGGGGGACGTGGCTTGTCGGGATGCTGATGGGAGGGATTGGAACTACTTATCAGTTTCGGCATTGAGTTCGTTGAGCCTTTCTTCGAGACGCTTTTTTTGTTGTAGAGTGCGGGCGGTCTCCTGAACCTGACTATAATCAGGGATGGAATCTCTGACAAGCGAAGTTGATTCAAATAATTCATCGATTCTTTCTTTTCTTGGACGACTTTTGCACGTCTCTTTCGCTTTTATTTCACTTTTAGTATTTCCAATAATAAGCAACTATAATAAGCAACTCCATTGAAAATCAGTCGATTTTCAATGGAGTTGGTGTGTCCGGTACAGGAATGTGGCGCCGGGTTAGAGCCGCACTGTCTTGCCGTTGATCACATAGATGCCGGGGGACAGCTTGGAAAGGCGGGCGGCCTTGTAGACTATCAGGCGTCCGTCAACGGTGCAGACGGTGTATGGAGCGTGCAGAGCATTCCCATTACCCGTCACTGTGTTCAGGCCTGTAGGATTGGCGGGAATGGCATAGAGCGAGAAATCACGCAGTTTAACACCATAGTCGGTGGCAGCCTTCGTGCTGCGGAACCGGGCGTACCGCACGGGGGCGGTGGAATGAAGGCTGCGTTCGCGCAGTTCCTTGATACCCTCTGATCCGTTGTATTCAAACGGAGTGTCGAAGCTCCGGCCGTCGGCCGAGAAGTCTATGATATAACTCTGCGAGCAGGCCCCTTCGAATGCCAGTGAAAGGGCTGTCATTCTATATGCTTTCCCTAAGTCTACGGTAAACCCGGTCTCGTAATCGCGTGTGCCGGGATGATCGCGCATCACCCACAGCGAATTTATATCCTCGTCGAAAGCATTGGACATGCCGTCATCCCTCGTTCCGTCATGCACGGTCACGTTTGCCGGATCAATCACTATCTTCTCACCCTCGAAGACGTGGACGTTAAGCGGATTGGAGCGCACGCCGGATGTAGAGACGGCTGTTATGGTGTACTGTCCAGGGTCGCCGGCCGTGTAAATGTTCCCCTCGATGGTTCCGGGATTGCCGGAAGCCTTTGACACGTCTGCCTCGGCGAGCTCGTAGGTCACATCACCCACCGGATGCCGTATGCCGAGCTGATTCATGCCCTCAAGAGTCAGATTCAGCTTGCCGCCGGCCGGACTGATGGCAAAGTCGCTGGCAAGACTCATTTCAGTCAGTTGCAGGCCTTCAGTCAGATTATAGACCATGAATTCATAGAAGCTGACGCCGTATGCAGTGCCACGCCCTCGGTTAATGAACCTGATGTACCGCGCGTTGCGTGCGCCCGGCTGCAGCACCTGGGTCAGACCGGCGGCTGCATTGAAGCCTCTGACTTCCTTAATCACATTGAACGTCGTGCCATCGTCGGATACGGCAATGTCGTAGTCGGACGAATAGGCGTTCTCCCATTGTATCACTATGGTGTTGAAATCGCGCGATGAACCTAAATCAAGTGTCCATGTCACGTCCGATTCATTAAGTATCTCGGATGCCGGAGCCTCCCAACGGGTCGCATTGTCGCCATCGATGGCATCTTCGGCCGTCCGCACGGCCACGTCGTTGGTCGAGGAAGTGGCACGCGCCCGGGCCTCGCCCCCGACCGCGATGCCAAGCGCGAGGTTGATCTCGTCTACCTTTTTCACCGTCACGTCGATCGAGGCGCTCAGAGTTCCGGTCGGGTTTGCCACGGTAACGATATATTCGCCGCAGCTTACTGCATGAAGTCGCGGAACTGTGCCGTCCACCGTCACTCCCTGCGAGGGACTCCCCTCCCTATCCGTGACGTTCCATATCAGATTGGCCTGATTATGGTCCATGGCGCCCTTGAACTGATCGAGCACCTCGAGCTCGGGTTCCATGTCATAACCGGCCGCCATGACGCAACTCTCCGGCGAAAGGCTCAGGTAACGTGGATATATGGCCTCCTCCACTATGAGTCCCTTGCTGACCGACACCCCGTTCACCTCCGCGCTGACGGTGGCTTTTGGATAGACGGCCGGTGTGAACATGCCGTCGGCCGTGATTTCACCCTGGTCGGCCGCGCAACTCCATTGCGGAGTCACGTCCACCCACTGCAGCCCTTTGGTAAGACCTGTGGCCCTGACACGTGCAGCCTCGTGCTGCTTGAGCACATCTTTCTCCGCCTCTATCATCATACCGAGGAGTTCCGAATCGGGAGCGTCCTCGTAACAGCCGAAGGCTTCCACCTCGAACAGGGATACACCCCAGGTCTCGGCTCTACGTTTACCACACTGTATTTTCACATAACGTGCGGTCATGTCATCCGTCGCTATCGTCTCCGTACCGCCGGCGCAGTTCGGCACGTCCGCGACTTCCGTCCATACCTCTTTGTCGAGCGAAAAGAGAATCTTATAGTCGTACGGAGCGGCCGTTTCCCAATGAATTCTGACCTGATACAGCAGTGCAGGTTTGCCGAGGTCTATCATCAGCCACTGATTGTCCTCCTTCAGGCTGGCCCACCGGGTGGAGTGGTCACCGTCGGTGATATATGAGGGAAGGAAGCCGTCGTTTTCATTACCGGAGGTCGTCACGTCCTTGCGGAGTGCCAGGTTCAGCATCTCTATCCGATCGCGGGGATCTTCCTTCACATCCTCGGCTGTGGTGATCGAGGTGTTGTCAAGCGACTCCACTCCGCTTACCTTCAGACGGCGCGGTGCCACATCCTCAAGCCTGAATCCGTCGCTGAAAGTCACGTTCACCGCATTGTCGCCGGGATTGAAAGCCATATACGTCTTCACCCCGTTTCTGACATACACACGCGCCGTAGGGATGGAGGCGTGGATGCTCCAGTCGATGTCGCCGTACGACAGATGACTGTGCGTCACGAAATATGATATGCCGTTGGTGTCGTATGTATAGAACTCAGGTTCCCGTGCCTCCCAGCATTGGTCGAACACGGCGGCCGCACCTTCCGGATCGGAACGCTGCATATAGCTGAGCGCTACATTACCCCAGCCTCCGGAATCGCCCAGATAGCCGGCGTCCGTCCTGTCCGATGCCAGCCAGCCGCCTATGGACTTGTCGCTCCACATGCGGTCCCAGTCCCATTTGGCGAAAGCCTTGTCCTCCGACAGATAGTCAAGGGCAGGAGAGATCGGCATCCATTGTATTCCCTGCATGAAAATGGCGTCATAGCCGAAATATGTCCAGAAGCCCACGCCGTGGCAGGTCAGGTTGGAATTATACGGGTGGGTCTTGCCATCCTTCCTGAACAGGTCGTAATTTATGTTATAGTCGTCGCTGGCCGAGGAATGATAACCGGGCTTGCCGGTATCGGGATCGGAATGACGGTCGAACCAGTATTCGGCAGTTCCCCGGGCTTCGCTGACCCAGCCGAAGATGCCTGCGTCGCGCATGGCGTCGTTACGCAGCGCCACCCCCAGCAAATACAGTCCGCCCCAGCCCTGCATCGCCTCGGAAGTAGATTCCTGTCCGTTGCCGTTGTCATCGCCCATGCCGCCGGCAAACGAATGGCCGGCCCAGGGATCGAAGGTGCGATACAGCGGGAAGTCAGTGTCCTCACGGTCCCAGTTGGCATAGTCCTTGGCTATCAGTGTCAGCATGTCGCCGTAATTGTCGCGGAACTCATCGTCCACCAGAGCCAGCAACGCGGCGGCGTATGTGAAGTATCCGTAATGAAAATGATGGTCGTTGAACGTGTCGGAGTCATAACTGGTGGCATACCCTACCATTCCGCCCCAGCGGTCGTAGCGGGCAAAGAAGTTACGCTGCTCGCCGGGAGTCCACGTCAGCCAGTTCACCAACGCATCCTTCAGACGTTTGCGGCAGGTATTGAACAGTTCGGTTTCTCCCATCTCACGGGCGAACATCATGTTGAGCGCCATCTGCGACAGCCCTTTGCCACCCCAGTACGTGTCATCGCCGAAACTGCCTTTGGCCGCATAATTCGAAAGCATCTCCTTCATACGCGCGGCATCGTATGGATGTTCGGAACTGTCACCGGACTGCGGCACCGCATAGTAGGGCAGTATACCGTAGAAATCATAGGTTATCTCAAAGTCATTGCCTGTGGCCATCTTGAGTTTGCCGCGCGGAGTGGCATAAGTGATTCCGTTGAACGCGAATCCGGGCTGATTGCCGGTGTCGCGGTAGTGATGCGGCAGGAAACCCTGCATGACCGGCAACGCCGCGACGGCACCCGATTCGGAATTCAGATCCTCGGCATCGATATGCCAGATGGTCTTGAGCTTGCCGGGTGTGTACGTATAGTCCACCCTTGACGAGCGCGGCACATGGCAGGCGTATGGCTTCATTGTCACTGCATCCTCCACATCGTGTATTACACCGATCACAACGAACTGCCTCCGACCATTGAACTTCAGCGACATCGTGCCGCCCCTCACGGTAACGGAGGTGCCCGCTGGCATATAGACGGCATAAAGGTCCGAGCCCAGGGTCAATATAAGACAATCGGACTCCACGCTGCCGTTCACCGTGTTGCCTTCCGTGTCCATTACCCTGGCGTCAGTGGCGATGAATTCCGCCGAAGCCTGATACGAGCGTGATATCGTGACGGTAGGATCGATTCCCTCCGTTTCAATCCATGTGAACGGAATGCCGTGGGCCATGGTGGTATACATGCGTTTATTGCCGTCGCGCATCTCGAACTGCACGTCCCAGTCGTGCCACTCCTCAGCCACCGCCGACTCGGGATAGAAATTCTCACCACGAACGGATACTGTAGTGTTGCTCTTCATCTCGGTGCCGTCCGAGATCCAATATGAAGGTGCCTGCACATCGACACCATAGTTTTGCGCTTGCACGAACTGCGGATAACTCCACATACGGCCCGAATAGGGTTGCGTTATCAAATTGGTCCACCAGTCGTTGGTGGGAATGGGCTGACCTTCGCGCTCGTGTATCCACAACCGGCGAGTCTGCATCAGACGGCTCTGATCGCCCTGAAATCCGTAGTCTCCCGGCACATGGTCCTCCGACTTGCACAGATTCAACGGCGTATACGACGCATACGAGCCCTTTTTGTCACCGGGATGTACCACTGTCTGGCCTGCGCACTGCATAGTCACGGCAACGCCGAGCGCCAGCAACAAACTGTTTCGTTTATTCATGTTATTGTCGATTTTCAACTGTGAATCAATGGATATGCGCAAATTTATAACTCTACGGGCACTCGTGCCAAATATGACAATTCAATAAAACTCAATATACCTGTTTCATAAACACTACAACAACCCTACAATCCGATCCATACTCTTGACTATATGAGACTTCCTCAAGTCTTGGCATTGCTGTTTTATTAAAGGAACGGAGCCTTAGCCGATGGGAGTGCCGGCGAACAACTGCCGCTTTTTCTTGTTTCAAAAATGTCGGATATGATATTTTTCTGTTCGATTTTGAGGTGCTGTTGACCACATATTGCGGACTTATTGCTAACTTTGCGGTATGAACGAAAAGGGATTTCAGAATATTAATACTGAACCCGGCATGAAACATGATACTCAGCCGGAAGTGGTCCATCCCCTCAGAATGGGCAAAAGCGAGCGGCTGCATCACCGCACGCTGGTGGAAGGACTGTTCGCCGAGGGCAAGAGCATGTATGAATTCCCGCTGCGTCTGGTGTGGCGCTGGATTCCGGCCGAGAAGCTTGACTCGTCGTTCCGCAACGGACGTCCCGTCGGAATAGCGCCGGTGCAGATGATGGTCACCATTCCTAAGAAAAAGCGGCGTCATGCGGTGGACCGCGTGCTGATGCGCCGCCGCATCCGCGAGGCATACCGCCTGAACCGTGTGCCGATGCGCGAGGCGTTAGGTCAGTTGGCCGCCGCCGATTTCCTGCAGCTCGCATTCATCTATCTGCACAACGAAAACACGGAGTATGCAGAACTGGAACCCAAAATGCGGAAGCTACTCGCCAAACTGACAAATAAATTATGCCGTCATTGCTGAGACGAACCGTGCGCCGGTTGGTACTGCTGCCGGTGTATTTCTACCGGGCGTGCATCTCTCCGATGCTGCCGCCGAGCTGCCGCTACACTCCGACGTGCTCGCAGTACGCCATAGAGGCGGTCAAGACGCACGGCATCTTCAGCGGCTCGTGGCTGGCAATTAAGCGCATAGCGCGCTGCAACCCCTGGGGCGGTTCCGGCTACGATCCGGTTCCGCCAAAAAGAAGTTGAGAAAGTTTATAAAGTTGAGAAAGTTAAGATAAATGTGCAGCTACCTGAATGTTCATCTTGGAATTCTCTTAACTTTTTAAACTCTATAAACTTTATAAACTGTTAGACAATTACCCGTTATGATACTTGACATCCATACACACAAGGCGGCTCCGCAACCGTTGGCAGTGGTCGACATCTCGTTCATTACCAATCATGAGTTCAAGGCTGTTGACGGACAGTTGTACTCGGCCGGCATCCATCCGTGGGACACACATCGCGACGTGACGCCCGAGGAATGGACGCGTCTTGAGGAATTGCTGTGCCGTCCCGAATTCGTGGCGATAGGAGAGGGCGGCATCGACCTGTCGGGGCGCGGGGGAATGATGTTCCGTCAGCTGAACGTCTTCAAGCGCCAGATAGAGCTGTCCGAAAGCCTGAAGAAACCCATCATAGTGCATTGCGTCAAGGCCGAGGACGTGCTGTGCGGCCTGATACGCGACCTGAAACCCACGCAGCCCTGGATAATACACGGATTCCGCAAGAAGCCGCAGGCGGCGCGACAGTTGCTTAACGCCGGATGCTACATCTCCTTGGGACAGCACTTCAACCCTGACACGCTCCACGCCATTCCGCAGGACCGTCTGCTGGCCGAGACCGATGAATCCGAACTCTCCATTCAGGAAATAATCAGAATCCAGAGCAACATCCTCGGCACCGACCTCGAGCCCGTCATCGCCACAAATTCGGCAAAAGTGCTGGGACTTTAAAACAACTTACCCAAAAACTGAGTTATAAGTTAGTAGGTATAAGATATCAGATAGTAGTTGTAAAAATATAAAAAGACATAGGTTATGAAAAAGATGATAATGGCGGCGCTGGCCGCAGTGGCCGTTATGGTATGTCCGGCACCCGCCCAGGCACAGACACAGGACGAAAGCACCAAGGCTCTGGAATCGGCCCACTGGTATGTGCCTCTCAGCTACGGAGGCTTCGATTTCGAGATTCCCGCCGGTTCGATCGTGCAGAAGGATTCCAAGATGCTGGTGAAATATCCCGACGGATCTTTCGGCGTCTCGATGGAAAACGAGTCGGTAGGCCTCACGCAGAAAATCGCATTCGAGAAAGCCCGCATGTACGCCACCAAATATAAGCTCACCGACCCGAAAGTGGAGAAAGTGACCGTAGGCAACTCCAAGGGTGCCCGTGCCAAGGGTATGCTGGAGAACCATGAGGTGACGGTGCTGATCCTGCCCGTCAACGACCAGCAGGTCACCACCGTGATCATGGCCACCCCCAACCGCCAGGAATGGGCCAATCACTTCGTGAATTCGATGAAGAACTGATATACGGAATCACAACCCATCATAATTGCACTGACAAAACGAATCCAATTGTATTCGTTTTGTCAGTGCAATTTGTTCTTTTATGCGAACAAAATTACGTCCCTACAGTTTCCATATATGTAGATTTATTCGTAACTTTGCAGAATAAACAGGCAACGATATGGATAAACCCATTTTCAAACTCATAGCGCTCCCGGAGGCCGAGGCATTTTTAGGAAGCCTTGCCCCGGCTGTACTCCGCAAGGTTTTCTACAACATCCGTAAGGTGGCCGGAGGTGTCAAGGATCCGGACCTTTTCAAGAAACTCGGCGACTCGGATATCTGGGAATTCCGCACATCCTGGCAGGGCATGGCATACCGCTTGTTCGCCTTTTGGGACAAAGACGGAGAGACTCTCGTTGTCGCTACCCACGGACTTGTGAAGAAAACGCAAAAGACCCCGAAAAGCGAAATCAAACACGCTCAGGCAATAAGAAAAGAATACTTGGAAACCAAAAATAAATAAGATATGGCACAGATGAAAGTTACAACCTTCGAGGAACTGCAAGACCGCTATCTCGGCAAAATAGGAACGCCGGAACGTGACGCATACGAAGCCGAAGTAAGGGAGGCAATACAAAACTACCATATCGGCGAAGCAATCAAGGCGGCAAGAAAAGAACGCAATATGACACAAGACCAGTTGGCGGAACTCATGGGAGTGAAGAAAGCACAGGTCAGCCGCATTGAGCGGGGAGATAATCCTACCCTCAATACCATAACACGTGCTTTTAAGGCTCTCGGGATTGCTGTTTCCCTTAAATGTGGTAATATGCAGATTGCTTTAAGTTAAACATTGCGTTCCATCTTGACCAAGAATGGTCAAGATGGAACACTTCTTTTGTTATGTGGTGCTTATTTCGTAATTTTGCGTCATGTTTAAGAAGTTAAATATCATATTGCTGGGAGCGACTGCCTTATTAAGCGCTGCTCCGGCATCGGCGCTGACGCTGGAGAAGATCAAATACGGCGATTTCTCGCAGTGGGTCACACGCGAGATAACTGAATCGTCAGTACTGGGCGGCGACACCAAGAAGGTGTATGCCGTTGGCCCCACGCAACATCTCAAGGGCAACAATCCTTACCAGCCCCAGGGTGGCACGCCCTGGGCATCGAGCAATGTATATGCCAAGGTGTCGGGAATAGTGAAGGCTTCGAATTCCGTCGAGCCGGCTGTGCTGAACGGCAACAAGGTAGCCAAGCTGCAGGCCAAGATGGAGCACGTGAAGGTGTTGGGCGTGATCAACATGGACGTGATGGTGGCCGGTACCCTCTACTTGGGAAAGCTCAACGAGCCTGTGACCAGCACTTCCACACCTTTCTCCAAGATGGCTATGGGTATGCCTTACCGCAAGAGTCCCAAGGCACTGGTGTTCGACTACCGCATCGACATGCCCAACGTCAACACCCGTGTCAAGTCCACGGGCCTGAGCCGCAAGAAGACCCTTCAGGGCCGCGACCAGGCCGAGGTGTATGTCCTGCTGCAGAAGCGCTGGGAGGACACCAAAGGGAACGTCTACGCTCAGCGTGTGGGTACAGGCCGCGAACGTTACAGCAAGTCCGTGCCCTGGACCAAGGGACATCAGCTTCCCATCCATTACGGCGACATCACCAAGAAGTCCTTTTACAAGCCCTACATGGGTCTGCTGAACGGCGAAAAGGCTTATTACGGCTATAATTCCAAAGGCAAGCTCGTGCCCGTCAAGGAAGTAGGCTGGGCACCTGTCGGCACTCAGCCCACACACGTGCTGGTGATGGCCTCCACATCGTGCGGCGAGCCGTTCGTCGGCACCGAGGGGATCACGATGTACATCGACAACGTTGCCTTCGGCTTCTAATTCCAATCTACTATGAAAATTGCGCTTATAGGATATGGCAAGATGGGCAAGACCATAGAGCGTCTGGCCCTGGAACGCGGACTGGAGATAGGCTGCGTCATCGACGTAGACAACCTCGACGCCTTCGATTCCGAAGTGTTCATGCAGTGTGACGCGGCCATCGAGTTCACCACTCCGGCTACAGGCTTCGACAACGTGGCCCGCTGCCTGCGCCGCGGCGTGCCCGTGGTGAGCGGCACCACCGGCTGGCAGGCTCGTCTGCCCGAGGCTATGGACCTGTGCCGCGAAATGAACGGCTCGCTGATATGGGCTTCCAACTTCTCGGTGGGCGTAAACATCTTCATGGCCGTGAACCATCAGCTGGCGCGTATCATGAACGCCTTCCCGCAGTACACCCCCTCGATGACCGAGACACACCACATCCATAAGCTGGACCATCCTTCGGGAACGGCGGTGACACTGGCCGAACAGATCATAGACGGCACCGGGCGCATCACGTCATGGGCCGAGCCGGAGGAGGGCAAGACCATGGAACCGGGCGTGCTCCCCATAGACCATGTGCGCGAGGGCGAGGTGCCCGGCATACACACCATCCGCTGGGATTCTCCCTCGGACATCATATCGATAACACACAGCGCCAAGAACCGCGACGGATTCGCTCTCGGAGCTATCCTTGCGGCGGAATGGCTCGTAAACCATCCGGGCATCCACACCATTCAGGAAATGCTCTCCGATATCTCCGGTTATGACTTCAATTAAAGATCGTTTAAAGGCCGTAAAGCTCACGCGCTGGCTGCGGTTCGGCATCGTAAGCGCAATATACATCCTGTGGGTGGTGCTGATGGGCAATCCCTGGCTGCTGTTCGGCTGGCTGCTCATCATCGACATCTATATCACGGCTTTCATCCCCTGGGGATGGTGGAAAAACAAGAAAGGCCTCACCCGCACCGTCATGGCGTGGGTGGACGCGATAGTCTACGCACTGGTGCTTATTTACTTCATATTCGGGTTTATCGGCCAGCAGTATGAGATACCCTCGTCCAGTCTCGAGAAGTCGTTGCTCGTCGGCGACCGCCTGTGGGTGGACAAGACCGTCTACGGCTCGCGCGTGCCCCAGACCCCGCTGCATTTCCCGCTGGCGCAGCATACCTTGCCGCTGGTCAACTCCAAGAGCTACATCGAAAAGCCGCAGCTGAAGTATCACCGTATGCCCGGCTTCCGCTCCATAGAGCGCGGCGACATCGTGGTGTTCAACTATCCCCAGGGCGACACCGTAGCGCTCAAGATACAGAACCCCGACTATTATCAGATATGCAACGAGCTGCAAAAGAACGGCATTAAGGATCCGAAGGCATACATACAGCAGAATCCGGAGAAGTTCGGCGAACTGGTATGGCGTCCCGTGGACCGCCGCGAGAACTACGTGAAGCGTACCATAGGCCTCCCCGGCGAGCGTATACGCATAGTGAACGACACTATCCTGATCAACGGCAAGGCTATTGCAGAACCATCGAACGTGCAGTACAACTACCTGATACCGGTCAACGGACCCATCGCCGCACAGAAATGGATGGACCTTGGCGTACGCGTCGAGGACTTCGACCAGGCTCCGATACAGGACCAGTTGACCGGCCGCTATTATTACGACCTCCCTCTGACCAAGGCCATGAAGGCCCAGGTAGAGAAATGGCCCGAGATAGCCGGGCAGCTTATTTCGGAAAGCGAATCGGGACTTCTGGACTTAGGCGGTGTGTTCCCCTACAACGGAACCTACAACTGGCAGCGCAACAACATGGGCGAGATATGGATTCCGAAACGCGGCTCCACCCTGCACCTCACTCCCGCCAATTATCCCATCTACGAACGCGCCATCCGTACATACGAAGGCAATGACCTGCAGATGAAGGACGGCAGGATATACATCAACGGCAAGCCTCAGGAGTACTATACGTTCAAGATGGACTATTACTGGATGATGGGCGACAACCGCGACCGCAGCGCCGACTCGCGTTACTGGGGCTTCGTGCCCGAGGACCATGTGGTGGGCTCGCCTGTGCTCATCATCATCTCGATGGACAAGGACCGCAAACTGACCGACGGCAAGATAAGATGGAACCGCATGTTCCGCAACCCGAATCCGGACAAGAAGGACGGCAAATGGTGATACCGCCGTTTGCGGCGTCGGCCGGCTGGTACGCCCGCTGGCTTGCGGCGCGTCTTGACGGCGCCTCGGAC
>OIGD01001161.1_pt1 | contig 25977 bp, 20 predicted proteins | sample 1582211 | NCBI WGS metagenome assembly OIGD01 (sample SAMN04414078, study PRJEB24778) | human gut metagenome | material: faecal | host: Homo sapiens
TAATCAAGAGGGCGACAGCACAAAATGCTGCCGCCCTCTGCCATTATTCAGAAAGGGGGATTTTCCATCCGCTTTTCGTCTGCGGTAAAATTGCGCTTTTGGAAAGTATAGAGCTTGCCGCAGCCCTGTCTGCGCTATCACGGATGGAACAGGAAATCATTTTCCTATACTACTTCCAACGATTGATTCATAGGGAGATTGGACGGAGATACGGACGGCAGGCAACACAACCGGGCGGCGTATTCAGATGATTCTGCGGCAGCTACGAGCAGAGTTGGAGGGGTTGTCCTATGAGCCAGCGACTTCCCTATGAAACGATCGTTAAGGCAAGCGAGGGCGACTAGGAAGCCGTTGCCGCCATTTTCAAACCAGCAGTATTTATGGAGATTATTATGGACAGAACATTTCAGAAGTTTTTGCAGAGTAAAATTGACCTTTCCTCCGTGGGCGTAGAGTTCCGTGAAGATAATGCGCCATACTTTTGTACGCCCAAAGGAGCATCTATATTTGGTTGGGCAGGTGTGGACGGTATCCATTTTTGCTTTATTCGGGGCTTTGGAAGTATGGTTTTTGCCATTAGCCCTATGAACTCTGCGCCTAATTTTGTTCACCCGCTGGCAAGGAATTTTGCAGACTTTTTAAGATTGCTCCTTGCTTGCGGCGATGTGGCAGCTTTGGAGCAAGCGTGGATGTGGGACGAAGCGCAATTTGAAGCCTTTTTGCAGGACAATCCTCCACCGAAGGAACAGCAAAAGACACTTTCGGGGCTTGCCGAGAAAATGAAATTGAAGTCTATGGAGCAGCCATGGGAATATATCAAAAAACTGCAAACATCTTTTGATTATAGCAAAATCAAGTATACCGAAGATTATTATGATACTGATATGAACCCTGATGCAGAACTGACCATCCCGGAGTGGAAAGTCTACTTTGAGGGGAACTTTTGGGGACATTCGGGAAAAGACCGTGCCGGAACAGAAATCCGGTTGAATAAGCAATTTGAATGGGCTGGACATCATTGGGTTATTCCTGCGGTGTATTCTTGCAGCAAGGGACTTGTCATGGATCTCTGTATGTGTACCCCCGCAGAGGACATTCGCAAGTTTATGAAAAAGTGGGATTTACACCCCGACAATGATTCCTGCGTATACTTTACGCAGGAGCAGCAAATGCAAATAGATTTAGACAATCCGCTTTGCCTTGACTTTATTCCTCGTTTGGAATTGAACGGGAAAATAATACAGACTTCTCATGGTTGCTCTGTGGTCTTTAATCCATGTTTGCCAGATGGAATGATCAATGAAACGGAAGCAAAGTGGGCGTTGGAACACTATGACTTGGATATATCCTATGGATGGATGATTTTTAGGGCAGCTTTTCCATGGGCAAGCAAACGCCGACCTGAGATAAAATCACTCTCCCTTACGATGGAGCAGCAGTCGCACCGTGTCCCAGGACCACATTTCAAGACACACGCTCCCGGAGATTCGTTTCCTTTCTCCCATCCGGTCAGCGGAACAAAATATACATTGACAGTACAGGAATTGGAGCAGCAGACAATTTCTCAAAAGCGCGTTGGCTCTGACCGTTGGTTTTATCCGACGCATTTTACTGCTATGAGCTATACGCTTTCGCCTAAACCAGACGATGATATTTTAATCCGTGATTGTGCCGATGGCGATAAGCCTTTAGAAATCGCTCCTATAACAAATCACTTTGCGCCGGAAGCGCATAATGATATTGTTTGTGTCGGCATTATCGGCGGTGCGGATGGACCAACCGCAATCCTGTGTGGTGACAGCAAGCAAGAAAATCTCCATGTTGCTTGCTCTGCCCTACACTTTGAACCAGTATCGGACGATATTGAATGGCGGGTTGAGTTTAATATTCTCCAGCCTTTGAAGAAAACATTCATGCTCATATAACGCTCATTCTGCCAATTTTTCGTTAGGTAAACGAAAGCAGAACTGCTATATCTGTGGGATCTACAAGAAACGCACCCATGACTGCACCGCGCATTTTATCCGCACCGACTTTTTGGCTGCGGGCGTTCTCTCTAATCTGCGGAAAGTGACGAGCTATGCGGCAAAGCATGAAGCCCGGTTTATGAAGCTGCCGATTGAGCAGAACGAGGACGGCGGCAACCGCCGGAACGCAGCAAAGAAAAAAGAACTGGAAGCTGCTGAAAAGAGTATCGGTGAGCTTTCCGCTAAATAACCATCCATGGAGCAGTCGAAAGATTGCTCCATTTTTCATTTCACGGAGGTACCCATGAGCAGATTCAGCGAAATCGCCCAGATATACGACCACCGGCTTCCCCGGCTCCGCAGTCCGGAGGTATGGGAGCAGACGCTCAGAATGACCTCCAGCTTCTGGAGGCTCAATTTCTGCGAGGCAATGCTCCTTACGCTCCAGAACCCGAAAGCGGAAATGTGCGGAACCATCGATCAGTGGAACAATATCGGGCGGTACATAAGGCGCGGAGAGCATTCCACAGCGGTATTCAGAAGCCGCACGGACACACAGCTCATGTACCTTTTCGATGTGCGCCAGACTTACGGAAAAGCGTACAATTCCAAGTGGAAGCTATCCGAGCGAATGGCTGACGGGATCGTCGGTAAATTCAATTCCGAGAACGCAGAAAATGCTGTTTCTTTTGAAGATTATTTGCAGAAAAGCCTTGACAAAAATATAGATATAGTATATAATTATAATAGTGAATTAAATAATGCCATCTCGAATGACCCCAGAACAGCGGCGTTCATTCGGGCAAGCGCAGAGTTTATTTGCATGACAAGGTGCGGCATTCCAAGCGACAGCGATTTCTCGGACGTAGCTAAGATAAATTCCGACCTTTCGATCGTTGAAATCGGAAATGCCGCAACGGCTCTCGCACAGGCAGTACTGCGCGAGATAGACGGAATCATAAGGAGGAAAGAATATGAGCGTTATGAAGCTGGAATATGCGGAAGACATCTACGATATCCCGTTCGAGGAAGATCAGAACGGACTATTTCACCCGAAATTCACGAATTACGGCAGGGCGCAGATGACTCCGCTGGAGCGCAAAGCGGTGGACCTGATGAACGAACTCGACCCGACGGCGCTGGATATGGTGAACATCAGCGGGCTGTACCTCCGGATATGGAAAGAGATCGGGAAGAAAGCGGAGAAAGCCCGGAACAGCACGGCGCGCTCCCTGCTGGCGAAAACCTCCCTCAGCCGGGATTACTCTCAGAGCGTGAGCCAGCGGACGGAGATAGACATGGCGGCGCAGGAAGCGGCTTGGGAATCTCTGAGGACGAGCGTATCGTGGCTGGCGGCGGAAGTCCGGAGCCGGGCGAATCTGTCGGAGATCCAGAAAATCTCGATGAGCCTGATGACGAAGAACTAGATGAAATGGTATCTGACGACGAATCAGATACCATTTCTGTTTTTACGGATATTCCGGAGGAAATAAGCCCGGACAGCGATTACGCGAAGAAGCTTCTTGAAGACGAAATTATCCACGGAAGCGGCTTTTCTTACGGAAAATTCCGCATAAGCGAGTACGTTTCCGAGAACTCCCCAAGCAAAGACGAGCTTGCGAAATTCCTGAAAAATGAATACGGAATCGGCGGCAGTTCCCGGAATGACGACCCGGTAAGCTTCAGCAATCACGACGGAAAAGGAATCGAGCTGGTTCTCAGCAATAGGCAGGTCATTCGGTTTAACTGGAAGAAAGTCGCCGAAGCCGTACGCAGTGCGGTAAACAACGGGAAGTACATCACCGAATCCGACATAGAAACGCGCCGCCGAATGACGCTTTTTGACGCTCAGCGTTTCGCAATTCACTACGAATATCCGCACTGCCTGTACAATGACCGTCTGGAATACATTCGCAGAGAAATCGCCGCCTGCGGTCTGGATAATCCGATCAGGCTGAATGCCGATATGTTCGCTGTTTATGCGGCAGAATGCGTCCGCACGAAGCCGCACGTCAAGGAATCATACCAGAAAATCGACCGCAGTTCGATAGATATTCCGTGGAAGTTCAACGACTGGAGCGAAGCCGCGGAAGCAGGTAAAAATCTCCCTGTCGATTCCGGATATGGTCAGTTCCGTGCAATGTGCCGGGATTCCGTTTCCGAGCTGATAAACGAGATTTCCACGCACACCGGGCACAATCCGGCGCTTGGATTTCCGAAGGAGGAAATCACAGAATTCTTCGCTTCCGGCGAACCGCTGACGTCCGATTCTGTTGACAAAATCACATCGGAGGTTTTCGGGTATTTATATAATCAGGAACAGCACAGCAGGCTGAATTCCGGCAAGCCGACCGTAATTACCGCACCGGAACAGCCTGCCGAGCAGTTTACGCTTTTCGGCGATAATGAATTCACGATGGAAGAACCGCAGGCGGACGAATCGCTGAACCGCGCCGCCGCGTATATCAAGGATTATTTCGAGCAGGAATTCGGCAGTGCGGCTGAAATCGAGGACCCGTCGCACGTTGACCTCGCATACACCACCGACGAGGAAAACGACGCGGTAATCAGCGTTTACGCCGACCTTGTCCAGTACCGTATAACGACAGAGTACGGCGGCAATATCGCCCGTGAGGAGCAGTATAATTCTCTGGACGAGATGAACGAGCTTGCGCTAAAGTTCCTATCCTTTGATGATTTGATTTCCCTTTCAGATGAGGAAAAAGGGCTTGAGGTGCGACACAAAGACGCACCTATAAAGCTGTCTGGCAGAATCGAAAAGTACGATTTGAATATCGACTTTGCAAATCTCGATTACATTGAGATTGAGGAGCGTTCAGATGTTTATTTAGGCGGCATTGACGATAACGGTCATGAGCGAAAAGACAATTTCCGCGAAACTGTAAATCACATAACTTTCTTTGCCTCGCCGGAGAATGACGCTGTTCTATTCAATGACGATTCACAGGAAGATTATTTCGATACCCCGATAGATATTTCAGAAGCGCTGGAGCGTATCAGCAGGTATATTGACAGGTCAGCGGAAAGCGCCGATGTTTCGGTATACATCAAGCCAATAGACGGTGAACGGAAGTATATTGATCCTGCAGAGGTGCGACACGGTGTCGCACCCGATGAAACAGCCGCACCCGAAATCGAAACAACAGACCGCGCTCATATAACCCAGAAACCGCCACCGCCGGAAAACTACCGCTTCCCCGAAAATTTCGCATACCCCACCGGTCCGAAAGCAAAATACACTGCCAATGTAACAGCCATAAAAACGCTGAAACAAATCGAATCCGAACACCGCCATGCGACCGCTGAGGAGCAGGACATACTTGCTCATTACAGCGGCTGGGGCGGCATTGCAGACGCATTCGACAGCACTAAAGAAAACTGGAGCCGCGAATATGCAGAGCTTAAAAACCTGCTCACCGACAAAGAATACACCGCCGCCCGCGAAAGCACGCTCACCGCATTTTACACCGAGCCGTACATCATAAAGAACATTTACACGGCGCTCGGAAACATGGGATTTACCGGCGGCGAGATACTCGACCCGGCAATGGGAACAGGTAATTTCTTCGGGAATCTCCCGGCGGAAATGGCGAAGAACAGCCGTTTATACGGCGTTGAACTCGACAGCCTGACCGCCCGTATCGCAAAGGAACTCTACCCGGAAGCGAAAATACAGAACCGTGGATTTGAGCGCACAAAGTTCGTAAACGGCACATTTGATGTAATTGTCGGAAACGTTCCGTTCGGGGATTTCAAGCCCTACGACCCGGAATACGACGAATATCTTATCCACGATTATTTCTTCGCCAAATCCATCGACAAGCTGAAGCCCGGCGGAATAATGGCGCTCATCACCTCAGCCGGAACTATGGATAAGTACGATGATTCGTTCCGACGGGAGCTGTCCGGAAAAGCGGATTTTATCGGCGGCGTAAGGCTCCCGGAGGACGCATTCCGCACAGCCGGAACGCAGACAGTCACGGATATTCTTTTCTTTCAGAAGCTCGAATTTGAGCATGAGAATGACCGAAATCTGGACTGGGTGCGTTCCGAGCGAGTTTACGGCGAAGCAAGCGTATTTCAGGAAAACAGGTACTTCCGACAGAACCCCGAAATGGTCCTCGGAACTCCGGAAATCGTGTCCGGAAGATTCGGAAATACGCGCACGATAAAGTCAAACGGCAACACCGCTGAACGGCTTTCCGAAACCATTGGCAGACTTGACGGAAATTTCTCCGCCGAGCCGACCATAGACGATGAATTACCGAAAGAAGAATACGGAGATATCCCGGACGGCGTGACTCCGTACACATATTACGTCAGCGGAGGTTCGCTGTACTATGCGGAAAACCGCAGTGCAGTGCCGTTTACAGGCAGTTCCGAACCGCGCATAAAAGCCATGTGCGGTATACTCGACCGGCTGAACGAAGTGACCGCCGCGCAGAAGAAAGGGTGTTCCGACGATGAGCTGAAAATGCTGCAAAGCCGCCTGAATAACGCATACGACGGTTTTATAAAGAAATACGGACACCTCAACAGCCGCACAAATATCAGCGCATTTGCAGACGATATCCGCGCGCCGCGGCTGACCTCGATTGAAAATGTCGAGGAACTCCCGGACGGGAAACAGCGCTTTACCAAAGCGGATATCTTCACTCAGCGGACGATAAACGTTGACCGCGTTCCGGCGCACGTTGACACAGCACTTGAAGCGCTCCACCTCTCGATAAATCTGAAGCAGACGGTAGACCTGGAGTACATTTCTCAGCTCTGCGGAAAGGACAAGGACGCGGTAATTTCGGAGCTTGGAGAGCATATTTACTGCAATCCGGCGAAGAACACCGGCGGCAGATATTCCGGCTGGGAAACCGCAGAGGAATACCTCTCCGGACACGTCCGCACTAAGCTGGCTCTGGCTCAGGAAGCCGCCAAAACCGACCCGGATTATGAGCGCAACGCTGCCGCACTTCTGGACAATCAGCCGCCGAGAATAGGGATCGGAGATATCGGCTTCCGCGTGGGAACTATCTACATCGAGCCGGAAATGTTCCAGGACTTCGTGTATGAAACGTTCCAGACGCCGGAGTGGCAGAGGCACCGCCCGAATATGCACGGCTATTCAAAGGAGATAACCGTAAATTACTCGCCTGAGATGAACCAGTGGAAAGTGACCAATTCAAGCGGAATGTCGGACGTGCTTTCTACTGAAACCTACGGCACAAAACGGCTCAACGCATACGAGCTGACGGAGCTTCTTCTGAACCAGAAACGCGCAGTCGTGAATGATTACCGGGAGCTTCCGGACGGCAGAACGGAAAGGGTATTCAACGCAAAGGAAACCATTCTTGCGCGTGAATGCCAGGACAAAATCGAGCAGGCGTTCCACGACTGGGTAATGGCGGATAAAGACCGCATACAGATTATTGAGGACCGTTTCAATGCGCTGTTCAATAATATCAAGCCGAGGACCTACAACGGCGATTATATCACGATACCCGGCATGAATCCGAACCTTTCCCTGCGTCCTCACCAGAAAAATGTCATCGCGCGAATTGCCGCCACCGGAACCTGCATGATGGCGCACGAAGTCGGCGCAGGAAAGACGGCGGCGATGGGCGCGGCGGGAATGTACCTCAAATCCATAGGAGCCTGCACCAAGCCGATGTATGTCGTGCCGAATGCAGTCGTGGCGCAGTTCGGCGAGGAATTACAGCGGTTCTTCCCGGAAGCAAAAATACTTGTAGCCACGTCGAAAGATATGGAAAAATCACAGCGGCGGCGTTTTCTCTCAAAGATATCCGTTGGGAATTTCGATGCGATTGTCATTCCGCAGTCGCAGTTTGAAAAAATGCCGCTTTCGCTTGAACGTCAGGAGGCGATGTATGATGAGAAGCTGACCGAAATCTCCAGTGCGATACAGGCGGCGAAAGCAGATAAGGGCGAGCGTTTCACGGTCAAGGCTCTGGAGCGCCAGCGCAAGCAGATTGAGAAGAAAATCGAGAAAATGCGCGCTGCATTCAAGAAAGATGATTTCATCACATTCGAAGAACTCGGGTGTGATTTTCTTTTTGTGGACGAAGCGCATAACTACAAGAACCTCGCCGTTTTCTCCAAGATGAACAACGTCGCCGGCGTGAACGCGAATGCAAATTCTCAAAAGGCGTTCGATATGGAAATGAAGTGCCGCTATTTGCAGGGGCTTCATAACGGCGGCGGTGTGGTTTTCGCCACGGGAACGCCAATCAGTAACTCCATAACCGAGCTGTTTGTATGGCAGTACCTTTTGCAAAAGCAGACGCTGGACGATATGAATATCGGCTACTTTGATAACTGGGCTTCCGTTTTCGGCGTGATTACCCAGTCTATCGAGGTCAAGCCCAGCGGTGACGGATTCCGTCCGCGGACGAGATTTTCTAATTTCGTCAATCTGAACGAACTTTGCAATCTGTTCGGCGAGGTGTTCGACATTGCAAAGACGGCTGATATGAACCTCAAGCTTCCGGCGATCCAGAACGGAAAGCCGGAAATGATAATCTGCGAGAAATCCCCGGAGCAGGAATTGCAGACCGATGAGGGAATCGAGCGCGCACGGAGGATCGAAGCGAAAATGGTACAGCCGGACGAGGATAATATGCTCGCCGTCTGCACTTACATGACCAAAGTCGCGCTGGACGCCCGCATTATCGACCCGGAAGCCGAGGAATATGACGGCGGAAAGGTTGCCCTCTGTGCTGAAAAAATAATCGAGATAAACAAGGCGAATCCCGGCACGGCGCAGGCGGTTTTCTGCGACACGAATACGCCAAAAAAGGACGCATTCTCGGTATATCAGGCGCTTCGGGACAGGCTGGTGAGGTCGGGCGAATTCACCGAAAATGAAATAGCTTTCGTGCATGATGCTGCCAACGACAAACAGCGCCTTGCCATGTTCGAAAAGGTCAACAATGCCGAAATAAAAATCATTATCGGCTCGACCGGAAAGCTCGGAACCGGCGTGAATATTCAGCGGAAGCTGTCTGCCCTGCACCATCTTGACGCGCCATACCGTCCCTCTGAAGTTGAACCCATTCAACGGAACTTCCTGTCAAATTTCATCATCAAAATCATCAATCAAGCCTGCCGACGAACTTATAGTAAACATCAAGTTTCTGAATACGCTCACCGTCAACATCTTCAGGTTCGTGAACCTCAATCCGCTCTATAAGCGTGTTCAGAAGTGCTTGCGTGAGTTCGTCAATGTCTGCGTATTGCTTGATTAAATCCACGAAATTCTCGGCATTTTCGCCGTATTCACGGTTCGCCTTAATAGTTTCATTCAGTTCGGCGATTTTGCTTTCCAATTCTGTCTGCTCGGTTTCGTAGGTTGCCGAAAGCGCATTGTAATTGCGTTCGCTCACCTTGCCGTTGACGTGTTCCTCGTAGAGTTTTGCGAAAAGTTTGTCGAGTTCCGCAAGCCGTTTGGCTGCCTTTTTTAGCTCACGTTCCGCCTGTCGAACGCTGTCTTTTTCGTTCTTTCCGAGCCGTTCTGCGATTGAGGAAATCATCTGCCTGTCATCATCAAGTGCCTCGTTCGCAAGCCGCCTGATGTCCTCTAAAACCGCATTGTAAAGGCTCAAAGCAGATATCCTGTGCTGCGTGCAGACGGCTTTTCCTTCCATACGATAGTTGTTGCACTGATAATCGTAATTCGCAATAATGTTGTCCGAGTTCCAAGTGCGGTTTGCCTTTGAAACCGAGAGCGCATAGCCGCAGTCGGCGCATTTCACCAGTCCCGAAAAGATGTTGTCATAAGGTCTGTCGGTTTTTCTCGCCTTTTTGCGGCTTGTAATCAAACGCTGTACAAGCTCCCATTCTTCGGGAGGAATTATCGGCTCGTGCATATTTTCCACCACAAAAGTACCCGAAGTTGCTCTTGATTTCCGTTTGTTGCTTTTAAGCGAGATTGTCGGACGTTTCTGCCCACGAACTGCGCCCTTGTAAACAGGGTTGCGAAGTATTTCCCGAACCGAACCCATTGACCATTTGTATGCGCTCTCGTCGGTGGTAATATACCTGTCATAGCACTCGAATTTTTCAGCGGCAGCAACCACGGGACGGGGGATTTTTTCAGCCGTAAGCCGCCTTGCAATATGCACCATTCCCACGCCGTCCTTTGCCATTTGGAAAATGTACCGAACGGTCGGCGCAAAGCGTTCATCAATCAGCAAGTGATTTTTGTCGGCAGGGTCTTTCACATAGCCGTAAGGCGCTTTTACGCCGATAAACTTGCCCTGTTTCTGCCGTATCAACAATGATGATTTTATCTTTTTTGAGATGTCCTGTGCGTACATATCGTTGAGCAGATTTTTGAACGGAGTGATGTCCATTGTAGAGCCTTTTGCCGTGTCTACACCGTCCGTAACGGCTATGTAACGCACATTGTGTTCGGGGAAGTAAACCTCCGTGTAGCCGCCTGTTTCAAGGTAATTTCGCCCAAGTCGGGACAGGTCTTTTGTGATAACGCAGTTGATTTTCCCGTCCTCAATGTCCGAGAGCATACGCTGAAAACTCGGTCGGTTGCTGTTCGTTCCGCTCCATCCGTCATCAACGTAGATTTCGCTGATTGCAAAGCCGTTTTCACGGCAGTAGCGGGTGAGCATTTCTTTCTGCGTCTGAATTGACGAGCTTTCGCTGTCCGTACCGTCGTCCTTGGATAAACGAAGATATAATGCTGTGTTGTATCGGGTCTGTCCGTTTGTCATTTTAACCTCCTTTAATGCACGGACAACCGATTTCGACTATCATCATTATACATCAATTATCCGTTTATTTCAAGTGCTTTTTGGGTGTAATTTCTCTTAATTTGCGGCATTGTTTGGCTTGTTTTCATTCTTGTTCAATTTCTTCTCGATTTGGTCCGTGATTACTCGTTTGAAAACCTCGGAGGGTTTCTGAGAGCCGCTGTAATGCGGAATTACTACGATTTTGGTATTCTGTTTCTTCAAAATTATCCTCCTTATCTTCTGTGCATTTTGCGGTTTATTGTCTGCTTAATCGGCTGTTCGGGAGTGTTTTCTTTTTTCTGCTCTGCCTCGGTTCGCTCACGCTCGGCTTTTAGGAGATTGTCGATATAGTTTCCGTCAACAATTTCCTCATAAGTCCGAATTGTCGCAGAGATTTTGGCGTACTGAATTTTCAAGTCAACACGCTCGCCCTCATCGGTGCAATTCTCAATCTGCTCCTGCAAAAGCTCGGAAGCCTTGTAAAGCTCGCTTCGGCTGTTGATATTGAACTCCGATAGCGTTCCCAAGGAGCTTGTCAGCCGTTCAATCGTGCAGTCATTTGTGAAACTATACGGGTATTGATCGTCCTGCTTTGTGGGCGTAATGCGAAAATTCCGCACAAGTGATATATTTGTGTTAATTGCATAATAAAAAGGCTGTTGCAGTTCGCTTGCATATTGTTCCTGCATTCGCTTGAACTCGTTGGGGATTTCGTTGCGTTCCTCTATTCTCTTTTTAAGAGCAGCCTCGGTGTAGTCCTCGCCCAAAGAACGCAGCCGCAAAAATCTTTGCGCATACGGTGGCTTAACTGCGGTGTACTTGTTCCGCTTGATTGCGTATCCTTGCTTTTCCAACAAGGACAGCAATTCATCAAAGCTATTCGCCGAGTAAACCAGCCTGTCAATATAGAATTTCAGCCTATCACGCACCGTCTGATTGTTCATAGGCTTGAAAGCGGCGGCAGCTTTCAGCACGGATTTCTCGTAATAATCGGGAACATAAATCGTGGTGTCTTCTTCAACAAACGGGCAGTTAATGTTTGTGAGCTGTTCGATTATATACTGCCGTTTTTCATCGTTGTAAATCTCCACGGGCAGGAACTGCGCCTGACTCCTGTTGCGATACTTTACCATTTCGCCGTTCGTTTCCGTAACCATTGTCCGCAGTCGGTCGTTCTGATTTATGATTTCGCCGACATCTTCATTAGATAAATTATCGGGCGGTTGTGCTCTCAGCGCATTCACACGAGCGTTGGCAGCACCCAAAATATCAGCATAACGCTTGTATTCTTCAACGGTCTTGTGGTCGTGAAATACGCCGACAATCTTTCGTGCAATGTGGTGGTTATTCAGAACATCGGTGAGTGCATTTCGCTCGGAGTTTCCCCACAAAATGATTTCGGTTTCTCTCTTGCCGTTCGCCGAAAATCCCATTTGCTGAATTGCACGTTTCATCGAAACACGAGTTGACAGACCTTGCTTTTGTCCGTAGCACACGGGGACAAAATTAATGTGTAGATGTGGAGTTGTCTCGTCAAGGTGCATTACCGCATTGAAAACTTTCAAGTTCGGATTGCGATTTTCAAATTCACGCATATATTCGTCGAGCAGTTGTTTCGCCATTTCCCAATTCTCCGAAGCAACGCCGCAGTTCTCCGAATTACCGAACATCACGATAATTTCTTGAAAGAGTTTCTCTTTTTTTCCGAGCCTGATGTGTTCATAGTAGTCGGGAATTTTCCTGTCCGAGCGGGTTTGCCGAGAATTGTATTCGGCTAATGCCTCATCAAAAAGTTCGTGATAGAGTTCACGCAAATCACGGCGAACGTAAGTTATGTTGTCGGGAGTTCGGTTTTTATCCACGTTGTCCGAGAAGAAATTTCGGTTGTTATGTTCAACACAGCCGTTGTCCACTCGGAATGAAACCGATAAATGCTTGGGTGTTTCGCTCATAATAAATTCTCCTTTCTGCAACTTTCATTAGTGTGGTGTTCCTGTAATCATCACCATAATTATGGCTTTGTTTATATCCAATCATCTTCATTAAATTCACCTTTTCAAGTGTTTGCAAAACGGGTAAAACGCATTACCTATTTTGTCAATCTTCGATTTACAAAATAGTCTGCTGTTAGCGTGAGAACGCAAGCGTTCTCCTCTAAAACCCCTCATTATAGCCGCAATCATCATCTTTGTTTGCAGGGTATTATAAACACTCCTGCAAAGAGTTTGAGCAAAATGCTCACGAACCGAAACGGTTTTGTTGATTGAAAATCGGCTGTGTAGTCGCTGTGTCAACTACGCCAATTTCTCGCTCCTGTCAAGTGGATAGTCGCTCTACCGAGTACGCACTTTTCAGTTTTTGTCAGGAGCATAGTCGTTTCGTTGAGTATGCTCTGTTTCTGCGTTGACGAGGTGCGTAGTCATTCAGTCGATTATTTTCTGTCGGGTATGTGTTCAACAATATCGCTGATTGAGCAGTAGAGAGCCGTGCAAAGTTTGTCGAGCGTTTTCGTGTCAACAGGCAGATTGTGCCGCAGTCGGTGTATCGTGCTACTGCTGATACCGTCGTGTTTAATCAGTTCGTATGTTGATGTGGTGTATCTGCTTTTAAGTGTTTTCCAAAAAGGCGCGTAGGAAATCATTGTTACTCCTTTCAAAGCTGAAAAAGAAAATGCACACGGCAGTGCTTAGCAAGCAACAATCAACCCCAACATTCTTTTTTCAGATATGCAACAAATGCGTTGTCCACTAATCCGATATTCTGCCGTGCGCCGCCTTTAGTCGTTCGCTGTTTCTGCCTGATGTTCGAGCTTTACCTGCTCTATTGCCGCAAAGAATTTTGCCTTTTGGCTGTCGGACATTTCCTTACGAAGATACCTGTTAACCGTAGGTTCTGATACTCCGAGTTTATCCGCGATTTCCCACAGGAACACGCCGCTTTCCTTTGCGGCTTTGCGAATATCTGTGTTCTTCTTAATCATTATTTCACCTCCCCATTATATGAAATATCCACTTGACAAATCATCATTATCGTGGTATTATGATAATAAAGATTGATTTCGTGGTTGTGATACTGATTATAGCATTTCGAAATCACGTTGTCAAGGCATTTGTGGGATATTTCTCGCAATTCCACAAATATAGTCTTTTTATATTCAAAAGAGGAGGAAATTTTGCGTTATGGAAAGCAAAAACACCTGTGTCGAGGTATTCGGGAAACGGCTAAAAGAATTACGAAAAGCAAACGGTTACACGATTGAACAGTTTGCCGAGGCAGTCGGGATTTCAAAAAGTACGGTCGGTTACTACGAGAACAATAACCGTATGCCCGACATTGAAATACTTTCGAGGATTGCCGATGTGCTGAATGTATCGGCGGACTACCTTATCGGCAAGACAAACACAACCGCAACGAAAGGCAAAACTAAAACAGTCTGCGACTTCACAGGACTGTCCGACACCGCCGTTGAGTATTTATCCGAGCTTGTCAAGAACAGGGACTATGGCAAACTGTCCATAATCAATCATCTGTTCTCCGAACTCAAGCAGGACTATGCCTTCTACTGCCACGAGGAGAACGACGATGGCGAACTTGCGGAGAGTATTCTCGGAGCAGTTTTCCTGTACTTCGACAAGGTTGAACTTACTCAAGACGAATGGACGGAGATTATCCACACGGGCGATGAGAAGAAGGATGAGATACTCATTGCGGCGTATATGCAGTTTTTGCTTAATCAGGTTACCGAGAATACTAAGTCGAATGCGAAATATTATGATGAGCGCAATAAGCAGTACGAGTGATTGCAGAGTTGAAAAAGAAAATGCCCTCTCGGTGTTTGGGTGAACATTGGGAGGGCAAAATTCAGTTTCAGAGAGTATTTCTTGCAGTGCATACTAAACAGCTAAGGTAGTAGCACCGAGAGATATTATCGCTAGGACAATCTAATAATCAATAAATAGTGTAAAGCAATCACAACGATTTTGCTTGACATTTGACTCGTTGTGTGATAATATGGTATCAAAAAAACGCAAATTGAATGAAGTGATTATATGATTTCCGCCGCTTTGGCTGTTCTGGAAAGCGAGGAACAGCGCAACGAATTATCCGAGATTTATGAACAAAATGTATCAAACTTTTATAACATTGCCTTTCAGCACCTTCACAACAAGCAGGACGCCGAGGACACAATACAGGAAGCATTTCTGGCTATCGCAAAAAATCCCGGACCATTCTTTGATGTTGCCGTGAATAAACGAATATCATACATAAATGTTATAATTAGAAATACCGCATACAAAATGCGGGACAAAAAACATAAGGTTTCCGAGAATGAAATTGTTCTTGATGATACAATCATTGATGAGCAAATATCGGTTGAAGATATGATGTTAAGCAACTATTCTTGTGACAAATTGTTGGAATTTATCGGAACTCTTCCCGAAGCAACAAAAGCTGCTGTTTACCTGAAAATGCACCTTGGCTTGAAGAACGGAGATATTGCCAAAACACTTGGAATATCACAAGACGCTGCAAAGAAAAGAGTGGCAAGGGGAATGAAACAAATCAGAGAGTATATGGAGGATTTGAATGATGAATAAGTGTTATTCTATCGGCGATTTAATGTCTATGTACTATGAGAGAGAATTTGCTGCTGTTGAACAAATGCCCATTCCCAAGTTGTCTTCAAAGCATAACAGAAAAATGAAAAAAGCGTTCCGCATTTTTGCCGAAAACAGAATGTCAATAAATAATCAACCAATGAAAACCGTGACCGGCAGACAGATAAGTTTAAGAAAACGTATTATTTTGGCGGTAATTATTGTTGTTCTTCTGGCTTTTGTTACAGGTAGCGTTATTGTTTTCGTTTCAAGCGGATTTAGAGGTACGGTTTACAACGATAATACACGGATTTTTGCCTTCGATGTCGGAGGCAGTCCGTCTGTAATTGAAGAACAATATATGCTTTCAGTTGTGCCGGAAGGATTTGAATTGTGTGAGTATGAGGCAAATGATATCTATGTGTATTCTTTGTACAAAAACTCCGAAAATCAAACACTGGCTTTCCAGCAAACTGTAAAAAGCAAATTTCATCCACATATCAACACGGAAGGATATGATTTACAAGAAACGAAAGTTAATAGCTGCAATGCTATTTATATAGAATATATTAACGCATATGGAGTTAGTTCAACGGTAATTTGGGATAATGAGGATTACATACTTGAACTATTTGGCAATTTTGATAATAATGAGCTGCGAGATTTGGCTATTTCTAACGAAATTGATGGATTTTAAAACTTTTTTGTAAAAATATGTCCCCTTTTCACTTTAAAAAGGAACGTAGTATATAGAAGGATAAAAACTTCGAGTACTTGTGAAGGGGGGAATACCAATGCAGATAAGAAAAATGCTTGCCGCATTTAACATTTAAGTAAATTGGGTCTGGAACATTTCGATGAAGGTAGGGGTATACTGTGAAAAAAATATGTATTTTTTTAGCTTTCCTGGCATTTTTATCTGCTTTTTCTGCATGTTCATCAAGTATTCAAAACACAAGCACTGTAACAACTGGCGATGATGCGCTTGAGTTGATTGATGTTCAAAAAGATAAAGAAGACAATACTATCGTCTATATTGACTCTTGGCAGATACTAAATGAATATGATGCCTTTAGGGAGTATTTTTTTGGTGTATGGCACGAAGCTGACTCCGGTTTTGCTGAGAAGATTATCATTGATGATTCGGAAATGGATTTTCTTGTCAACAATCATGTCTTTTATTTCAACAACTTTTACAAGGTAAATGATACGACGTTTGCTTTTGATATACAAGGTAGCGCAGATAGAATGTTGTTTTGGATTGACACCGATGAGCCTAATAATATGTATTATACATCGTTAGCTGAAAACTGGTTGTATGCGTTTGACAACACCAAAAAAGTAGGTCTGTATGAAAAAGCCGATATTCAGCCAAATATGCCTAAAAATGGTTTTTGTAGCGTGTACTGTTTGCGTGAGATAGCACGCAATTACGGTATAAACTTTGACATGCTTGTTGATGTTGAATATCAAGTCACGCCTAATTCAGACAGGCTGCTTCATGATGCAAAATATCAGTTCTATCCTGTTTACCTCGTTGAAAAAACAGCAGAAAAATTGATTATAAAAACAAAGCTTGGAAATGTAGGTGCAGCAGCCAAAGAGGTTGACGTATCAATTATCCTTGAAAAAACAAATGGAGAATGGATACGTACAATAAAAGTTGCTGACTAATTATTTCTATGTGCAATTGATAATTAAATCAATCATATGCAAAATCGCCACAAATGTAAAAGCCTAATAGCTCAACGCATTAGTTCTGGATAATGGTATCTGGATTATTTTCGGATTTTACAGCAGTAGCGTGTATTGATATTCAATCCCATATCTATCATGGGTAAAAGGTAACTGAATATATAGCAACCCCGCCGCTTATGCGCTTGCATCTGCGGCGGGGTTATTGTTTGTCGAAATATCGGTTGTCCCTATGTTCCGTTAAGTAAGTCCAACAGATATCGAGCAGAGAAACGGCCGCGGAATACGCCAGGGCAACGAAAATTCCGAGGTCTACATAGGGTACTACTCAACAAAAGGTACCTTCGATAATTACCGCTGGCAGATACTCGAGAAGAAACAGCAGATAATCTCGCAGATAATGTCCGGCAAGCCAGCCGCGCGAACCTGCGAGGACATTGACGACACCGCGTTGACGTTCGCTGAAATGAAAGCCGCAACGACCGGCAATCCCCTGATAGCCGAGAAAATGACGGTGGATAACGAGGTGAACCGTCTGAAATTATTGCAGGCGAATTATTATCAGCAGCAGCGTTCGTTCGAATACGATATCAGCAATAGATATCCGGACTTGATTTACCGGAAAGGAAAAATGATTGAGTGGACGAAAAAGGATATCGAGCTGATTTCCGCAGCGCCGCCGATAACGGAAGATAACTTCCGCATGACGCTTGGCGGCAGAACTTTTGTTGAGCGCTCCAAAGCCGGCGACGAGCTGGCGGCGCTGGTGACAAAATACATGATGTCCGACGATTATCAGGAGTACAAATCGAGGGCAGTCGGCGAGCTGAACGATTTCAAAATCGTGCTTATGCACCGGGGCGCTCTGGTGTCGCTGTCGCTAAAGGCGAACGGGCATTACACCTGCGATTACTCGATGAGCGGACTTGGCGGCGTGACAAGGCTGTGTAATCTGTACGAGCGTATTCCGGAACAGATTCACGGACTTAACGCTGAGCTGGAGCAGGCGAAAAAACAGCTTGCAAACGCAAAGGAACAGTACGGCAAGCCGTTCCAGTATGAGGAACAGCTCCGCGCCGGTCTGGAACGCCAGACTCAGATAAACGCCGAACTAGAGGTTGCCGACAAACCGCATGATGAAGCGGTTATGAGCGATTATTCCGACGACGAAAACGAAGAAATGGAGATGTGATTATGAGCATTGAATTCTGTATAAATCAGTACGATGAGGAACGCTGTTATTCCAACGTCGCTATTGACTTGAAGTCATTCCTCACCGCCTTGTATTCCGACGAACACCCCTACGGTGCGCTCATGAATCTTGACGGAAACAAACTGATCGAACCTGCTGATTATGCTTACGATGAGCAGAGTGGCAAGGAAACATACGATATCGACTTTGACCATGATACGATAACCCGGTACGAAAATGGAAAGCAGTTCAAGCTGAACGAGATGAGCAAAATCCCGCTTGGCGCGGCGTATTCGCTTATGAGATTTCACGGTGCTGACGTTCCGGCGGCTGTTTCTGACTGCGAATATGATGAGTATAATGATATGTCCGGGCTGTTTGGAAACCGCGATTCTGAAATCAAGGACCGCGGTTTTGTTATATATGGCAACGATGAGTATTTCGAGGCGTATTTAAATTACCTGAAGAATACCGGGGGCTATCAGTTTATTCGTTTTGCAAACGTCAGCGGGTCACAGTACATTGCTTTCGACCAGCGCGGTTTTGACAATATCAAGTCTTTTCTGATGCAGAAGCTCCAGACAAAACGTGATGAAGCTGACCGCCTTGAAGCCGAAATCAACGAAGCATTCAGCGCTGCTGAGCCGACCGAAATTCCTAAAGATGAAAAATCCGAACTTTCAGAACTTATAGAAAAGCTCGGTTTACAAAGCCACTCATACACTTTCAGCGTTGTTTCTCTGGATTCGGAGATTTACGTTACCGGAGCGTATGTAGAGAGCGCTGACGGGCTTGATGAGCTTGGAATCCTCGGTCAGTTTGACAGGGATTTCGGCCATGGCGATACCGTCCATGCTGAGATAAGTTATTATATTATCGGGCAGTCCGGCGTGGAATCCGAAAGGCTCCCGGATGAATTTGGGTGCGACATCGTGTCGCACCTGGACGCGGCGGTTCAGTACGCCGACCTGCTGGAAGAACGGCCGCTAACGATTGATTTCGGTGATTATGAGATGTCGTTTTAAACTACCAATTCTATATTGGGTGCTGTTTTTCTGTTTTCCCTATTGACAAATTAATTTATATGGCGTATTATAAATATATGATATATCACATATCAAATATTGCAGAGAGGAGAATAATAATGACTAAATTTAATGATTTCCTCAATGAACAGCTTAAAGACCCTGAAATCAAAGAAGAATATGACGCCCTCGAACCTGAATTTGCAATAATCCAGGCACTTATTGACGCAAGGAAGCAGCGTGGAATTACTCAGAAAGAGCTTTCTGAAAGGACTGGCATTTCACAGGGCGATATCAGCAAACTTGAAAATGGCAACGGAAATCCGTCTGTCAGGACGCTCAAACGACTGGCTTCTGCAATGGGCATGGCATTGAAGATTGAGTTTGTCCAGAATTAAAAAAGAATATGCTTTGAAAGCCGACTTGCTGAAAATGCAGTCGGCTTTTTTAGTTATTGGGTGCGACATCGTGTCGCACCTGTTTTTTGTGAAAGCGAGGATAAAATGGCACTATACGCAAGGCAGATAAGCCCGTCCGAGCAGACCTCCCCATTCTGGGACAGCGCCGAAATGTGGGACGGCATTCTTCTTTATGAGCCGGTAAGAAAATACGCGGTAGATCCGCACTACAAAAGCGTTCTTGAGGTTTTGCAGAACTATTTCGATGTTTCACAGGACATTGCGGACAGCAGGTGCGTCGAGTACGATTCCATCGCGGAATACATAAATGACGTTTCACCGCGGCAGGACAATAAACCGTACACGGAAGAACAGCTCACCGGCTGGGAGGACGCCGCAAGGTCGTACAATTTCCCGAAAGAAGACGGCTACAATCCCCACTCGCGAATATACGATGAAATGTGGGGAATATGCAAGGCGCTCAGTCTGGTTTCAGGCGAGGAATTTGACTGGAAAGAAATCCACGGCTGTTGTCAGGGAGAATACAACCGTGTAATTTACCCAGAGAGCAGATTTTCAGAGCAGGATATCAGGAATTTTGAATGCGAATTTTTTAATCTCGGTACAGAATGGTGCGTAACGGACGAAAAGCCGGATTCTCCAAACGAGATATGCGGCGGCTGTATTTACTGCCACGATACTGATATGGACAGCATTCGCAGGGAAATCGCCGAATACTTTGAATGCGAGCCGGGTGATGTCCACCTTTATTCGTACCACGAAAAGACCGTCTGCTTCTTTGAATCAGAGCAGGACGAGGAAGAATTCGGCATGGAGATGTAGCAGTCAGGTGCGACACCGTGTCGCACCTCCGGAAAGGAAAATAAAATGGATATCTACAAAAGCAGTATTAACTACGCTAAGGAAAACGGCGAGCTTGAACAGTACCGCGAAAGTATGAATCTGTGCGATGAATGCGGGACGTTTATAAGCCATTCCATCGCTGAAAATTTCAACAATAATTACCTCGATGTTAAAAAAGTCACTGCGGAAGCCGCCGGGAAATACGGTTTTGAGCGTGCAATGCTCATGCTTGCGCTACGCGTTGACAGCCTGAAATATGACGGGCGTTTCAGCGCCGATAATAAGGAATGGGCGCATAAATTTCTTGCCGACTATCCCAATGCCGAGGAAATCCGGAAAACAGCAGACAGGACGCTCGGAACGGCTCACCCGGTTCTTCTTAACGCTGTGACGGAAGAATTAAGGTCTGCTTTCCGTGAGAGGAATAAGCAGGAAATCGAGGGCTACCGCATTGTTCAGAGGATCCAGACTCCCAATTCTGAATTTGTCCTCGGGCAGAACAATAAAATGCCGGGCTGTTATGTGACTTGGTACAACGCCGACCACAACGGCGGAATCTCCATGGTATGGGGACATTATTTCACCTCAAACGATTCGCAGAATAATCTTGTTTCAGCATACCGCGACCTGTTCTCCAGAGCGCTTTCTGACGTAAACCAGCACACCCGTTTTGAAGAATTTACTCCGAAAATTGGCTCGATTATCCGAACCGTAAACGGCGAGGATATGCAGTTTGAGCTGACTGACGAGGAATGTAACGGAATCTGGGATATGGTCGAACAGCAGAATGTCGAGAGCCATTTTGCAGACCTGCTCAGCGAAAACGGATTTGATGTAAATTCCGCAGATGTAAAAAAAGTGATTACTGAAATGGCGTCGCAGTACCGCGAGGATTTCGGTTTCGGCGATGACGAGGAGTTTCAGGGATACATAAGCGAGCGCGATGACGACCTAAAGGAGCATCTTAATTCCGAGATATTCGGCGATGTGTACGTTGACAATGTTGCTTCAGATTATACAGGCAGGATTATGATAATCCGTCCGGAATATTTCAGTTCGCGGAGCTTCACTCCCGATGAACAGTTATTCCTTGCGCAGTCCGGACCGGGCTGTGACCCTAAAGAATACGGCGGCGCGGTAAACGGTGTATTTCTGTACGACCGCGAGGAAGCCTCAGTCACAAGCGACTGCTTCCTCGGCGCAATGCGTGAGGAACACATTCCGATGTGGGCAAGAGAAGCCCGCGATGATATTTCCGAGGAATATGACGAACAGCCAGAGATGTAAAAGCGCAGAATCTCCAGAAAGGAACCCTATGCCGCAGTATAAATACTCCCGTGACGACTACTACCGCCTGACTAACGCTCCATGTCTGGACGTTGCCAAGGCTCTCGGAATGGAGATAAACGAAAGGGAAAGCGACCGCAAAAGCTGGAAGATAAAAGGCGAACAGGGATTGTGCATTTACCGCGAGGGAAACGGCTGGTACCGCTTTTCGGACGGGCGGCATGGATTTCCTATCGACCTCGTAAAAGACAAGCTCTGCTGTTCTACGGAACAGGCGCTTGATTTCATCGCCCGGTATGTCGTGAACGGAGTTTCCGAGCAGGTGAATATTCCTCGCCGGACTGCCCCGCCAGAGCCTGAGAAGCCGAGTGAATTCTCGCCGCCGGAACACGACATTTCACCCAAGCGCGTCATGGCATACCTCATAAAGACAAGAGGGATCGATCCGGAAATCGTGAAAGCAATGATTCAGCAAAAGATGATTGCCGAGGACTCCGTTCATCACAACTGCTTGTTTTTCGGGCGTGATGAAAACGGAGTGATACGCTCCTGCGCGCTCCGGGGTTCGACTGACGTGAAATTCCGCGGTGAAGCGCCCGGCGGCGACAAGTCCTGCACATTCGCTATGGCGGGAAATAACGATGTGCTCCGGCTGTTTGAAAGCCCCATTGACGCAATGTCGCACGCCACTTTTACAAAGCTCCTCGGAAAAGACTGGACAGCCGACCATCGGCTCAGCGTGAACGGCAGCGGAAACTACGAGAGCATAAAAAGATACCTCGCAAACCACACGGAAATAAGATCCGTGTGGTTTTGCTATGACAGCGACCAAGCCGGACACGACGGTGCGGAAGCCTCTAGCAGTAGGATTTTCGAGGATTTCCCGGACAGAGAATTATCGGTGATGTTCTGCTCACCTGTCAAAAATAAGGACTGGAACGAAGCGCTCCAGCTTTTCCGAGTTTTGGAGAGCCACGGAGTTACGGTCCGTGAATTTCTTGCTCCCACGGAATTCCGGAGTATTCCTCCCCCGGACTGCGAACAGGACGAATTTGAATGTGAATTGTAAGCACAAGCGCGGCATTGAAACCGCGTATTTCTACTTCTACTGCGACATCGTGTCGCACCTGCAAGCATTCTTTTTTCGGAAATTTTCACTCCGTACTTTGTACGGCAGGAATAGAGTGACTACGTCACTCTACCTCACACCGCACCGCCAAAGGCGTTGCATGATACTACCCGGTTTTGCAGGATAGTCATTTTTGACTACCGCCATATTCCTCAACAGGAGGTGCTGTCATGGACAATAATGAACGCAGAGCGGTAGTATTACCGCATTCACTTCTTGAAGCTCTTGATAAATATGCGGCTTCAAAGCACATTTCCAAAAGTGAAGCTATCAGGAAGTTTATTGAAAAAGGGCTGTCGATTACAAGCTATGAGCAGAGCCAGACCGAGATACGAAATTATATCCGCGAAGAAATCGAAACGGTAATGCCGATAGTAATGAAAAGATACATGGAACGGCTCATAGCCATGCAGGCTGTTGCAGCGAGAACGTCTGCCGCCGCATTGCAGTGCTGTGTTTCCGTGCTTGCTGAAAATTACATCGACAGCGCAACTCCGGAAGAGATACTTGCCAATGCCCTGCGGCAGTCCTGCCGAATAACTAAAACCAAGCCAAAGTCTGACGAGGAATATCTGCGGGAAGCCCACGAATGGCTGTCCGCCGAGCTTGATACGCCAAACGACAAATAACGGTGCTACCACAGAAAGGCGGTGAACCCCATGCCTAAAATAATCTACAAACAACAGCACGTTGGCAGTAACGGGCGGAAATTCTCTCCGTCCCGGAACGCTCATTATGTTAAGTACATCGGCGAGCGAGAGCACGTTCTCAAATTCTCTCACGAATCAAATCTTGTGAAATACATGGGTGAACGTGAGCACGCCGCCAGGCAGTCTGACAACGGACTTTTCGGATATATTAACGGCAAATTTTCGGATAGTTACAGCACCTCCGAAATGCAGAATTATGTCCGGAAAATCTCAACTTCTCACCGCAATGTATTTCACAGCATTTTTTCGTTCACTCCAGAAAGCGCGGAGGAAGCCGGACTGCGGACGCTTATTGACTGGGAGGAATGGGTGAAATTTCACATCAGCGATATCTCCCGTAACATGAATATGAAACTGGAAAACATAGAATATCTTGCGGCTGTTCACCTTAAAGCAGGACAGCCGCACGTTCATATCATGTGGTGGGACAAAGCGCAGGAAATCCTTATAAACAGGGTCAATCCGGCGGTTTGCGACCAGATAAGGATAGATGTTATCAAAAGCACATATCACGACCAGTTTGTTGAACTTCACAACAAGGAAAACAGCCTTATAAAAGAGCTTCGCCGACAGGTCGGACACAATGCCGCAGGAGCGCTTTCGGAAACGAAGCATGACGATTTCACGGAAGCTATTTTTCAGAAGCTCACAGCGATTCGTGAAATGCTCCCGCCGAAAGGACAGGCGGTTTACAAGCTCATGCCGAAACCAGTCAAGCAGGAGCTGAATACGCTGACGCATTTTATGATAGACAATATTCCGGAATTCCGCAGTCTGTACGATGAAATACTTGACTGCCGCCGGGTATACAACGAAATGCTCCACAGCGATGACAGCAGTTACGGAAAGCTCCAGATGGCGGCGTACATGGGAAAGGTGGTTGATGAAATCGAAGCCGGAGTTGGAAACACGATACTTTCCGCAATTCTCAGGGCAATTAAGGAAAAAACGAAAAATCCGCCCGAACGAAATTCCGCCAGTACAAACCGCCATTCAGAATGGCAGAGGCAATGCACAGTTCAGCTGATATCCTCTGTCGGGAAACTGCTCGGACAATTCTCCGATTCCAGCCGTGACAGACTGCATGACGCTTCAAATCAGGTTTTCGGGCGCGGCGACCTCAGCAAGGAACAGATTCGCGAACTCCTGCTGAAAAAGCAGGATAAGGAAAATAATGCTGAGATGTGACAGGTGCGACACGGTGTCGCACTTTCATCTTACTCCCCAATTCAGCAAAACTCACAAAAAACGAAAAGCAGGTTTGTAAATAGTTTTAGTAATAAACTAATTGACAACTGCTTTCTTTTATGGTAATATATACTCAGAAAGATTACATACCATAACAGGAGGTTCAAATATGACACGCTTAAATACTAACGCACTCAGGACTATTTCAGCGGCAATGCTCATTTCGATTCTCGCCGCAGTGACCGGCTGTTCAGACAGAAAGCCGGATATAGATTACGACCTTGTCGGAGGAACTTACGAAGCCGGGGAGAATGAATACAAGGTTCAGATTTTCAGCGATAGTTCAGATACCACTGCGGAAGTTCCTGCGGAATCAGAAACAGAATCTGTAACCAGTTCTACTCCCGAAACAACCAAATCCACCACGTCCAAGCCAGCGGTGACTGTTTCCACCAGCAAGGCGGTGACAACTCCGGAGCAGACAGTCCGCACAGATCTCCCGAAAGTAACGGCAGAGCCGCAGTACACCACGGCTTCCACCACGCCCGCAAAGCCGAAGCAGACCGAGCCGGTGGAAATCGAAACGGACGAGAACGGATTTCCGGCTAATCCCAAGAATGGCGACAAATTTACGGACAGCACCGGGCAGGAATATATGTACAACAGTATTTTTGAAAGGTGGGTTCCCGGTCACAGCGGAAATGTGAATATGCAGGAGTTTCCAAGACACGGCGACTATACATACGGCGAGGGCAAACAGATACTTAACTAATAATCATTGCAGGTGCGACACGATGTCGCACCTGTTCTGCTTTCAGGAGGATTTGAAATGACTAAAAAGCAGATAATTACAAGGGTTACCGCCTTTGCCATATTATTCTCTTTCAGCACTACACATGTGTTTGCCGACATAAATTTAGGAAACCAAGACGGAACCGGATTTTCAAGTGGCACATCAAATAACTATTGGGGAATTCATACAGACAGCGGAACATCGCTTAATGAAACTGAGGGTTTAAGGGTCACAATTTATGACGCTGAAACCAACAATAAGGTTTTCAATACCATTGATATATCGGGTAATTCTAAGGCAACACCGCACAAAGTCCACAAATTAGAAATTAAGCACGATTAGTAAACA
>OIGD01001168.1_pt1 | contig 25910 bp, 23 predicted proteins | sample 1582211 | NCBI WGS metagenome assembly OIGD01 (sample SAMN04414078, study PRJEB24778) | human gut metagenome | material: faecal | host: Homo sapiens
GATCACCGTCCCCGCGCCGATGTGCATATCCGGGAAGGCTTTGCAGCCGATGCGGATGGCTTCCGCCGCGCAGGGAGTCCGGAAGGTGATCTCCGCCGCCGGGATGCCGCCGTCACGGAGCGCCTCCAGTGTCGGTTTCGTTTCGCTCACATCGTGAATCACCGCAACCGGCAAAACTTTGATTTCGTCAGTCAGATTGTTTGATTTCTGCATTTGGGGTTCCTCTTTCCTTATCCAATTTCAGCACACAAAAACAAATAACCGCATCAGGGAGAGCCTGTGCGGTTACCTGCTTTTATGCTTTTCCGTTCAAAAGCCAGTCCAACAAACTACATTTTGAACTTCCCGGTAATCTTTATTTAGGCTTTAGTCGCCATCCGTATATGAGTAAACATTTTCACTTTCAAAATATTGAATTTCTAACTGCGGATATTTCTTTACCAACCTTTTTGCCAACAATTTCATACCCTCCCGTTCGGACATATGATGTCCCAGGGTCAGAATGGTTTTCTGAATTCCGAGTTCGCTGCAATCCCGCACATACTCGCACTCATGCCACTCACATACTTCACCAATGACGACCGTTTCCACATCATCCCGCTTCAAAAGTCGAATAATTGAACCTGGACCTCCCAAACAAAGTGTAACCTTCCGAATCTCCGCGTTGCGCGTATGCTTTCGCCTGTTCCTCGGTCATGCCCGCCTGTGTGGTGTACTCCAGCACCGTCAGCATCTTGCTCTGCTGCTGTGCGTCATAGGCTTGGAGATACTGCGCGTAGCCCAACCGGTTGCTCTGATCGGTTGCCGCCTTGGTTGCATCTGCCTGCAGGATCGCGTTCTGCTTTGCCGCGTATGCCGCATTGTTGGAAGCGTCACTGTAGCCGGTGTTCGAAAGCCCGGAACGCGCCAGCTGTTCGCCGGTCTGACCGTAGCCGGCAAGCGCCCGCGCATAGTCGGCGTTCGCCCGCGCCACACTCGCGTCCCGTGTTTTCTGCGAATCCTGCGGGGTCTGACCGATGGATGCGAGGTAATCCTCGTAGGAGCTGTACCCGCTGTATCTGCCGTTCGTGAGGTAGTTGCCGTATTTGATATCCTGCGAAACCTTCCCGCCCGTCAGGTAATCCGCATAGGCAAGGTCGGATTTCTCCTTTGCCGCCTGCTTGCGGTAGTATTCTCTCAGCTGTTCCATCGAGCTTTTCAGTCCGCTGTACCCCTCCTGCGCACGGCTGACCGTGTTCGATATTCCGGCTTTCGCGTTTTCAATCTGCTGCCGGTAGTAGTTCCGCAGTTGGTCCATTGCGGTTTGGAAATTCGTCCCCTTTGCCGATGCCGCAACGCCGCCTTTCGGGGATGCATCAACCGTTGCGTTGCCGGTCAGCGTGCCGATTACGTCTGACGGGTCCTTTGTCACACTGGAAGAAACGCCGGAAACCGCGCCGGTTGCGGCTCCTCTCATACTTCCCGTTGTACCGGTTCCTTTGACCGCTACAGCCGCAACTGACGAGCCGATCTCCTGTGCTCGCTTCTTTGCGCCGGCGTTGTTGACAAGTCTGTTAGACATTCTGTTTTACCTCCTGATTTTTCCCTGTATTATTTTCGGTTTTTACCGCGATATTTGTCGGATTCTGCCGCGATTCTCCCGCGTTTTGCTCCTGATCTGCCATCATCTGCGCGTTCTGCAGGTCGGTCACCAGCTTGCGGAAGTGCGAGACCATGATCTGCGCATTCGGGCGGTGTGCCTTCTCCTGCAAGCGCCAGTACAGGAGCATGGTGTTCGGGTCGACGGGGTCACCCATCGCGCCGGATGCCAGGTCATTGGCATTCATCTGCCACATCATATCCCGCTGTTGCTCCAGAGAGCCGTTTGCCTCCACTGCAAAGGTGTAATCGTCATTGTAGTACCATTCTCCATGGACCGCATCGAACTCCAGGAAGGAATACCGGGAGAACACGTCCACTTGCGCGTCTCCCTCGTCATCCGTATACGGCACGTTGCGCGGCTCGTCTGCATAGGCGAGATACAACTCAAACATCGCCTGGTCAATATCCGCATAGGCGGCGTATTTCTCCACCCGCTTGGACTCCAGCCGTCCGGAGGATTGCAGGACCTGTTGCTGCTTGGCAACTCCGCTCTGCGCGGTCGCGTCCCGCTCGCCGACATAGCTGTCCGTGATGCCGATGTTCCGCTTTGCCATCTCATACTGCCGCTCGGATTGCTGCATATCCTGCTGGATTGACATCTCGCAGGTGATGCTGCCCACACAGTCCCGCGCAATCTGCCCCTCCGGGACCTCGATAGACTGGTCAAAGATTCCTCCGGAGACGTTGTAAGCCACGCCCCTGCGGTGGAACTCAATCGCGCCGGAGCGCATCAGCTTGTCGTGAATCCGGCTCTCCAGCTTGTTGATCTCCTGCTGCTGCGGTCGGATGACCTCGCAATCGCTCTGCCCGTACAGGCTTTTCGGGACCGACACGTTTCTGCGGCAAATCACCGGCAGACGCTTTGGCTTGTAGTATGGCAGCTTGGTCGGTGCGGTCTTCGGGCGCAGGACCTTGCGCATCCGCGGGAGTACCGCCCCGGTTGGGGTCCGCTGCATCAGCGGCTCTCCGGTATCGTCCAGCACCGGCTCGTCTGCTTCCTCCATGACCGGCTCACCGTCCTTGTAGACCGGGCTGAACGCCGGAATCTTCTTCTGCACCTTCTGCTTGATCACCGCGCCTGTCGGCGTCATAACGTCCTCATAGGCGTAATCCGGCAGAACGATGTCCTCGGTCAGTTCCTCGTAGTCCTCGTCCTGCATCTCATAGTCCGGATGGGAGCAGGGGTTTTCCTCGCACAACTCCTTCCGCTTGCCACAGCACCGGCAGATGTATTTCTTCCGTGCGTAGTAATCGTCCACGTCCTGCAATTCGGTGTCTCCGCTCCAGACATACTTGCATACCGCGCCGTCCTCGTTTCTCCAGAAACACGTGTACACCGTCACCACGTTGTACTGCTCCAGGGAAACATCCTCGTCCTCCGGGTCGATCTCTGCCTGCTCTGCGGTGTTAAGCGACACGCCGTAGGTGCGCATAATGTCATCCTTCGTCATGCGGGAACGGATGAAGATGTATTCCATCTCGTTGACATCGTAAATCCCCGGCTGCGGGATGATGTCGGACGGGTCGATGATCGACACCTTACCCTCGCCGACCGTGAAGTGCGTCCGGACGCTGTTGTCGAATTCCACCAGGTAGAAGGTTGCCCCCAGTGTCGGCGCGTAGAATTCGTCCGTGTTGTTCATCCGCTCAAAGGGCAGCTTGTCCCGGAGCATGTTCAGGAGCCGTTCGGTTGCCTTTGCATTCCGCTCGGTGTGCTGCAGCGAGATGCGCGGCGTGACCTTCGGCGCAGGGATACGCATATCCTTCTGGCTCTCGATCAACTCTCGGGTGATGTTCCGGATGACGGTTGCATCCTCCGGCAGTTCTGCGGAATCGTCCACCGGGTCGATTTTCTTGGAGCCGTTGTATTGCTCGATATTCTTTTTGTTGAGTTCCATCTGGCGCTCATACTCCGGATGCGTCTTCGCATCCTTCATCAGATTCTCAAAAAACTCCAGTTTCTTTCCTTCAATTCTCATTCTGTGTGATCCTCCTTGTTTTTCAATAGCGGTATCCTGTCGGCTTGCCGCCCATCATCTTCTCCATCACGGCACGGACATCCATGGATGCCCGACACCAATCGTCGTACATATCCTTTGTCCATAGCCGTTCCTCGCTCTCCACACGCTCCGGCGCGGCAGAAGTCCACGCAATCATTCCATACCGTAATCCGTCACAGTTATGGACGATCAGCCCACCATTTACAGAGAAGCAATGCGTCTTTTTTACATAAATGTCATATACCGGTTCCGGATCATTTTGCACGGTTATTCGCTTGATACGCATTTTGCTGTCCTTTCTGCTGCTCTCCGTCTCCGAAGCGCCTTCGCTTTGCAGTTGTTCCCGCAGAATTTACTCTTATATGCCATCATAGAAATCGTTTCGTATTCTTTTCCGCAAACCTGACAGACCTTTTTAACCTTTTCACTCATGTGTTTTCCAATTGAGTTGTTCCACTGGCTTTTATGCCATTCGCGTCCCGCTTCGCTCCTATGCCATTCTGGTGCTTTTGCAATTGCCTGTACGATATTCCGTTTTGCGCTTTCTATCCTTTCTGGCTGATTGCAATGAATCCGGTGGTGCTCTTTTTCTAACAGCATTTGCAGATTGCTTATGTCATTGTTTTCCCTGTCCCCATCGATATGGTGAATATCATATCCTTTCGGAATATCCCCGATGTATTTTTCCCATACATAGATATGCAGTCTTTTTGGCTTTCCGTTTACAGATTCCAAATAGTATCCCTGTTCCGTGTTCCAAAATTTGATACCATCGTAGATTACTGTTTTCTGCGTTCCGTGTCCTTTTGTATGTCGCATATATCGTCCCCCTCTTTCAAATTCTTTGCCGCAACCCATCCGCGATTTGTTGTGAGAATGCGGTGATCTGCGGTGCATTTTATTGTTCTCCCATCTTCCAACTCGATGCAAAGCACCTTTGCGCACGGGTTTGTCATAAAGCACTTGCTATATTCCGCTTCGCATGAAATTCCATTGTCGTAAGATAAAACCACACCGGTTGTACCAACCATATCACGAATCATTCTTTGCCCGCTCGGAGTATCCACCATCGTATCTCCTGCGAGACAAACGTGCGTGATATCATGCGGCTCGGTCATACAGTCTGTCGGATGCTTCGGGTCAATCTGAAGCAGGGGAAGGTCATGGATCAGTCTGCGGCAGTTGCGGAAAATCTGCATCTTTGGCAGTCCGTCCGGCTGAATCCGCAGAACCGACTTGACAGACAGCCAACCGGCTTCCCGGTCGTTCGATGCTTCCGAGAGAGGAAGCCCAGCCGCACGGAACAGATCAGCCTTTGTCTTTCCTGTCTCCTGCGTCCTGGAGCGGATGATGTCAGGCGGTGCCCACGTTGTCGCGATTTCCTCGCCGCTCTCCGTGTACTCCAGCGCCTTGCCTGCCGCATCCTCGATTGTCAGATTCGGGGAGCAGAACTCTTTGTAGATGTAAACCCTCCCGTCCGGGGAGATTGCAAACCACAGCATGGCGAACATATCCAAACCGTACTCCAGGCAGCGGTATTTCTTCCAGTGGGGCGGAATCGGGAACGGCTCGATGACATGGATTGCCGGGTCGAACTCGGTGAAATACTGCCCCTCGATGACATCCCATCGCCCCTCCAGGAGCGTCTGCCGCAGAATCTCCGGCAGGGTTTCCATGCTTTTCAGATAATCCGGGTCGTTCTCCATCAAATAGGCGTTTTCCGTCAGCTTCGCAGGGATGAACATCCGGCGCCGGCCATCCTTACCCACAAACGGCGTCTCCGGCTCTGCCGGGTCTACAAAGTTTTCCTTCACCCATGCGTGCCCTACGTTGCCGGGGTTCGTGGAGAGTGCAAGGAATCGCGGCGCCGGGAACCGACCGCGAACACGGGAACGGAGATAGACGAACTGGTCATAGGTGAAGTGTGTGGCTTCATCCAGCCGGATCACATCGAACTCTGCCCCCTGATACTGGAATACATCGTTCTCACTGGCGCAGTATCCGAACCGGATGGTCGATCCGTTCCAAAGCGTTCCAACGTGCTTGGATGAATTGTACCGATACCACGGTCCCCCCGGAAAGTGCTTGAAATGCTCCTTAATCAGAGAGCCTTCCAACTCCACGAACGTCCGCCGTAGCATCAGCTGTGTGGAGCCGGGGTAATCAATGGCATAGAGCAGAGCCGCAATGCACTGCGCCGCGCTCTTGCCGCCGCCTGCCGCCCCTCCGTACATGATTTCATCCACACCGCGCTCGAATACGAACTTCTCCTGCTTCGGGAGCAATTCAATATGAAGCTTCGGTTCCTCGCGCTTCCGCTTCTGTCCGGCAACCTTCCTGGCTTTCGCATATTCCCGCCGGTCCAGCCCGGCAATCACAAACTTTGCATATTCTTCTCCGGTCATTTCTTTTCCTCTTTCCTGCTGACGATGACATTCAGTGTCCCGGCACCGGAAGTCACCTCAACACTCGCTTTCTCGTCCTTCTCCCGGTACCCGTGATTTGCCGCAAGCAGGAACTTTGCAAAGCCGGGATCAAATACCCGTGTCAACCCGCCGTTGATTAACATCCGCTCCTGTATCCGCATGGCTTCCACAAAAACCGTTGCAAAGTCATCATGCTCTCTGACCCAAGCGCAACAGGCATCGGTATATGTCCCAATGCTTTGAGCGAACCGTTGCAGTGTCGGCACGCCCGCTTCCTCGCCCTCCGAATAATGCCTGAAGAACTCCAACAGCATCCCGGCATACTCCGGCTTGTAATCCGACTTTGCCCTGACCACATTCTTAGACCCCTTCGGTCTACCCATTCTCTCACATCCCTTCACGCGCATAATGATCGAAAAATACTCTGTTTTTATCATTTTACAAGGATAACGGGCATAAAAAAAGCCCTGATTGGTTCAAAATCAGGGGTTATTGGTTCAACTTTTCGTATTTTCAGAGTATTTCAAGGAAAAAGAAAAAAGGGCACCCATAACAGGCGCCCTTCAAGCGTATTTCCGGAGATTCGATGTAACAAAAAATGTAACGGAACTGGTCAAAATCGGTGTAAATCGGTGTAAAACAGAAACAAGGAACCCCAATATTTTGTGTGTAAATGGTGCTTTTACCACAAAATATTGGGGCTTCCAGATACTGTGCCACTCACACAATCCGGATATTTTCAGCAAAATGACATGGCGGGGACGAACTCATGTCGGGACTCCCGCTGTGGCATTCGCAAACACGATTTTGCTTCTAATTGTTTTTATCGTAGTACGCAGATATTTGTTTAAGAATCACACTGTAGTAAGTTTTTATTAAGCCGCACTCTGTTTCACCAACATAGCTGTTGTGCGCAATAAGATTTCTGCAATCTCCCATTTCGTTTATTTTTTGGACTATAAACGCTCTATCCGGAAAATACGGGCTGAATAGGTCCCAGTTATTATCAATTAGATTGCCTAAATCCTTGAAGTCTAAATAGAACAGTTCACTTCCTCGAACGCTTAACCATTTCTTGTTTTTTGCATTTTCTTTCCTTGTCTGTAAGGTGTTCTGCAATGCTTTTGGAACAGTAATTTGAGAAAAGTATGTTTCGCCGTACTTTTCTTTGCATACTTTTTCAATAAATAGTCGCAATGAATTTTCAACACAATATAAGTATATGTACGCTTCTGCCATGTGGTAACCTTTGATTTTTATATCTTCCGGCAAAATATCATTTATTATTCTCGCAGATATTGAATTTGTTTTTTGTTCCAAATCTAAAATTAAATCATCCTCTAAGTCGAAGTCTTTCGTTAAATCTAATTTGAAATATGTGTCTTTCACATCAAAACCAACATTAGCGGGAATAAGACCACTACAAATATCCGTTAGCTTTCTTTTAACAGCAGGTGTGTCAAGAAAATCTATATTGGCAGGATTCACATAAAACGTAATATAAACTGAATGTGCATCCCAACGTCCACCACCATCATAGTGAGAATAACCACCTTCCTCAACCTCCATACGGCAATTCTTTAGAAGATTTGCAATATCATACTGATTATCATGTTTTAGTTGATAAATAATTCCTGCAAGTAGCTTTTCGTTAGAAAAAGGCAATAAATAAGTAAAGTCATTCATAACAACAGCTCCATTCCCGGTAATGAATTAAATTTCTTTGCTTACACAATTTACTCTCGCTCAGAATCTTACCTGATTTTCTCCTATTCTGCTAATTCTGCTTCAAGTATCAATGATCTTCCATTTCTTTGAAGTATTAACATTGCAACTGATTGCGACCTAATTGCAACCAAGTCGCAATTAGGTCGCAATTAAATTCTAAACGACCGTTTTTCGAATTACTTTACAATATACCACTTCGCCCCATTGGTTTTCCCTATGCAGACAACTTTCTCGTCCTCTTTCAGTTCTCTCATCAACACCTGTATCTGGTTACGACCAAGCCCCGGTAAAACCTGCTGCAATTCCTTGAACGGAGTACCGACTTCGTTGTTCTGTCGGATATGCTTTAGTAGCAATTCCTTATTGGTGTCCCGATCCAAGCCGATGTGTCTTGTATGCACACCTGTCTTGCCTGTTGCCGCATAGAGGCTTCTTGCAAGAACATATTTTTTACGACCGATGTGCTCGACAATACCCATCTCAATCAGCCGATTCAACCGTGATTGCATCTTCTCATTCATCGGTCGCTCATGATACAGCGCGTCAATCGTAAGAAAATCTTCCGTAGACAGCAACTCTGCACATCTTTCGCTGATACGATTGATTACAGAAAGCATTGCCTTATCGATGATCAATCCATTCAATGTAACGCTAACGAAAAAGTCATCTGTACCTGTAAAGTCAGGAAGCGGCTTTGCCTCCTGAACACTCAATTCAAACATCAGGTTCATACCTTGCCCGGAGCGTTCCACCATACCACAAAGAGACAGAATCTCAGCGATACGGCGATTGCGCGGGAGCTGACGATCCAGGATATTATCAAGTGTAATGCCAACCGGAAGCCCTCCCGGGCTTTCGACAACCAGTCTGTCGCGGAACTGTCGGACAAATATACTGCCACCAAACTGGTAGTTTCTATGACTCACCGCATTCAATATTACCTCTCTAACGACGCGCTCATTGAATGTCGCAATATCAAAGACAAAAAAGCCTTCCTGATAGTGCTGCTTATCGTTTCGCAGATTTACAAGATCCCAAATACGGTCGTAACAAGCAAAAAAGCCTACTCTAAATTCTTCCCTTTGATTTGCAGGTCCCGATGCTTCGGAGGAGCGGTATTCAAAAATGATTTCTGCCTGCGGCAAATATTTGATGATTGCTGCATTCTTTCCGAATAGGATTAAAGCCGCATATGTTACACCGTCATCCGTAATCGCACCGCAATCATGGAGAAGCTGTTGTTTTGAAAGGGTGGCAAGCTGCCTTTTACCGCTCTTTTCAATCCACTTGGTGCGGAAATTTTCAATAGCAGTCTCATCCAAATCATCAACGGTTGCCCCAGCGCAGATTGTTCCGGAAAAATCGCCTCCGGTTTCCTCATAGATGCTACGCCGCATATCCTCCGGCATGGGCTTGAGCGTATCGCCCTCGTAAATCCACGCAACACCGTCGTATTGTACCGGCAAACCGATCGGACGGCTCTTTACATCAAAAACCAAAACGCGCTTTTCTTCACAGTTGAAAAGTTGAAAATCAATGTTGATCCGTAACTTTTCGATCAAGCTCATACGAGTGCGTTCCGGTTGGTCAAAAGCCGCACTTCCGACCACGCTACGGGGTCTTTTGTCCGTAATACCGAATACCAGCTTACCGCCGCCATTGTTCGCCAAAGCGCAGCAACATTTCGCCGCATCTCCAAAGTCAAACCGATTTTTGGCTTCTTTGAATTGAATGTGTTCGCCCTCTTTGGCCGCCAAAAGCTCTTGGACCGTTTCTAAATACGACATAGCGTTACTCCTTCATTTCGTTGTGCTCTGATTGGTGAGCATTCAGCCTTTGACCACAGCACTGTCGAAACCTACTTGCGGCTCTTTCGCGTCTTGAACTGGTACAGCAGCATAATTTGAATACTCATATATTTTGCATTTATCGGTGTCAGTTTTGCTCCATTCCTCATCAAAGAAGTTATCAATCAATATTGGGGACTCAACAATCTGAACTATATGGTGTCTCTTTCCAACAGAATTGACAGAGGTTCCAAGAGACCATACGCGAGTTTTATTGAGCTGGTATTTGAGAATTAAGTATCGATCATGAAACCTACTGCCGTTGTTCCCATGAACCGTCCTAAATGATAGCCGCAAATCAGTTTCTTGTCCCAACCCGTCTTCAAGTTCCTTTTGGAAGGAGTTCCGTATTTTGTCAAATGCGGCATCTTGCATGGCATCAGTTAATATTTCTGCTTTTGCATCCTTATTGTGGGAAATCGTATGAATATCGGTCAAGCAGCACACACGAATCCCCGGTTTCTCGCAAAACGCAACAGTGTTAAGAATGTCGTTTGGTGATAAATAAGGGTCAACTATCCTTACTTCATCCAAGTCCCATAAAAGCTGATTGTTTATAATTGTTCTTATGTCGCGTAGTGCTTCATCATGTTGTCCACTATAATAAATGCAAAGATACTTTTGATCTTTGAAAAATTCATCCTGCCATTTTTGCTGCCGCTCTTCAGCATCTGCCATTTCTACTAAAAGTGTCAGCTCGCCAACCATTTTAACGTCGTTCAACGGCACGTTATATTCCTTGCCGGCAACTTTAACCTTTCTGTGCTGATGAACAGGTGTTGCAAAAATGTAATCGGGTTTTATTTGCCCGTAATAGCTTGAGCAGACAGCCTGATCCGCTACCGCTCTAAAAAGAATCAACTGCGACTCAGCATCGGATATAGTCAAAGTGGTCTTACACTGGTTTGGCTCAACACTTTTTTCAACTCTTTCGCCGGGGTGTAGGCAAAATAATTCATCTACATATTTGTATAGCAGTTTATCATGTTCCTGCTCAATATGAAGATGGAGGTTCATGTCGTGCGCAATTTCTGATGCCAACTCGAAGGAATAAGTCATTCCATATTCACCTAAACGCTTGGGTGTAGTTCTGAGCGTTTCTATGTCAAACTTGCATACTATATTTCCTATACGATCAGGCAACTCCTCCAGTCTATAATTTAATTTGCACTTGCGAAGAATTTCCTGAATTTTCCTTACATCTTTATCCCCCAGTAGCTCTTTGAGATGTTCTCCGCGGGCGTATATTTCAAAGACATAGTAACTTCCCAGAAAGTTTGAACCGTATAGCGACTTCTCAAGCGGAATCACGTTGCTGTAGCAACTCCCAGTTGGGTCATTGTTCGCAACAAACTTTGGCAAAGTGGGAAACGCACCATCAATTTGATGTACATCTTTAGCATTTGAATCAGTATAGTTCCAAATGCTATCACATACTGCTGAGTACATACACTCTTTGAATTTATCAATCCCAATAATGTAGCTTGAAACAAAGAGTCGTAGTCCTTTGCGAAATGAGTCGCATTTAATTAAGCTTGATTCGGATGCAGCGGTGTACTTGCCGGAAAAATGAATGTGGCTAAAGTAATTCCATGCAGTACCTGTAGACTTGTCTTCCAAAACGACCTGATCTACCTTGCAATATTGATAAGTTCCAATAACGCCACTATCGGTTAGTTGCTGTAAACGAATCTCCCATTCTTGCATCTTTACACTCCTTAGATTTTGCCATTTTATCGTTACATCAAAAGAGTATCATTGTTCCTAATTAGTTACAAAAGGAACTATCCGATTGAATTATCATATATTATTATATACCATATAAGCCAGTTCGTCAAGTGTCTTTTATTTTATTTGAGAAGTATTGAGGGAATAAAATTCCAATGATGTGTTACACACTCACGCTTACCGTCTCCCCATCCGGAAATACGACCCGAATCTGTGTTTTGCTATCGGCGATGATGCCTTTGACAGTTTGGCGGACGAGGGTATCGTCATATGGCAAGGGACGGTTGCGGAGGGCGGGGAGAATAGCGGTCAGGTTCTCTTTCCGTTTTTCGTGTTGGGTGCTCCCCTGCTCCATGGCTTGCAGGCGTTGGCGGAGATCGTTCTTTTCCGTCATCAGGGCTTCCAGTTCCGCGTCGTGCGCGCTGTCGTTGCCGATGGATACCGTGTGCAGGAGGTCGGCGAATTTACGGTCGATCTCCGTAATCCGGTTGGTGATGTCTTGGATATCCGATTGGGTGGGTGTGTTCACGCTTAAGCCTTTTTCGATCTCCGCTTGAAGTGTTTGCAACAGTTTGGGATCGTCTCTTACCTGTTCGGTGATTGCGTCCATCACAGCCGCCTGCAGGCTGTCCTCGTCCAATGTCGGGGAATGCTTGCAGTTCTGCTTTCCGTGCTCCAGTCGGTTCATGCAGCGCCACACGATTCGCTTCTCCCCTTTTGCCGTCCAGGTACATCTGCGGTAGGCGCTTCCGCATTCGCCGCAGATCAGGAGGTCACTCATGGCGTACTTGCCGGAATATTTGCGTTGCAGGGTCTTATCCCCTACCTTCTTGCCCTCCATCTTGGAAGACCGCCTTGCCAGTTCCTCCTGCACCCGTCCGAAGGTTTCGGCATCGATGATTGCCGGGTGGCTATTCTGAATGTAATATTTCGGGCGCTCGCCTGCGTTCACGCGAATCTTCTTGCTGATGCAGTCCTCGATGTAGGTCTTGCCGAGGATCGCATCTCCCTTGTAGCGTTCGTTTGAAAGGATAGACCGAACCGTCCCCGGCTCCCAATGGGGTTTTCCGCGCGGAGTGAGAACGCCATCCTCTGTCAGCTGTTTGGCAATCCCTTTCAGGCTGTCTCCTTGGAGGTACTGCGCATAGATGCGGCGAATGATCTCCGCTTCGGATTCCACAATCTCCGGCTTTCCGTCCGCGCCTTTTCGGTAACCGAGGAAGGAGGCATAGGCAAAGGAGACATTTCCGTCCTTGGCACTCCGGTTCTTGCCGAAGCGGACATTGGCGCTGATGTTCTCCGATTCGCTCTGCGCAATACAGCCGTAGATTGTGATGTAGAATTCCGCGCCGGGCTGGTTGCTGTGGATGCCCTGTTCCTCGAAGTAGACATCGACATTCAGGTCGCGCAGAAGGCGGACATACTTGAGGCAGTCGACGGTATTGCGGGCGAAGCGGCTGATGGATTTGGTCAGGATGAGATCGACCGCCCCACGCTTACAGGCTCGGATCATGCGGTTGAACTCATCCCGCTTTTTGACGCTTGTCCCCGAAATGCCTTTGTCGGCATAGATGCCCGCGAACCGCCAATTCGGTTCTGCGTTGATGGCTTCGGTATAGTGCCGCACCTGTGTTTCGTAGCTGTTCAGCTGTTCCTCCTGTTGTGTGGAGACGCGGCAGTAGGCAACTACGCGGAGCTGCTCTGCACCTGATCGCAGTCTGTCCACTGCGTCCGGTTTGGCGGCGGGGATTTCCCGCACGACCCGTTGTGGGGCAGCGTTTGTCATACAAAGCCCTCCTTTGTGACTTCTTGTCCGGTCTGCAATCGGATGGATACCGCCCCCTCCCGCAGGAGGACGCTTTGAACGGTTTTGGCACAGAGATCGGGTAAGAATTCCGACAGCGGTTTTGCCGATGCAAAGTCTGCCTGAATCAGCTTGCCGAGATATGGCGCGGTCGGGATTTGCTCATACGCTTTGGACAGCAGGGCGAACAGGTTGTGCTGTTCCCTTTCGGCATTTGCGGCAGGCGGCGGAGTATATGCTACAAGCACGGTTTCGGGATGGATTGGAGTTGGTGTGTCTACTTGTATATTCTCCGGATTCTCGATTGCCCTGTTCAGGCAATCCGTGACAGTCTGCATCATCTCCGCGTCGATGGGATGTGCCACCGCGTGACAGGCTTTATTCGTGCAGACCCACAGGCTTCCGCCGCTCTGCCATCGGTTGACTGTTCGCCGCATCTTCGCTCCGCAGCCCGCGCAAACGACCGGAACAGGCAGGCAATAGATACCCGCTTTCCGGTCGGTCTGTTTCTGCGTATTCCGTTTCTGCTTGCACTGGAGAAGGGCATCGCGTGTCTCGTGACTCCAAATCGGTGGGTAGCCGTCCGCGCCTGTATAGCGTTCGTCCTCCAGCATCCGCATGAGCCTTGCCTTGTTCCACCCGGTTGCGCCGGGCTGATATGACACTCCTGCGGCGTTCAGCTTTTCCGCAATGTTTCCAAGCGATATGCCGTTTCGGTACCATGCGCAGATTTGCTCCAATACCGCGCGTTCGTCCTCTACAATCACCGGCTTGCCGTTCTCGATTCTGTAGCCGTACCTTGCCGTGCGTCCCCTCATGGTTCTTCCCCCTTTCCGTGTAGGCTCTCGGTCAGTTCCACGCCGCCGATGAGACGGAATGTCACCTCTGTTGCAGACCGAACCGTCATCCGCTCGACGATTTCATCCATCAGCCGCTCCGGATTGCCGTTCGGGTCTGTCTCCTGAAGGATCTCCCGCAGGTGTCGGAGCGTATCGACCGTTTCGGATTCGTCCTGTTCCTGCAAGAGCCGTTTCCGCTTGCTTTGCAGATTCCGGATTTGGCGGTCGATGTCACCGGATTGCGCATAGTAATCCTCGGTCGGGAGCAGCTTCTTGTTATAGAGTCTTGTCAGAACCAGATTCTGCGCGGCGAGGTTGGAGATTTCCCGGTTCAGCGATTGAAAGCGTTCCGGGTTATCCGCCGTGACCGCTTGCAGGGTTTCCAGTTGGTCGGTCAGCGTGCCGAGCAAGGCGTCTCCGTAGTCGTGCAGCTTCAGGAGCAGGAGACGGAAGATGCGGTAGACGGTTTCTTCCCGAATTCTTTCCACCCTGCAAGCGGTTCTCCCCAATGCTTTGGAGGAGCAGACCCAGGAGCGCTTGCCGTTTTTCTCCACTTTTCGGAAAGCACTTCCGCATTCGGGGCAGATCAGTTTTCGGTTCAGCTGATGTTTTCCACGCGTCTCCCCGACCGCCTGATAGCGTGTTTTCAGGAGTTTCTGTACCTCGTCATAAAGCGCCCGCTCAATAATCGGCGGGTGCGTCTGTTCCGCGTAGTATTGTTTTCTCTCCCCATAGTTCCGGTGCGTCCGATACGGGAGCGCTTCAGCGTTATAGCGTTTTTGCAGAAGCGCGTCACCGACATAGCGCTCGTTTCCGATGATGTAGCGGACGGTGCCGGGATACCACCGGTCAAGAATCTTCCCGTTCGTGCGCTCGCTGACGTTGCCCTCCCGATTCAGCAGTTCTGCAATCGACTGGCATCCGTAGCCCCGCAGATACAGGTCAAAAATTCTGCGCACCGTTTCCGCTTCGGTTTCCTCTACCGTAAGCCGTCCGTCCCGGAACCGATAGCCGAGCGGCGCGTGCGTTCCGAAATACTCCCCGCGCGCCATGCGTTTCTGAATGCTCCATCGGGTATTGCGGGAAATATTTTCGGATTCCTGCTGTGCGTGGAGACCGGGGAAGGTCAGAATCATTTCTGCGTTGAGTTTGTCTGTGTCAATCCCCTGTTCCTCGAAGTAAATGCTGACACCGAGTGATTTCAGAAGCCGGACGGTTTCCAGAAATTCCTTCGCATTCCGCGACAGCCGGGAAACCGACTTGGTGATGATGCGGTCGACCTTCCCCTTTGCGCAGTCCCGAAGCAGACGGTTCAACTCGTCCCGCTTCTGCATGGAGGTCCCGGACAACCCTTCGTCGGCATAGATGTCGACCAGTTCGTATTCCGGGTGCGTTCCGACATACTCGGTGTAGTGCCTGATTTGCGCCGCGAAGGAATGCAGTTGATCTTCCGACGGGCTGGACACCCGACAGTATGAAGCAAGGCGGATTTTGGGCTTGGGCGCGCCTGCCGTCTCCGGCGCTTTCAGTTCCGTAACTGTAACCGTTGTCTGCATCGACTCTCACCTCTTATCTCAAACGAATGGATATCCTACTACAACAATACCACAAGTCCATGCAAATATCCAGCCCAAACGAAGATAAACTGAAAAGTTAGCAATTCAGACATACGATCTCACGCCAAACCGGGCTGCACAGGAGTGCAGGATACGGTCGTGCTCCGTGGCGGTCAGCAGTTCCATTTCCAACAACAGCCGAAGCAGGTTCCGGCAGTAGGCGTAACGGAGAACGGAATCCGTATCCCGTCCTGCCCTGATCTGCCATGCGGAAAATTGGATGGGTTGCTTACTCATATATAAATCACTCCTTTCGATTCTCCTATTTGCGAAATTACGGTTGTCCAATCATTTCATAGAAATTCCCCACAATGATTTTGTGAGGATATTCTATGAAACGATTTCCACGGCGGGAACAAAAAGCCGCTCCCGCCGCTTCATACAATTTGCTCATATAAAAATCTCATATGTTTTTGCGATATTGTTCCCGTCCCTCGCAGACAGTAAGAGAGCCTTTCTCGCTCTCCCCTGTCGGGAATCCATCCGGCGGCTGTCAGCTTCAGCCTCATGGGAATCTCACCCCCGCGCTCTCGCCCGGACACTCTCGTGTAAGTATCATCGTTCCTCCCGCCTGTCATCGCCACCGTCGGGGGCTGTCCCCGACGGCCGGACTCTCGTCCTACGGCTCACCGATCTCTCGGCAACGGAAGTGCTGTACCGGATCAATTGGTATGAAGATGGGAGCCATCTTGTTTGTCAAAGAACAGCCGGATGCCTTACCGCCGAGGTCGTCTGAATCGCTTCAAAATACTTCTCAAAATCAGCAAATCCGTTCCCTCAATCAGCAAAGCCAACCGTTCAAGCAGGGCGCATTGCTCGTCCGTCAGATACCTGTCTCCGAGCTTGAAGCGCTTTGAGATGTAGATTCCACCCCCGCCACCTTGATGCGTTGTAATCGGATAGGAGCAAGAGAGGCACAGAATATCACGCTCAATCGTGCGTTTGGAAACGCAAAATTCTTTTGACAAGATTTCTCTGGTTGCGAAATGATATTCAACCAAATATTCTAAAATCAGTTGCCTGCGTTCTGCCGCGTTTCTCATCTGCCCCTCCTTTCCTGCTTGATGATTCTATTGTAACATACGTACTCGACACCTAATGTCGAGTTCAAAAAAATAATTTTAATTTCTTTCGATTTTTTTGCCCTTTCCATGATTCTCTCCTTGATTTTCATATGAATTTGAATATCAAAATCAAGGAAATCACGGATATTTTGCAATGAAAGCCTGCCAGCGGTCATAAATCATAAAAGCCCATTCCGCAAAGCCGGAACAGGCTTGAGTGTGTTATGGCAGGTAAGGCAATCAGAACAGAAAACGGTTGTGGCTATTCCGGAGTTGCTTTTTTTTATTATACAGCGATCTATCATCAGCATATAGTTACAAAAATAGCGGCTGTGAAAATTCGTCTCGGAATTTCACAGCCACATCTGTTAGCTGTTTTTCATTCTTTCGATTTAGTGATGATATAGTGTCCGCTTTCATGCGATATATGTTTTTCATCCCCGCATTGTTTGAATACAAACCGTCCGGCATACAGCATTCGTGCCGAATGGAAATCATGGTGGGTCTCCACAGGCTTTTTTTCAGCGACGGCTTTATGAGGTGGAAATCGCACGTTGACTTTGAATTTTCTCCAATTTGACAAGTCGGGGCATGACATAAAATACATATTAGAGTATGTAGAAAGATGGCTCAGCACACCGTAAAAGGTATCGGCTTCCGTACCAATGGTTTGTGCGCCACAACTGTTGATCTTCAGAGAGCGAACGGTATCCTGTACAGTTGTATCGAGCCAATTACCAAACACTTCAATCAATATACCTCCCAACTATCCCTTGTGCAAACAAAAATCGCTAAATATACTGGTTTTATTATACCAATTTTGGTTCACCTTGTCAACGCTTTTAAATATGGTCGCATGATTTTCCATATACAGTCACTTCCCAAAAAGATTATGTAATCCCTTAAGCAAGGACCTCACTCCGTCAGAGAGGTCCTTATTTTTATTCCCCACTCCCTTTTCCGAACAGGAAAGAGTCAATCAGCCAAAAAACTTTTTAACCCGGACAGCAGATGTCCGGGTTATGTTTTAGAATGATGGCGGAATGGAGGAGAGAGCACATGGGAACAGCCGAACGAAGACACGAAATGATGAAAATACTGTGCCGGCGCAGATATGAAACCATCGGTAATTTGGCGTCCGGGTTCGGCGTTTCCATGCGAACCGTTCAACGGGATATCGAGACGCTCAGCCTAACCGAGCCAATCTACACCAAAGCCGGCAGATATGGCGGCGGCGTGTACATCATGGACGGCTATTCGGTGGACCGAATGTATATGGCGGAAGAGGAGCTTGATGTATTACGAAAATTATACACGGCAACTGACGGGATCCCTTCTCTGCTTACCGACCATGAAAAAAAGCTGCTCGGATCCCTTATCTCGCAATACTCCAAACCCAAAATAAAATGACGAAAGGATCATTTATGAAAGAAAAAGAAAAACAGCTATTCAAAGCGCTATGCAAATTTAAGAGCCGATGTAACCGAACGGTTCTTTATGGATTCAAGAATCGACGATCTTCGGGAGGTTGACGAAAAATGAAAAGACTTCAAATGAGAAAAAACGAAACGAGCGGCTTTCTGATTACCTTCTGCGGGCTTGACGGCTGTGGCAAAACCACCATGATGAAGCGCCTGATTGCCGAGCTTGAGCAGGAGTATGCGCTCTTCGTAACCAAGCAGCCCACGAACGCGGTGCGCGATTCGGAAATTTTCCGCACCTATATGGACTGCCCCGACCACGATGCGTTTGATTACCGCAGCTTATCGCTTCTCGCGGCAAGTGACCGTTTACAGCACGTCAACAAGGTAATCGAGCCGAAAATGCGGGAAGGAAGGATTGTCCTCAGTGACAGGTATTTCTATTCCTGCCTCTCCAACCTGCTGGCAAGAGGTTTTGGGAAGGACACTTGGATTTATGAGATTGCCAAATCCGTTATCCGGCCCGATCTCGCGTTTTTCTTTGACGTGCCTGTTCCGGAGGCGGTCGCACGCGTCCGCAAACGCCCCGAAGAAAAGACGCGTTACATTGATATGGAGCTTCAGTATCGGCTCCGTCAGGAATATATAGAGATCTGCAAAGCCAACGGAGGAATCCTCATTTCAACGCTACAATCCGAGGACGAATGCTACAATATCGTAAAAAAAGCCGTAAAGGAGCTGCTTCACAATGAAAATCTTTGATCAAGTATCCGCAATTCTATCCGAGCTCAGCGGCATGGAATCCATCGCTCCCGAACAGGAGCTCCAAGCCGACCTCGGTCTTGACAGTCTCCGACTGGTTACGTTTCTGGTAATGCCGGAAGAAGGCTTTCGGATTGTCCTCGATGAAGTAGACAGAAACCCATTTGATCAACTGATTGAACAGTCGAAAGGAGCGGAAACGAAATGACACTTTGGAATTATGTAAAAGAGCATATGCTCGAAAATTTTGATCGACAGATCTGTGAGGACGGTGCGTCGCTTTCCTTTGAGGAAACTGTCATTTGGGCGGAGCGCTTTACCCAAAGACTGCATGGCGTAAACTGCTGCGCCATTCTCTGCTCCTCCGAGATGGCGGCCGCGATGTCCCTTCTCGCCTGCTTTGCCGCCGAGGTCACTGCAGTTCCCCTCTCCATGCGGTATGGCGAGGCACATTGCAACAAAATTCTTGACAGAATCCGTCCTGATGCCATTATCATGGATGCCGGCGGAGAGATCGCGGTGTACAGATTCAAGGACGGGCAGTACATCCCACCGGACGAGCATCCCGCCCTGATCATGTGTACCTCCGGAACAACCGGTACACCCAAGGGGGCAATGCTCAGCGAAAGAAGCATTGTAACAAACGTCTCGGACATCGCGGACTATTTTCTTTTGGACAGAAGTGACACCATTCTGATCGCACGCCCGCTGTATCACTGCGCGGTCCTCACAGGAGAATTTTTGACCGCACTCGTAAGAGGTGCAAATATCCGCTTCTATTCAGGACAGTTCAATCCTGCCAAAATGCTGACCCTGATTAAGGAGCATCGGATTACCGCATTTTGCGGAACACCGACGCTGCTCTCCGTCATGGCAAGATTTAACCGAAGCGATGCAACCGAAACACTCCGCCATATCTGTATCAGCGGAGAATGTATGCGTTCCGATGCAGGGACAAAAATCCGTCTCGCCTTCCCCGCCTGTAGCATCTATCATGTTTACGGGCTTACGGAGGCCTGCCCGCGGGTAAGCTATTTACCGCCCCAATATTTCAGCCTCTATCCTGACTGTGTCGGGATTCCGTTGAAGTCGGTCTCAGTCAAAATTCTGAATGAGAAGGGCATCCCCTGCCGCAAAAACGAAGAAGGCATTCTCTATGTAAAAGGGGACAGCATAATGCTTGGGTATTATGGGGAGCCCGAAAAAACGCATAACATTTTGAAGGACGGATGGCTTTGCACCGGTGACATCGCGGTTACAAACAGCGCGGGGTTTCTCAAGATTCTGGGAAGACAGGATGATCTGATCATCAAATCCGGTATGAATATTTATCCCGCCGAGGTCGAAGGCGTTCTCAAGCAGGATTTCCGTGTGAAAGAGGTTCTTGTTTATGGCTTCCATACCGCATTCGGCACACAGATCGGAATGAAGCTTGTCGGAGATTTTTCCTCGACAAAGGAAGTCAAGCAGCTTTGCATGAGCGTTCTCCCCTCCTTTCAGGTTCCCGCCGTTATCGAGCTTGTGGACGAGCTTCCAAAAAACGGTTCCGGAAAAACAATCAGGAGAGCTTAACATGACAGAGTGCGAAAAGAAGCTCCTGCTTTCCGAGGAGGCTTACAACGCTTTGATGGAACAATTCTCCTCGTCTCGAAAGGCGATTGTTACACAGGTCAACTACTACTTTGACACCGACGATTTTGCGATGAGCCGACAGAACACGACCTGTAGAATCCGACTGAAGGACGGTCAATACCAAGCAACAATGAAGCGGCACGCAGCCGGCACCGACCAAAGCACAGAAGCCGAAATGGAAATCTATGCAGGGCTTGACAACAATGCGTTTACCGATATGGGACTAAAGCTGTGGGGCGCGCTGACTACCCATCGGTGTGTGTTACTGAAGAATCCGCACCTGGAAGTTGTACTCGACAGAAATGAATATCTCGGATATACCGATTATGAGCTTGAGATTGAATATTTACCGGAATACGAAAAAGAGGCGCGGGCGGTTTTACACTTTTTTCAGGACGCGCTGACCCGTCAAAAAGGTTTTTGCAAAAAAATCGGATATTGCGAGACCGCTCCCTGTAAATCCAATCGGTTCTTCAAAAAAATACAAAAAGTATAAGCAATATAAAAAGCAAAAAAATATTTTTAACCATGACAGTGGTTGTCGCCATGAAATTTTATACTAAGGGTGCAGCTGCAAATAAAACAAAAAAACAAAAAGGAGATTTATAATTATGGCATGTAGAAATGCTTACAAAATTCAAACCATTACCGAAGAGGTTGACATTGCTCAGACCTCTATCACAGAGCCCATTGTGGCTAAGAGCGTGGATCGGCTTCTCTTTGGGGTCGATTCCAAGACACAGGCGAATGATCTTCTCCAGAACAACATCGAAGAATTTGAGTGGGTCGTCCGCAACAAGATTTATCCTAACTTCTATGGCAGATATCTTACCGGTGAAAATTGCCTCACCAAAGAGGAAATCAAGTTCCTCCACAGTAAGGGCTGTAAGATTGCCGCAATCTATGCGGACAACGGGACAAAGCAGACAGAGGAACAGGGTGCAATTTTCGCAAAGAAGATTGATATCCGTGCCCTTGAGCTTGGCATTCCCGAAGGAACCGTTATCTTCCTTGAAATCGGCGAAAACGAAAATGCAAGCCGTGACTTTATGAAAGGCTTTGCAAAGACGCTTATGGTAGAAGGCTTTACGCCAGGCTTCAAGGCAAATACCGATGCTAAGTTCAGCTTTGACCGCGAGTTCAGCAGGGGTATGCAGACCGACAAGGATGTTTTCAAGAAGTGTCTCATCTGGGCTGTGGCACCTACCGTTAAGGAATACAACGGTATCACCACCTCCCATCTTATCCACCCCGATAACTGGATGCCTTATGTGCCTTCCGGTATTACGAGAGCTGAGATTGCAATCTGGCAGTATGGTGTCGAGTGTCATCCCATCGAAGATGACATGGGCAAGGTTACAGCCTTTAACCTTGATCTCGTTCGTAACGAGCAGGTTATCGTAGAAAAAATGTTCTGATTAGGAGGCATACTATGATTTGTGTAAATTCAGTCAGTGTATCCCCGAAATCCATCTCGTTAAAGATCGGCAGTTGGTCTTATGTCGCCTGCGCTCAGGTTTGTCCCTCGGATGCTGACTGCAAAGAAGTCCGGTGGCATAGCGATAATCCCTCCGTTGCAAGTGTAAACGCATCCAGCGGTTATATTTGTGCAAACGCAGTAGGAACCGCAAAAATTTACGCAACTGCCACAGATGGCAGCGGGTGCAGTGACTATCTTACCGTAACGGTAAGCAATACCGTATCGGTTACATCTGTTACGTTGAACAGACCGGCACTGTCCTTGGAAAAAGGTCAGCGTACTTCCCTTTTCGCAACCGTTTGTCCGGATAATGCAACGAACAAAAGTGTGAATTGGACAAGCTCAAATACCGGTGTTGCAACCGTAAGCAACGGTATTGTCACCGCCGTATCCAAAGGGTCTGCAAGAATTACCGCAACTGCGGCAGACGGAAGTGGAAAGAGTGCTTCCTGTTCTGTCTCTGTAACTGAAGACACTTTGGTTTCCTCTATTTGTATCTCCCCCGATACAAGAACTATGATTACGGATAAGTCTGCATATTTTTACGCTACGGTATGTCCTGACAAGGCTACAAACAAGTGCATAACATGGAGTAGTGACGATCCCGGTATTGCAACAGTCAATTCCGTAAGCGGTCTGGTCTATGCTGAAAAGGCAGGAACTACCACCATTCGTGCAACTGCACAGGATGGTAGCGGCGTTTTTGGCACCTGTCGACTCACTGTTATTGATCCGATTTGCGTTGAAGACATTACACTTAGCCGATCCTATCTGGTTCTTTACAAGGACAACTCTCAAAAATTGACAGCTACCGTTTGTCCATCCAATGCGACTACAAAAACCGTTCGTTGGCACAGCAGCAAACCCTCTGTAGCTTATGTAAACGCTTATACCGGAACAGTTATCGCAAGAGCAGCCGGCAGTGCAGTTATTTATGCAACTGCACAGGACGGTAGCGGTGTAAGGTCCTGCTGCACAGTCTCTGTCAGACAGACCGTTATTTGCTCGGTTGAGGAAACACCCGTAAATAAAATGCACCGGCACACATTCACCAATCCGATTGATGTTTACACCGGTGCACATCAGCTCAGCAACACCATTATGTCTCTATTCGGAGGACAGGCTATTAAGTTTACCGCTCAGTACGATTCTACACAGCTTGCCTGTGGTTTGCTCGGTACAGGATGGTATCACAACTTTGAAAAGCATATCGAAATGAAGGATTGCGAAGCCTTTGTTTACAACAATCCTTCCGTCTTCGCCCGCTATACGGCTGACAGCAATTGCTGTTCGAAATTTACCTGCTGCAGTGCAGACAAAAATGGTTATGTTTTAACAGTCGATCGCGCGCGTCAATATCCGTATATTCTCAACTGCAATGCTGCAAGGACCGAATATTACAATGCAAAAGGAGACATCGCAAAAATCAAGGACCATCAGGGGTTCGAAACAATCATCACCTATTCTGATTCCCTGATTACCATTACCGACTGTGTGTCCGGAAAGAAAATGTATCTCGAAAAGGATTCTTCCTGCAAGATTGTACGCGTATATGATGATGCGGGGCGAGAAGCGATTCTCACCTACAGTAATAATCTGCTTACTTCCATCAAGGACGTAAACGGTAATTCTCTCACATACAAATATGATTCTGATAAGAGAGTTATTTCCGGCACAGACTCCAAAGGCATCCGCTATTTTGAAAACACATACGATGATTACGGTCGCGTGCTGACGCAAAAGGATGCAATGAATCACACGTCCTACTTTGACTATAGCGATAACGCTTGCGAATGCTGCGAAGGTGACACACGAATTGCAACCGACAGAAACGGTAAGACAAGTCGCACCGTATACGATTGCAACGGACTGTTAATTAAGCAAACAGACGAAAATGGGAATATCAAGACCTACAAATACGATGCCCGTTACAATGTCATCAAGGAAACCGATGCAAGTGGCAATTCTGTAACCAAAGTATATAATAACTTCAATAAGCCTACGCAGGTTACCGACAGAAACGGTAATACAACTTACTTTACCTACGATGCAAACGGCAACGTTACAAAAATCCGTTATCCGGCAATTAACGGTGTTATTCCGGAAGAAACGTTTGTTTACAACAGTCGAAACCAGATGACAGAACACACCGACATCCGCGGTACAGTAACCCTCTGCACTTATGATACCAATGGTATGCCCGCAACCAAAAAAATCGGCAGCAAAAATGCCATTGTTTACTCCTATGAAAATGGCTTACTCAAATCTCAGACCGATTCACTGAATCACACTACAAGATTTACTTATAACACAATCGGGCAAGTTATCTCAAAAATTGATGCAGATAACAAAGTAACTGAGTATGAATACGATAAAAGTGGGAATCTGCTTCGTACCGTTGATGCAAACGGTAAATCCATTGTAACAGTCTACGATGGCAACTATCAAAAGGTTTCTGTCACCGATGCAAACGGCAATACAACCTTCTATTCTTACAATGGAAATATGAAAAACAACGTCATTACCCTTCCGGACGGTCACACGATTCGGTATGAGTTTGACGGCGAGGACAGAACAATTAAAGTTATCAACCAGCAGAACAATGCAACCAACTTTACGTATGATAACGCAGGCAGAGTTCTCTCCCAAAGACTTCCGGACGGTGCACTTGTTCAGTATCAATATGACAAGGTTGGTAACGTGATCAAAGAAACCAATCCCAAGGGAGCTATCGTTACAAAGACCTATGATAAACTCGGAAACGTATTGCGTGTCACTGATGATGGGAACACAACCTCTTATGAATATAATGCAATGTCCCAGGTGGTCAAGACCATTAACGCAAGGGCTGGCATCACGGTATATGAATATTCCAAAGCGGGAGATCTGCTCTCCGTAACAGATGCACTTGGGAATAGAACAACGTATACCTATGATGCATACGGAAACAGACTAACAGCAACCGATGCAAAAAATAATGTAACCACCTATAGCTATGACCAGAACAACAACCTGATCGCAGTCAAAAATGCTCTGAATCAGGTTACCACCTACACTTATAATTCTTTGGATCAGTGTATTTCTGTAAAGGATGCGCTAAACAATATCATCCATTATGAATACGATGCACTCGGAAGAAGGATTCGTATTACCGATGCGCGTGGGAATGTTTTCACTACCGCATACGATGGAAACGGCAACGTAATCAAGACCACTGATGCCAAGGGAAATACGATCAGTGAAACCGTCTATAACAGTCTCAATCAGCCTCTTACCGTGACGGACGCTATGGGGAAGACAACAACTTACACCTATAATGCGCTTGGTAAGGTTGAAAGCGTTACGGATCCTCTGAATCATCGCACAGAGTTTGCCTATAACACGCGCGGTCAGAATACCCAGGTCCGCGATGCAGCAAACAACACAAGCACAGCATCGTATGATCTGCTTGGTAATATCACTCGCCTTTCCGGTCCTCTCGGCGGTGCTACAAACTATACCTATGATGATATGGGCAGGCTTGTCACGGAATCTACCGTTTCCGGCGGCACCAAGAGTTATGAGTACAACGAGCTTGGCATCCGCAAAAAGCTCATCAACGCTCGTGGACAGATTCATCAGTTCTTCTACGATGCGGCGGGCAGAATTACAGGCTTCACTTCTGCAGAAGGTGCCGTAAGTTATACTTATGACGCAAACGGCAATGTGTTGACCGTAACCGATAGCCATGGTACAATTACAAGAACCTATGATGCACTCAATCGTGTATCGAGCTATACCGACACCTACGGTAAGATCATTCGCTATGAGTACGATGCAGTTGGCAATCTTTCCAAACTCATCTACGCAGACAATACCGCAGTCACTTACACATATGATGCAAACCACAATCTCATCAGCGTTACCGACTGGGCAAATCGCG
>OIGD01001178.1_pt1 | contig 25799 bp, 27 predicted proteins | sample 1582211 | NCBI WGS metagenome assembly OIGD01 (sample SAMN04414078, study PRJEB24778) | human gut metagenome | material: faecal | host: Homo sapiens
TTCGATACTCAAAATAGAGAAAGAGAGAGGCACGATGGACGGCAAGCCGGAAAAGAAAAAGTATTATTTAGCAAACGGCAAGATATATGCAAACAGGTTTAGTACAGATTGTTTCAGCGATTACTTCAACGATACGGCAAAGAAAAGCAAGGTCGGGTTAAGGGATTATATAGAGTATGCAACGGAAAAGGCGAGCGTGGAAGAACTCAAAATGCAGAACAGCTATTTTATAAACGGACTGTATAAGGACGCCGACGGTTCTGCGTAAAATAAAAGTTGTCGGTACTCCTTAACGGTCAAAAAAGGAGGATACCTATGCCATACGGCGAATGTAAAATCTACTCGGACGGATCGCATTTCATAGCGATACCGCATACGACCAGACCGTACCGTAAGCGAAAGAAGCCGCCCGAGGAAGAAATAACGGTCGCAGAAACGCAGGAGAATACAGCGGAAGGAAGCACATTTCCGGATAACGGGGATGTGCCTGTTCCGCTTGCCGAAAATTTCCGAGAACAAGTTCCCGAACAAACGGCAAATACTCCGCAAATTGCAAAAAAACACTCGCAAACAGAACGTAAAACGACAAGAAAAGACTTGTTCGAGGAATTGTATAAATCCAATTTAGATGCCAAAAAATCCGTGCGACGGAAACGCATTATTTCCGCTATGCGTCCGTACTTCAAAAGCGATGAGAAAACGGCTTGTTATGTGGATGCGAACTTGGAACGCAAACAACGGAATTTGATTTGTCGCCGTATCCGTATGGCGCGTAAAGCGAATTTGGCGAACTTTAATTATTTTTGCACGTTCACTTACGATTCAAACAAGCATACGGAAGAAACCTTTAAGAAAAAACTCAAAAACAAACTGTCGTTACTTGCTTACCGTCAAGGCTGGAAATATATGGGGGTATGGGAGCGTTCGCTCGAAAAACAAAGGTTGCATTTTCACGGGTTATTTTATATCCCAGACGGAAAAATGATAGGAAAGGTCGAGCGGTACGACGACTACAGTGTCAGACTGAAACGGGTACAGACGACATATCAAAACAGTTATTTCAATGAAAAGTTCGGACGCTCGGATTTTGAATTGATAGACGATAAAAGCAAACTCGGAGATGCTATGGCTTATTTGATGAAATACATAGAAAAGACCGGCGAAAGAATTGTGTACAGCAAGGGGCTTTATCAGTATTTTATTTCCGATATTATGGACGAAGATATTGCCGGACCTATCGGAATGGAAGATAAAAAGTTGTTGCTTTTCGACGACTTTACGTGTTGGGACGAAGGCTGCTATATGGGCAAAGTTTCGCCCGAAGTAATAGCACAAATGCGCAAAGTAAACTAATGAAAATAAACGTAATACAAGGCTTAAAAATAAATGTCACGCACGACGGTTAAAGGCGAAGGACAGCAAGCGGTTTAGCGGCTGCCTCGCCTTCCGTTCGTGCCTTTATTTTCCGAGTATAGTTTAGTGAGTTTAGTTCGTGTGGCGTGTGCTTGTCTGGCGGAGCGAAGCGACGCCACTTGTTCAAGACAAGCACACGCCACACAGCCATTAGGGGGTTAAAGAATGGTTTTAGGTGGGGTTAAAAGGGTGTGGAAAATTTATAAATTATGACACATAGTTGGCATATTTTATTTGTTATACTGAAAATGTTCGTAAGTGTCCTGTTTTTGGGACAGGTAACAAGATATAATTTATTTTGATGGTAAATCTTTGATTTAAGCCCACTATCCGTATTGCTTTTTTTTGCAAAAAGTGCTATAATAGTTGCAATGTTCTTGCAAAGAGGTTGAACTTTATGGAATTTAAGGATCAAATCAAACACGCCAGAGAAACAGTACACATGAGTCAACAGGAATTTGCAGCCGCAATAGGTGTCGCCCATTCCTCGCTCAATCGTTGGGAATTAGGTGTTCGCAAGCCTACCTATGCGCTTCAGCGTAAGTTCTATGACTACTGCAAAAATAACGGAATTACATTTGAGGAGAAATAACGATGAATAAGCAACAATTAGCATCTAAAATTTGGGCTGCCGCAAACGAAATGCGTTCCAAAATCGAGGCGAGCGAATACAAAGACTACATTCTCGGTTTTATTTTTTATAAATTTCTTTCGGAGCAGGAAGAAACCTATTTGAAAAAAGAGGGCGCAACCGAAGAAGATATTAAGACGCTGACGGAAGAAGATTCCGAAACAGTCAAATCTATTCAAAGCAATCTCGGTTATTTCATCGAATACAAAAATCTTTTCTCCACTTGGCTTGGCATGGGTTCAGATTTCAATGTCGGCAATGTTCGTGACGCACTATCGGCTTTTAACAGACTTATTAATCCTACACACACAAAAGTATTTAACAAAATATTCTTAACCCTCGAAACCGGTCTTTCCAAACTTGGCGAAAACGCCAACGCACAAACAAAGGCTGTCAGAGAATTGATTCACCTTATCGACATTATTCCTATGGATAACAAACAGGGCTACGACGTTCTCGGTTTTATCTATGAATATTTGATAAGCAATTTCGCAGCCAATGCAGGTAAAAAAGCTGGCGAATTCTACACCCCGCACGAAGTTTCCGTTTTGATGAGTGAAATCATCGCCCACCATCTGCAAGACTGTGAAGAAATCAAAATCTACGATCCGACAAGCGGCTCCGGTTCACTCTTAATCAATATCGGTCAGAGCGTTGCAAAGCATATCAACGACAAGAATAAAATCAAATATTACGCTCAGGAATTGAAGGAAAATACTTATAACCTTACTCGTATGAACTTGGTTATGCGCGGTATTTTGCCCGACAATATCGTTACTCGTTGCGGCGACACGTTGGAAGACGATTGGCCGTATTTTGACGATAACGACAAAGATAATACCTACGAGCCGCTCACAAATCTCGATGCGGTAGTCAGCAACCCGCCGTATTCGCAAAAATGGGATCCGACGGGTAAGGAACACGATCCGAGATTTATGAGTTACGGTGTCGCACCTAAAACGAAAGCAGATTACGCATTCCTTTTGCACGATCTTTACCACCTTCGTGCAGGCGGCATTATGACAATCGTTCTTCCGCACGGCGTTTTGTTCCGTGGCGGAGACGAAGGTGAAATCAGAAAGAATCTTATCGAAAACAACAACATAGACGCTATTATCGGTTTGCCTGCCAACATTTTCTTCGGTACGGGTATTCCGACCATTATAATGGTGCTCAAAAAAGGACGTACCAATGACGACGTTCTTATTATCGACGCCTCAAAAGGCTTTGCCAAAGAAGGCAAAAACAATAAACTTCGTGCAAGAGATATAAAGAAAATTGCCGATACCTATAACGACAGACTTGAAATTCCTCATTTCTCTCGTAAAGTTTCTCGTAAAGAAATTCGCGAGAATGATTACAATCTCAATATTCCGAGATATGTCGATTCAAGCGAAAAAGCCGAAAGCATCGATATTTACGCCTCCATGTTCGGAGGCATTCCTAAAGCGGAAATTAAAACGTTAGGCAACGAACTCGAAGTTTTCCCATCTCTTACCGGTGAGTTGTTCACAGAAAGCGACACCCCTTACGTTGCGACAAAAACGGAAAATGCAAAAGCCGTTATCGATGCAAATGCGCAAGTCGTTGACTTCAAGAAAAATTACGCGCAAGCGTTTGCAAACTTCGGAGAGTTTTTGAATACGCTTCTCATCGATGATATGGACGATTTGGTAGTAGCCCGCGGCGAAACAATGATTGCCGACGAGATTTTTGCAAGACTTGCAAACATTCCGCTTGTAGACAAATACGAAGCATATCAGATTCTCGATGACAAGTGGCAAGTTATCGCTACCGATTTGGAAATGATCCAGACCGAAGGGAAAACCGCCATTACGCAAGTTGATGCCAATATGGTCATCAAAAAGAAAGACGGCAAAGAAACCGAAGTCCAAGACGGATGGGCAGGTCATATTCTCCCGTTTGAATTGGTGCAAAAACTCCGCTTGCAAAAAGAACTCGATGTAATTGCTTCAAAAGAAAGCGAAGTTGCCTCTATTCAATCCGAATATGAAGAGATATTAGAATCCATTGCAGAAGAAGATCGCGGCGAATTTATCAACGAAGACGGAACGGCTTTCGTTCCGAAAGAAATCGATAAAATTGTTAAGCCTTACTCGAACGGGAAACGCAAACCCGATGTCGGTTCTATTGAGGAAACACTTCTTAAAGTCAAGACTTTAATGAACAAAGAAAAATCTTTGAATACGGAAATAAAGAACCTTCGCATTGATTTGCACAATCATACAAAAGACTTGATTGAAAGTCTTTCTATCGACGAAGCCCTTCCTATCCTTTACGAAAAATGGATTGCCCCGATTGCAAGTGCGATTTCTGTATTACCCGACTCCATCGTAAGTGCATTGGAAAGCAAGATCGATACACTTACAAAGAAGTATAGCGTAAGGATGATTGACATCGAAGCCGAAATCGAAGAATCCGAAGCCGCTTTGAACTCTATGATTGACGACCTTGAAGGCGATGAATTTGACATGCTCGGGCTGAAAGAACTCCAAAAACTGCTCGGAGGTGGCAAAAATGAGTGAAAGTGTGCAAAAACCACGCATTCGGTTCAAAGGCTTTAGCGACGCTTGGGAACAGCGTAAGCTCGGAGAAGTGAGCGAATCCTACTCTGGTGGAACGCCTTCGGTAGGTATCAAAGAGTATTACGGAGGACAAATACCATTCATTCGTTCCGCGGAAATCAATAGTGAAACAACTGAACTCTTTTTAACCGAAGAAGGCTTGAAAAACTCCTCAGCACGACTCGTGGCTGTGGGAGATATTCTGTACGCTTTATATGGTGCAACAAGTGGCGAAGTGGGACGAGCAATGCTTAAAGGTGCTATAAATCAAGCCATTTTAGCAATAAAACCTAATAAGGATTACGATTCGGAATACCTTGCTCAATGGCTACGAAAAAGCAAGCATAGAATTATAGAAACATACCTGCAAGGTGGACAAGGAAACCTATCCGGAGCTATTGTTAAAGAACTATCGGCGGATTTTCCGTCACTAAAAGAACAGAAGACAATTGGTGGCTTCTTTCGCCAACTTGACAACCTTATCACCCTTCATCAGCGACAGTTAGAAAAGCTCAAAAATATCAAGTCTGCACTGCTTGAAAAGATGTTTGTATAGAGGTGTTTTATGAGTTTGAACTACACAACAACCTTTGATAAAGAAGAAGATTTTGAGAATGCTTTTATAACCCTCTTGAAAAGTTGCGGTTGGGAAAAGGAAGTTATCAAATATCCTACCGAAGCGGACTTAATAAAGAATTGGGCAAACATTCTCTACAATAACAACCGCGACAAGGATAAACTCGGTGATTATCCTTTGACGGATACCGAAATGGCTCAGATTATCGAGCAAATCACAACATTACGAACCCCTTTCTCTCTTAACTCATTCATTAACGGTGGAACGGTTGCCGTTAAGCGCGACAACCCCGACGATAAACTGCATTTGGGGAAGGAAGTAAGTCTGCACATTTACGACAGACACGAAATTGCAGGCGGAAAGAGTCGTTATCAGATTGTGGAACAGCCTAAATTTGCCGTTCCGTCGTCGATTTTCCCGACCAGACGCGGCGACGTAATGCTTCTTATCAATGGCATGCCCGTTTTTCATATCGAACTGAAAAAGAGCGGCATCCCGTTGAGTAAAGCCTGCAACCAAATCAAGAAATACTCTGAACAAGGCATATTTACGGGAATTTTCTCGCTTGTTCAAATCTTTATCGCAATGACTCCGGACGATGCTGTTTATTACACGAATCCGGGAATCGACGGTAAATTCAACGAGGATTTCTATTTCCATTGGGCAAACTTTGACAATGCGCCGATAAAGAATTGGTATGAGTTTACGCAAAATCTGCTTTATATACCTATGGCTCACCAGCTTATAGGTTTCTATACCGTTGCCGACAACAAGGACGGAATACTAAAGGTTTTGCGTTCTTACCAATATTACGCCGTATCTGCAATTTCAAATGTTGTGGCACAAAACAAATGGGACGAAAAAAAGCAGCGTGGCGGCTATATTTGGCATACAACGGGTAGCGGAAAGACTTTGACCTCTTTCAAGGCGGCAGACCTGATTGCAAAGTCTCAAGACGCAGACAAGGTTATCTTTCTTGTTGACAGAAAAGAACTTGACGAGCAATCTTACAAACATTATCAAGACTTTGCCGATGACGAAAACGCTGTTCAAAAGACGGAAAGCACCGATATTTTGCGCGGCAAATTGCTCAGTAATTCCGGTTCCGACACGTTGATTGTTACGTCTATACAAAAAATGAGCCGCATTTTTGAAGACGGTTCCCGTCGTATGGAACGCGACATAGAAAAAATCAACGATAAACGCATTGTTTTCATCGTTGACGAATGCCATAGAGATACGTTCGGAGATATGATGAACGATGTCAAAGCAACCTTCCCGAACGCCTTGTTCTTCGGTTTTTCCGGCACTCCCATTCAAGAAGAAAACGCGAAAAAAGGTTGCACTTCCGCAGACGTGTTCGGCAATGAATTGCATAGATATACGATAGGCGACGGTATACGCGATAAAAACGTATTGGCGTTCGATCCGTACATGATTGAAACGTTCAAATCAAAGGACATACGTCGGCAGGTTGCGTTGGAAAAAGCGCACGCGAAAACACCCGAAGAAGCAATAGCAGATCCGACAAAAAGTAAAACCTATTTTTACTATTTGAACGATGTCCCGATGCTTTCTATTGAAAAGAACGTTCCCCCTTCTCAATATAAGACTGACGCACATATCAATGCAGTGGTAAATAACATTGTGGAAGAGTATGCGGACAGAAGTCACGGACGAAAGTTCCACTCCATTTTTGCAACGTCCAGCATACCGGAAGCTATTGAGTATTACAGACGGCTTAAAAAGGCAGCGCCGAGTTTGAATGTTACTGTGCTTGTTGATCCGTCCGACAACAACACTCCTACAAGTTACGAGAAGATGTTAGGGCTTGCCGAAGTAATACAAGATTACGATGATTCGTTCGATCAAAAATACACTATCACGACTTACGGAAAGATGAAAACGGACGTTTCTTTACGTTTATCGCACGAAGGACCTTACAAAGGTATAGAAAAAACGCCCGACAAACAAATTGATATTTTGATTGTCGTCAATCAGATGCTGACGGGATTTGACTCTAAATGGGTAAACGTTTTGTATCTTGACAAGATAATGCAACAAGAAACCATTATTCAGGCGTTTTCTCGAACGAACAGAATCTTTGGCGAGGACAAGCCCGTAGGAACGATTTACTATTATCGTTACCCTTACACGATGAAAGCAAACATCGAAGAGGCTGTAAAAATTTATGCCGGCGATAAAGCGTTTATGGTTTTTGTTGATAAACTCGACAAAAACTTGAAAGTTTTCAACGATACATATCTTGAAATCAAGTATTTATACGACAATGAAGGCATAAAAGACTTTATGCACCTGCCTCAAGATATGGCTGTAAGGGCAAAATTTGCTTTGCTGTTTAATATCTTGAATAAGTACCTTGAAATGATAAAAGTTCAAGGATTCACTTGGAAAAAGGCTGCAAAAGGCGAATTATCCGTAGATATTACGGAAGAAATTTATTATGTTCTTCTCCAAAGATACAAGGAGTTAATCGTTCCCGGACCGGGGCCCGGACCAGAACCGCCGGAAGAACCGCCTTACGATATAAGCTCTTATATCACCGAAATCGGAACAGGCAAAATAGACGCCGATTATATCAACAGCCGCTTTGAAAAGTATCTGAAACTGAAAGGGCGTGACGGAGAATCACAAGAAATTGTTGTTTCCGCACTTCAGGAAGTTTATAAATCTTTCGCAATGCTGTCCGAAGAAGAACAAAAATATGCAAATATCTTCATTAAGGACGTGCAAATGGGCAACGTTGAACCCGAAGAAGGAAAAACAATGAAGGACTATATTGCGGAGTATATGCGCCGAGCGAAAGACGACCAAATTTTCCGTTTTTCCGAGCAATTCGGCTTAGATGACAGCCTTCTTCGCGAAATGATGTCTTTGCATTTGAACGAAGAAAACATCAATGAATTCGGACGGTTCGACAAATTGAAAGCCTCTGCCGATATGGAAAAGGTAAAAGCATTTTTTGAATCTGCCACCGGTGAAAAACTTTCAATCTTTAAGGCTCGTTCCAAATTTGATAATTTGCTCCGTAGTTTCATTATCAGCAATGGTTTTGACCTATAAAATGAGCCAAACGACGTCAAACATAACAAAAACGTGCAATAAATGCACTAATTTCATCAAAACAATTAAGGCCACAACGCAGTTTGTGGTCTTTTTGTTTGTGCATTCTTGGGAACAGCGTAAGGTATCAGAGATGTTCAAAGTTACTCGTGGTTATGTACTTGCATCCACTTTAACAGAGGCTGTAAAAACGGATAAAAAGCCATATCCTGTCTATTCCTCACAGACCAAAGATAATGGCTTAATGGGATACTACAAGGACTATCTCTATGAGGATGCCATTACTTGGACAACTGATGGTGCTAACGCAGGAACAGTCAATTATCGAGCCGGAAAGTTCTATTGTACCAATGTTTGCGGCGTTTTACTCTCAAATGAAGTAACGGCTAATCAAATGATAGCAGAAGCCTTAAACAATGTGGCGAAAGGATATGTGTCTTATGTCGGCAATCCGAAATTGATGAATAATGTGATGGCTGACATAGAAATTATGATCCCCACACAATCAGAGGAGCGAGAAAAATTGTCAGTGCTCTTCAGGAATCTTGACAACCTTATCACCCTTCATCAGCGTGAGTTTTTTCGCCTTATCTTGGCGTTTTTTTGTTGTAATAGCACTTCAATTTTGCCGATTTCTTGGGAACAGCGTAAGTTTGAAGATTTCTTTACAGAACGTAATGAACGTAGCGGAAATGGCGAAATGATTTCAGTTACTATCGGTTCTGGAATAAAAAAATTTGATGAGTTGAATCGCTTTGATAAGAAGCCTGACGATTTGTCAAAATATAAAAGAGTTGAAGTTGGTGATATTGCTTATAACTCTATGAGAATGTGGCAAGGCGCAAGTGGCTATTCACCATATTCGGGCATTTTAAGCCCTGCGTATACCGTTATTACGCCCAAAAATGGGGTTTCCTCGCGTTTTTTTGCATATGTGCTAAAACAACCTAAAATGATACATCAATTTGAAATCAATTCACAAGGATTAACAAAAGACACGTGGAATCTAAAGTTTCCTGCTTTTGCTCCGATTGAAGTTGTGGCACCTTTACAGCTTGCTGAACAAGAAAAAGTATCAGAACTTTTACTTCAACTCGATAACCTTATCACCCTTCATCAGCGTGAGTGTTTGCCAAAAACCTGTTCCTTGGCAAGTTGGTTTTATCAGCAAACAAATCGAAAAATGACTTCTTTTTGGGAACAGCGTAAGTTGGGAGATGTAGGAACAACGTTTACGGGTTTATCGGGAAAAACAAAAGAAGATTTCGGACATGGAAATGCTGGTTTCGTTACGTATATGAACGTGTTTTCTAATCCGATTGCCGACTTGACTCAATGCGAAAAAGTTGAAATTGATAGCAAACAGGCTCAAGTAAAATGCGGAGATATATTCTTTACAACATCATCAGAAACACCGGAAGAAGTTGGAATGTCATCAATTTGGCTGGGAAAACAGCCAAATATCTACTTAAATAGCTTTTGTTTCGGCTATAGACCATCTATTCCGACAAATCCCTATTATCTTGGCTTTATGCTACGTTCCGCAAGCGTGCGTAAGAAATTCATTCTTTTGGCTCAAGGTATTTCGAGATACAATATTTCAAAAAACAAGGCGATGGAAATAGTTGTATCTATACCATCGGATAACGAGCAAAAAAAGGTTGGCACGTTTTTCAAAGAAATCGATAACCTTATCACCCTTCATCAGCGTATAAAAATAAATATTACAGGAGACTATCATGACAAAAAAGACAAATAATACTACTTCTCAAAATGAATTGTTTTGGGTTTATTTTGAACGCTGGATCAAAGTGTATAAGGACGGAGCAATCCGCAAAGTGACAATGGACAAGTATCTTTTGGCACTAAATTGGCTTAAAAAATTGATTCCCGATTTGCTTTTAGGCGGAATGGATCGCATCGCATATCAGCGTTTGTTGAATGAATATGCCAAAACACACGAACGTCAGACCACTATGGATTTTCATCATCAATTAAAAGGGGCTATTCTCGATGCTGTTGATGAAGGATTGATTCCGCGAGATCCTACCCGTAAAGCAATCATCAAAGGGAAAACTCCACGGGAGAAAAAGCCGAAGTATCTCAGTCAATTTGAACTGCATTCTTTGTTACAAAGCCTTGACTTAGGTGCCGAACCCAATTGGGATTGGCTTATTATGCTTGTGGCAAAAACAGGAATGAGATTTTCTGAAGCATTGGCTATTACTCCGAGAGATTTTGATTTTTCTCATCAAACGCTTTCTATCAGCAAAACTTGGGATTACAAGGGAAAAGGAGGTTTTTTGCCGACGAAAAACAAGTCCTCTGTGAGAAAAATCCAAATAGATTGGCAAACAGTGGTTCAATTCTCGGAACTTATCAAGTCAAAGACGGAAGATGAACCGTTGTTTATTTCTTGCAAGGTTTATAATTCAACCGTCAACGACGTATTAAAACGTCGCTGTAAGCAAGCAAATATTCCGACCATTTCTATTCACGGCTTACGACATACTCATGCATCGCTGCTCCTTTTTGCCGGGGTGACGATTGCAAGTGTGGCAAGAAGATTAGGTCATTCAAGCATGACTACAACTCAAAAAACTTATTTACATATCATTCACGAGTTGGAAAATAAGGATATTGATTTAGTTATGCGAGCAATTTCAAGCTTATAAAAAAACGAACTGATGAAGGGTGTATGGTACACCTTATGGTGGGCGGTCGTAGGTAAAACTACGACCGTTTTTTAATACAACTCATATTCTCCAGAATATAGATTCGTATACGGCTTATTATGTTTATCGGCATAAAGTAAGGCATTGTATGCTCCGCCGTAGTGAGTGTTGACGTAAGCGAAAACATAATCTGCCTGCTTAACCATCCATTCGTTACGCTTTGATATTGCAAATTTCAGCGGTGTTTGCTCTAATTCGGGATAAAGTATTTCGTCGTATTCTTTTTCGATGTAATCTTTTCGCTCGTCGAGCCATTTGTTCAAATACGGGGTAACGAATATTATTCTGGCGTTGGGATGACTTATTTTATACTGTTTCGCACAATTTTTTGCGAGAGCATCAAAATTGCCATATCCGCCAAGATAAAAATCAACGTCGTCCCCTTTTGTGATTTTTTCTATCTGTTCAAATAGTCTTTTCTCGTCAATGTCGCTGTATATGGTCGAAGAATGACCGAAAAACGTAATTACCACGATAACCCCTCCGAAAACTATGGAAGTATACTTACTTAATTATAGCACAATCCCCGACTAAAAGCAATGTTAGGGAAGTATCCATTCTTATTTTATTTACGGAATTGGATATAATATTTATGAAAGTATTCTTCCGTATGTATTCTTTCGGAGGTGGTAAAAGTGACAGTCAATGACGCTGTGGCAAAAAGAGTAGTAAATCTGCTCGCTGAAAAGAATATGACACAGTATCGTCTGGAACAAACCTCAGGCATACAACACGGTCATATGCAGTGGATAATGAGCGGAAAAAGCAAAACGGTTACTTTGTCAACCGTAATGATGCTTGCAAATGGTTTTGGAATGACCGTCCTCGAGTTTCTTGATGATGATATGTTCCTGTATGAAAACCTTGAAGTAGAACAATAAAATCGAGTTGGTTAGTATCACTACCCAACTGCACAAAAAAAGCCGAGAGTTTTTGCTCCCGGCTTTTCGTTTGCTTTAAGTTGCTTGTTGTTTTAGTTGTTTGGGATATAAATTTTATCGCCGACTTTGACGGCTTTATAGGTTACACCGCCAACGTTTTGTTGAAGATATTCGGGTTTGCCGTCCGCATGAGCGCGCAAGATAAACTTATCGGGTTCTTCTTCGGTCAGTTTGTCGATATTTATATCAATAAACTGTTCGTCGCTCGATACTTCGAGTATTTTTAATCCGCGCTTGATTAGGTCGGCGGAAAATTGCCATATTTTTTCAAACATTCCGTAGGTATCCATAATAATGGAAAAGTCGTGATTCGGTTCGTAAGCAGTAATTCTGAAGTAATTAGTCATAAATGTTTCTCCTTTGCGGTTACGCCGCTATTTGTTTTAGTTTTCTGTTTGCGTAAGGCAGCCACTTCTTGTTGACAAACTCCATAACGCAATCGTCGGGTTCAGAATCGTGGTCGCCGTAACATTGAAGCACCTTTTTGTTTTTCAAAGAGTATTCGACCGTTACAAGCGGTTTTTCGGGTTCGTCTTTCATTCGGATAAAGAATATAAGCGATTCTTCGCGAGCAAACTTTTGGTCGTAACCCATACGTCCCACGCAATGATGAAGCAACTCGCCTTCGCGCGTTAAATCTGACGGCTTTTGTGCGATAATCGCTATATAGACCGACTTCTTATCGTATTCAAGTCCTAAATATTTGCTTGCAACGGCGGCGAATTTTTCGTAAAACTCTTTGCGTTCCTGCTCGTCTTTCAATGCTTGTGCGGAGCGATATTCGTCTATGCGTATATCGTGCCAACGTTTGAAGTTGTGGGGATAGCGGTTCTTTTCTTCGTCCATATCCAAGCCGAGATATTGGCAAGCGTCGAGATAATCTCTATATGAATAAAAGTTTGTGTTTTGCCTTTCGATATAGTCCAAAAACTTGCCGACTTCCTTTTTTACAAGTGCTTTTACATTGTCCATTTTGTCGGCGTGATCGAATTTTATCTTACGTTTAGCAAAATTGTTGATTTCTCGTATCGGCTTGCCGGTCTTGTAAGCCTTCATGATAGAAGAAACGTAGTAGTCCGATAAGACAATATCTTGTCTGTTTTTCGCAAGCCATTTGCAGAACTTTTTGTCCTTACCGCAAAGCTGTAAAATCTGCGTTGACATTGCGATATTATGCAATCCGAGTTTAGTCAGATACTCTATTTGCGGATACTGTTCGTAAAGCCGTAAGTATTTGAAAACGTGTATGCCCGTATATCTGTCAACTGCGCTGTATTTGTATTCGGGAAAATGCTGCAAGATATAATCGCGGTTGACTATCGGGGCGTAGGGATCAAACGAATCGTCAGACGACCAACCCCAGTCGTTGCTTTCATACCAGTCGGGATATTTGGAAAGCCCTTGTTCGTGCCAACCGACAGAATAACCGGCGATAAAAGTAAACTTAATATCTTTGCCGAAACATCTGTCGGAATGGACGCCGTGAACGACAACCGGCTTACAATACCATTGCTTTTTATATTCTCGAACGGCTACCGTAACTTTGACAAGTTCGCCGTCGTTTTTAGTAAAGTAAGCATAAAAGCGAGTTCTTCCGAACGGTGCGGATTTTAATTGATCGTCGTAAAGTTTAATCTTTTTCTGTATGTATTTCGGTATAGGTTTTATCTTTTCGATTTTCATTTTATCTCACCTCAACTTTGTTGCCGAACAGGGCGAAAACTTCTTTTGGTATGGTTTTGTTTCTTGGCGGTTCTGGTTCGTCGATGCCTTGTGGTTCGTATATATCACCGTCAAATTCACGCATTTCTTCTTCGGATAATATTTCGCCTGTATCTTCATCTATAAGTCGATTAACTACAGGTTTTATACGCTCAATGAATTGTTTTTCGCCGTCGTTTTCGATGATATATAAGTCGTGATTTTTGACTATCTTTGCGAAGTAGTTTTCAGCGGCGTGATACGGAAAACCAACCATCGGTATACGATCTTTCAAGCCGACGTCACGGCTTGTAATAGTGAGTTCCATTTCGTTCCCGAGCATTACGGCGTTGTCGCCTAAAACTTCATAGAAATCTCCGAGTCGTAAAGCCACAACTGCCGTAGGACGTTCGCTTTGATACAACTTGTAATCTTGGTAAATCCGATTGCCTTTCGGTTCTTCTTTAACAGGCTCTACAGGCGTTACAATCGGCGTTTTGTTTTCTGCTGGTTCGTCATCGTTTTCAACGCTTTCGGCGGTTAAAGGCTCGTTTATGGGTTTTTTAACATCGTTTTCGTCGAATTTGTCAAACAATGAGAATTGCAGGCTTTGTTGTTTCGGCGGTTGCGGTTTTACTGTTACAGACTTTGTTGTAACGACCTTTTTCGGCATAGGTTTATATTCTTCACCGTCTATCGTATAGAGAGTGCCTTCAATGGAATCTTCCTCAAAGTAATGAATAGCCCAGCCGTATACAGTCGGATCATCTATAATCATTACTTTGGCATTTTTTCTTGCAAGTTTTCTCGCCTCTTCATAAGCGTAATCTGTGAAGCCTGCAAGAGTTTTTTTGTTGATAAGCGGCTTTCCGTCTTTCTCAAACGGAGTTCCGTTATTTATTTTGTCTGCAAGAGTTTCGCTTGCATTTTCTTGTAAATAAGCAAGTATTCTTTCTTCTTGCTCATCTTGGGCTATAAGATTCAGTTTTATCATTTTGTTTAACTCCTTGTTAGAATAGAAGAAAGGTCGTCTTAAAACGGACAACCTTTCCAAAGCGTTTTGTATTCGATATATGTTTTGATTGGGATTACAACCCATACGACGTTTGTTATTGGCTTTCTCGTCTTTCTGTCCGGCGGAGAATGTGTTTCATACCAACGAATTTCCCAGAAAGCCAAATCATAGGAATTGGTTACAAGGTAAATTTTGAGCTTTCGTTTGCCGTGTTGTTTGTAGCAAACTTTATAACCGTATTTGTTTTCAGTCATAAGCCGTAAATCCTTTGAGCAATTCTCGGTAATGCTGAAAAGAAATTGCAATTCATAATCGTTGAATGCAGTTTCCTGTCGTGAGCAAAATAGTTTCTGTCGGCGTATTCATAGCCTTGCCTTGTCAGCCGTTTCAATTCGTAACGATCGCTGCCGTCGTGGTGGTATCCTTCGATAATCAGATGCCCGTTTCGGTCTATCACCTTTATATTGTCAAGGTGTTGAATCATAGATTGAAAATCTCGGTAGCAAGTGATGAATGTTCCGCCGTCAAAATTGCCGTTCCATCTTCCGCAAGTTCCCATCATAAGGTAATAACGTGTTTTGAAACTGTTTTCGAGAGCGTCTTTCAAATCTCTCCACGTTTCTTGGTTCTGAAAGTCGATTTCTTTGTAGACTGTTTCGTCGGGTATGTTTTCTTTGCAAGCCCAACCGTTTTCGTCTGCGTAGACTTCAAAGAGAAAATCTCTTGTTTCGTCGAACTTTTTGTAATTTTCGGTATCGTCGTAAAGCACGATTTCTTTTGTCTTTTTCATTTGTGTTCTCCTTAGAAAAGTTTTGAGATAACGATTTTCTTATATTGCAAGCCGTTATCCCTTCTGAATTTGCTTACAGCCTGTTTTAACGTATAAAACATATAAGATTGCGATACGTGCGTTTCTTCGTCGTAGTAGTCAAAAACGAGCGTTCCGAAGTGGTTGTAATGGTAGAATATATATCTCATTCTTCAACTCTCCTGTAAACGTCATCTGCATAAAACTGACAGACAAACCAATTAAAAAGGGCGTGACATTTCACACCCTTATAAGCGACTATGTAATCATTGTTTCCGACTTCTTCCAAGACGGTTATTCCCGCCATTTCGCCTTTCAGCGAGTTAATATGTGCCATTGTCTTGTATTCTTTCATCGCTATATTCTCCTTTAATCGAGTTGATCATAAAATTTTTCCAGTATATCGTAGCGCGATAAATGTTTAATTTTGTCCCAGTTTTCCGCCATATAATCAGATAATGCTCCGAGTGGTGTTTGATTTGAATCTTTGAGATAACATTCGCCTACAAGAAAGATAAAATCTTTAAGTTCATCCGGATGCGTCTTATCAAACTCATTGTTTACTGCCGCGCAGAAGATATATGTTTCATATCCGTGTTCAAAGTTATAAATTTTGTTGCTGTGTTCAATGTTTATTTTCATCATATCGCACCTCACGCAACTCTTTTAATTCCACCGCCGAACGAGCGGATACCGATTGTGCCGAATTCAGAGCAAAAGTCATCGGTTTTATTCCATACGTAAGCGTAGGCGTAAAACATATTGCCTTGCGGATAAAGCATTTCATCCCATTCCTCTTTATAATCGGGTATGTAAAGAAAGTCGTAACATTCGCCGAATTCCAAGTATTCGTGAGTTACCGCATATACAAGGACGTTGTGTTTTTCTTCAAATTCTTTGATTTTTGCCATAAGTTCCGGTTCTTGATATGCCCAGAAACCGCCAAAGTTCTCATAAAAGCATACGCTGTTTTTGTCTTTGAAACCTTTGATATAGGGCTTGTAAATGTCTAATTTGTTCATAAGTTCGATTGCCTTTTGTTTTTTTACTTCTCTTGTGATTTTCATAATAAATATCTCCTTTGTTAAATACATTCTTGTAATTGCTCGAAGTTATATCCGATGTTTCGCATTGTTTCTTCAAATCCAAACCATGCCAGTAAATTCATATTGAAGTCGCTGTTGCCGAGGGGATCTTCTTTATCCCATTTGTCGCCGAATAGTTCAGGCAAAGAATAGATTCCTGTTCCGTTCATTAAGTTATATAAAAGTTCGTCTATTTCGTCTTTGTATTGTTTGTAAAAGCGCACGGTGTCCGAATACCATATTAAGAATCCGACAACGCCAGATTGACAACCGTGATATAAAACATCAGTAAAGATATGTTTCTTATCGTCGTAATTGCTCCATTCGTCCACTATGTAATTTATTACTCGTTTTTGTAATGGCGTGGAATTTGTTTTCATTTTTTTGATGTTAGTTAATGTAAGTTTCATTTCAGTTTTCCTCCGTAAATTCGTCGATATAAATTTTTTCATAGGTGTTACCGTATTCGATGTAATGACCGCGTTCGTCTTCAAACACTTGATAATCCAGAACGCTTATGCGTCCTTGTTTCGTAACGGCAAAAGTGATAAGTTTCTTGTCGGGGCAGTACATAACGGTGTCAAATCTTACAAGACATTCACCGTCGTTGTAATCGAACCCATCTGTGTCGATAAATGCAATTTCGTTAAGGTTAATCATTTTCAAATCCTCCTTATACCGTTTTGTACCATACCGAGTATTCAACCTCGATATCTCTGCCTTCGTATTCGTAATACATAGTCACGTAACCTTTGTATTCGTTTTCTTTTCCGAATACTGGGAAACAATGCTGTTCAACGTCATCGAAAGCGCGGGTGTATTGTTTGCCGTTTTTTGAAACGCATTTACAAAACAACGTGCCTTCATCGTTGATGAATCCGAGACCGGATAACTTTTCGTCAGAATTTCTGACTTTTCTGATTGAGTAAACAACTTTTTTCATTTTTCTGGAATACCTCCATATTTTATTTTGCCTTTCGGCAGGGGCAAAGTAGCACAGGTCGAAACTCATTTGATTTGTAAATAATGTTGCAATGGGCAATAGCAACTACAAACTCGTTTTGAGAGAAAAATAGTGCCGTAAAAAGAAAAGAGCCAAACTCATAATCGAGCTTGACTCTGTTATTCAATATGAAAAGTTTAAGTGCTATTTTTTCGTGCTGTTGATATTCTCGCTGACTTATGCTACAAAAGACACAACGAAAGGCTATAAAAAGTGGAGTATACATTTTATACAACTATCCAAAATAGAGATAAAACTTTTAAAAAATTTCGGCAAAAATTTTGAGCACTCAAAAATGCAAATATCTATTTTCCCCTTGTAAATACTAGGGTTTCGATATGCCGCGGATATCCGATTTTTTGCGAAAATTGGTAATATTTTGGTAATGTTTCTGTTTTTGAGCCTACAAAAAGGCATAAAAATCACCACTTAAACAGCAAAATATTATGCAAAATGGATGAAAAATACTGCATAAAACGCACAAAAATGAATAAAAAGGGGCATTTTGCATATAATTTGGGCATTTGGCTTGGACTCCTAAGGGTTAGTTATGGGTTCGATTCCCGTCGGGAGTACCAAAACAACTGTGAAGACAGTCGTTTTTTTACACCCAACGGAGAATCGAACGGCTGTTGACACAGCCCGATTCCCGTGCGCTCGACAAGCTCGCTGATGAACGGGAGTACAAAAAAGCAGACACAGACGTGCCTGCTTTTGCTATCCCGACTTGAAATCGAAGGACGGCGTTCCGTCGTCCCGATTCCCGTACGCTCGGCAGGCTCGCTGATACACGGGAGTACCAAAATGACTGTGAAGACAGTCGTTTTTATATGATGAAGAGAAAGGGCTGACGATTCAGAACGCACAAAGGGTTTTCGGAAATAAGTTTTGATAAATGAAAAACAATAAGTTTACGGATGGAAAAACAGGGGATAAAGGTGGGAAAATAAAAAAAGGCAAAAGGAAACGAGACGCCGCAAAGGGCGTCCCGTCAGGTTTTGGGGGATTTAGGATTGTTATTTTGCGGGGACGAAGCCTGCGACAACCGCGAAGATCATAAGCGAGCAGCAGATGAGCATGCAGACAATCTGCACGGGTTTGCTGTTCTTGACGCGATTGACAAACTTGTCGAATTTTTCAAAGTAGAAGTTTTGTTCAAACCAGTTTTTGCCGCCGATCTGCAAAATACCGCCGAACGTTAAGGTGCTTGCTCTGAACAGGAGCCAGAGACCGGGGTCGGGAGCCATGCCGAATCTGCCCATTCCTACAAGAGGTCCGACGAAGACCGCAAGGATAGGCGCAAGCAGGAATCCGACGTGCATAAGCGCAACTGACGAAGAAAACTCGCCGGTAACGAAAAGCCAGTTCCAGATTGTGTAAGCGATCATCGTGGCGATGGTGATGCCAAGGCCGACGCTTGTCGTGCCGGATACCGCGCCGTTGAAAAGGTTGGTCTGACCGATGAAATACGAGGAATTGAAGGCAACTTCCGTGCCGAGTTTCGAGAAGCCGTCGATGAAGTAAATGGGGGAGTTGGCGGTTGTGGTAGTGCCCCAGGTCGAGCCCAGGAAGAGTGCCGACGCGCCGATTGCCATAAAGAGTCCCGAAACGCCGTTGAAGTATTGCTTGTTTTTGAAGAAGTCGGTCATCGTTGCTTCCAGAACGTTAATGATATAAAGTCCCAGCACGACGACAACGAAGATATCGCCGGGAAGGAGACCGAAGCAAGCAAACAAGACGATTGTTCTTCCGACGAGCAACGTGGTAAGTTTCAGCGTTTCGAAGAACACGGGCTTCATCGCGATCAGTACAAGGATACCGAGCACGAGGTTGAAGGGGATATTGCCGTATGCCTGGAATTTCGACGTGATGACGGAAACACCGAGAATCGTCGCCGTAAACATAAACCATTTGAGAATGGTGTCGAGTCCCGGTGTGACCTTGTAGTCAATCGCTTCGGGGCCGGGTGCAAACATTTTTTTGAGTCTTTCGACTCGCGCTGCTTTTTTTTCGCTGTCCATAATTTTGCTCCTGAATGATTTTTGATTTCTAATCAAAGCATACCCGCCAAAAGTATATTTGTAAACGAAGATTTTGGGACAAAAAGCCAAAATCGTCCCAAAATAGAACCAAAATAAAGAAAAGACCTGAAAATATTGATAAATAATTAACAATATGATATTATGATTAAAGAAGGAAGACAAAAAACGACAAAACGAGAAGTCTTTTTTCGGGTGGGAAGATGTCCAAGGATACGACCAAACAACACATCACGGATTGTTTCAACGGATTGTCGAGAAAGTACACGCTTGACCAGATAACCGTCAATATGATTGCCGAGGCGGCGGGCGTTTCGAAGTCGACGTTTTATCGGCATTTTCTGGACAAGTACGACGTCATGAATTACAACTACAAAAGGGTGCTGGACGAGATTTTTTCGTTCAATGCCTGCAAGAGTTGGAACGAGTTGTTTTTAAGCATACTTTCGTTTATCGAGAAGGACATCAACAGGATAAGGCACGCTTTTTTATATCTCGGGACGAACTCTTACGAGCAGTACGTTTTCGAGTATTCGTTCAAACGTATGAACGAGAAGTGCGTCGAAAAACGCGGAAGCGAGTTGCGCGAAGACGAGATATTCACGGCAAAACTCATAATATACGGTTGCGTATACGCCGTAAAAGACTGGGTTTTCGGCGATAAGCGGGTGTCGCGGCAGGAACTTGCGCGCCAGATCGACAACGCAATCCCCGAAGAATACAAGGCATTATTATAAGGTCGCGCACATAAAAAGAAATCATTAAAGAAATATAAACAAATCAGAAGAGGTACATTATGGCTATGAGAAAAAGCATTCTTCATCTGGTCAAAGTTATGGGCGGTCTCGCCGGAATGATGACCAAAATCACAGAAGACTCCCCCGAGTATTATGCGCTTAATTGTTTGACCGACGAAGAAGCGGACGTTGCCGCAAGTCTCGGACTGAGAAAGCCCAGAACGCTCGAATACGTCGCCGACAAGTGCGGAAAATCGACGGAAGAAACCAAGAAGATTCTGGACAGACTCGGCTATCTCGGAGTTATCAAAATTTACACCGAAGACGGGCAAACCCTGTATTTCATGCAGATTTTTGCGCCGGGCACGCTTGAAATGATGGTGGGTTGCACCGAAAACGTCAAAGAGCACCCGGAAATCGCAAAGGCGTTCGAGGCGTATACCCGCGGACTTATGGAGTCCATGGGCACGATGTTGCCGTACGGCGCAAGTATGATGAGGGTTATCCCAATCGAATCTGCTATTGCGGGCGACAGTCAGGCGATCCCTTACGAAAAGATTTCTTATTATCTTGACAAATACGACACTTTCTCGGTGTCTCCCTGCTCGTGCAGACGTTCAAGGCGTTTGCTGGACGAAGGCTGCGGACACCTTGAAGACGATATGTGCGTCCAGATGGGTTCGGGCGCGGAATACTTCATCAAAACCGGCAAGGCAAGACAAATTACAAGGGAAGAAGCCGAGGCGATTTTCAAAAAAGCCGAAGAAAACGGACTTATGCACCAGATGCCCAACCTCGAAGGACCGGGCGAATCGGCGGCAATCTGCAACTGCTGCGCGTGCTCGTGCTTTGCAATCCGTATTTCCACGATGTTCAATTGTCCCGACGCGGAACGCAGCAACTACCATGCCGAAATCGATCAGGAAAACTGCGTCGCGTGCGGTCAGTGCGTTGAAAACTGCCCCACGAACGCGGTAAGACTCGGCCAGAAACTTTGCACGGTAAAGCCCATCGAAACCCCCAAATACGACAAGGTTCGCAACACTGTCTGGGGCAAAGACAAATGGAACGTCGATTATCGCGAAAACAGACAAGATACCCTTGAAAGCGGCACCGCCCCCTGTAAGACCGCTTGCCCCGCGCACATCGCGGTTCAGGGCTATATAAGGCTTGCGTCTTTGGGAAAATATACCGAAGCGCTGGAACTTATCAAGAAAGAAAACCCGTTCCCCGCAATCTGCGGACGTATCTGCCCGCATAAGTGCGAGGACGCTTGCACGCGCGGACAAATCGACAAGGGCGTCGCAATCGACGAAATCAAAAAGTTTATCGCAGACAAGGATAAAAACAGCAACCACAGATTTATTCCCAACAAAAAACACGATTATTCGATGAAGAATATGGCAGTCATCGGCTCGGGCCCCGCGGGACTTTCCTGCGCATACTACCTTGCCGTCGACGGATACAACGTGACCGTGTTTGAAAAGGAAAACAAACTCGGCGGCATGATGACGCTCGGTATCCCCGCGTTCAGGCTTGAAAAAGACGTCGTCGAGGCGGAAATCGACATTCTGCGTGAGCTGGGCGTAAAATTCGTAACCGGCGTGGAAGTCGGCAAGGACAAAACGCTGGACGAACTGAAAAAAGAAGGCTTTGACGGATTCTATCTTGCAATCGGCGCAAGCGCGGGCAGAAAACTCGGAGTAGAAGGCGAAGACGCGAAAGGCGTAATCCTTGGCGTTGATTTCCTGAAAGACGTCGCGCTTGAAAGAAGCGAACCTTTGCACGGAAACGTCATCGTTATCGGCGGAGGAAACGTTGCAATCGACGTCGCAAGGACGGCTGTCAGATGCGGCGCGCAAACCGTCAATATGTATTCGTTGGAACAAAGAGCGGAAATGCCCGCCCTTGAAGAAGAAATCGAAGAAGCGGAAAGCGAAAACGTCGTCATTAACAACGGATACGGACCGAAACGCATCGTCGTTGAAAACGGCAAAGTCGTCGGCGTAGAGTTCAAGAAATGCGTGTCCGTATTCAACGCGGAAGGCAAATTCGCGCCCGAGTACGACGAAAACGACACCGTTATCGTTCCCGCGGACTTCGTGCTTGTCTCAATCGGTCAGAAAATCGAGTGGGGTAACCTGCTGGACGGCACCAACGTCAAACTCAACAAAAACAACACCGTTGCGGTTGACGAATTCTACGTTACGGGCGACAAGAATATCATCGCCGGCGGCGACTGCGTGACGGGACCGAAATTCGCAATCGACGCAATCGCAAGCGGCAAAGAAGGTGCAATCTCCCTGCACAGGGCGGTATGGCCGGGACAAACCCAGAAATACGGCAGAGACAGAAGAGTTTTCATCGAGCTCGACAAGGATAATCTGGAACTCAAAGGCTACGACAACGTCAAACGTCAACGCCCGCTGCACATAAAAGAAAACGACGGCACGTTCAAAGACAACCGCGCGACCTTCACCGAAGAACAAATGAAAGCCGAAACGGCAAGATGCCTCGGATGCGGCGCGGCGAAAGTCGATACCTATATGTGCGTAGGTTGCGGACAGTGCACGACGAAATGTAAGTTCGACGCAATCAAACTTGTCAGAAACGACAAGACCGTCGTGGCAAAAGTATACGAAAAACTGCCCCTCGAAATGGCAAAACACGCCATCAAACGCGTCGGCAAAATCATCACCAAACCCATTTCGCCGAAGGAATAAAGTATGCACGAATTAGGAATCGTTTTTGAAGTCGTAAAACTTGTGGAACAGGTGGCGGTCGAGCAGCAGCTCCCCGCCGTCGACACCATAGTCTTGCAGGTGGGCGAACTGTGCGGGGTAATTCCCGTATATCTTGACGAATGTTGGCCCGCCGCAATCGACAAAAAGCCGTTTTTCAAAAACACAAAACTGAAACTCGACGTCGTGCCGGGAATGGCAAAGTGTCGCGCATGCGGGGAAATATTCAACGTTATCGCAAACGAAGGATATTGCCCGAAGTGCAATTCGTTTGACAAAGATTTGTTGTCGGGAAGGGAATTTATGATCAAAGAAATTCTCGTGCCCGATGACGGTTTCGACGAGACGGAAACCGTCAATAATGACAAAAACGACAATTAAAGGAACGGAATTTTAACATGATCGACCCGATTAGTACGATTGAACTGAAAAAGAGTATTCTTGAAGATAACGACGCCGACGCCGAAAAACTTCGCGCGGAACTTAACGCGCGGGGCGTTTATTATATCAATCTGATGTCTGCGCCGGGCAGCGGAAAAACCTCGCTTCTCGTTAAGCTTATCGGTGCGCTTAAAGACAGGTGCGCCGTCGGCGTAATGGAAGCGGATATCGACGGCGACGTGGACGCATATACCGTAAGAGAAGCCGGCGCCGAGGCAATCCAACTGCATACGGGCGGCATGTGCCATCTTGACGCGGATATGTCCAGACAAGGCTTCAAGGTGTTTTGCACAAGTGCGGACGTCGTGTTTCTGGAAAACATCGGAAACCTTGTGTGTCCGGCGGAATTCGACACGGGCGCGCATCTCAAAATGGCGCTTCTTGCGGTTCCCGAGGGCGATGATAAACCGCTGAAATACACCCTCATGTTTTCGACGTGCGACGTTGTCGTCGTCACGAAAACCGACACGGCAAAGTACTTCGACTTCGACCTTGAAAAATGCAAAAAATATATCGCGAAAATCAATCCGAATGCAAAAGTTTTCGCCGTATCGTCCAAGACGGGCGAGGGCGTCGATACGCTTGCGGACTGGATTTTCGACAGTTATAAAAATTGGCGCGAGGGATTGAAATGAAAGTTATTGCGGTCAAAGAAAGTATTTTTTCCAACAACGACAAGGTCGCGGACGAACTGCGCGCGTCGCTCCGAAAAAAAGGCGCGTTCATGATTAACGTTATGTCTTCGCCGGGTAGCGGAAAAACGACGCTTCTCACAAGGCTTATCAACGATATGAAAAGTAAAATCAGGATCGTCGCGATGGACGTTGATATCGAGACCGACGTCGACGCAAGGCGCATTGCGGAAAACACCGGCGTCGAAAGCGTGCAAATTCACAACGGCGGACTGTGCCATATCGACGCGCAGATGGTCACGGACGCGCTGGAACAGGCGGACTTTCCGGAAACCGATCTTATCGTGCTGGAAAACATCGGAAACCTTGTGTGTCCGGCGGAATTCGACACGGGCGCACACCTTAATATGATGCTTTTGTCCGTGCCCGAAGGCGACGATAAGCCGCTGAAATACCCGCTGATGTTTGAAAAGTGCGACGTGGTTGTCGTCACGAAAATCGATACACTCGAAGCGTTCGACTTCGATATGAAAAAGTTTGAAGAACGCGTCGGAAAGCTCAATAAAAACGCGCGGGTTTTTAAGGTCAGCGCAAAAACGGGCGAGGGAATCGAGGCGTTGGAAAACGAACTGTACGAAAGGATAAAGCTTCTGAAAAAATAAATATCCATAAAAAAGGACGGCAACTTCAAACGAGATGCCGTCCTTATTTTATATCCTTATCCTCACTGTTTGTATTTTAACATAAGTGCATCCAAACAACAAGAATTATAGGATAATAAGCTGTTTCTGGGACTCGTGGCAGAATTTTCTGCCGGTTTTCAGACAAAGGAGTTTTTCATATAAATTGGAAGAAAAAACAGTTTCAGATAAAATCTGATTACCTTCACTGTCCAAAAGATTTTGGGCGTCCGCAAGCTTGGTGATAAGAGGAATTCGGCTGTGCTGCTTGATCCGGCTTAGCAGTTCACTGCTTTCTTTGCGGAAACCAAGAACCCTGGCAAAGGGAATCTGAGTGGGTGCAGTGTGGATATTTAATATAATATGAAGCAATGCCCTCTGTATCCTTGTCTGAGTCAGCTCTCTGGTTTTTAAAACAGATACAGACTGGGAAAAGGACAACAGAAGATTTTGCTGATTTATGATCCGCCGGGCGAGATCCTCGGAAACATCCATATAGGAAGAAAGGCTTTCTACATTCTCCTTCATAAGGCAGTAGGAGAGGATAGAGTCCAGAGAATTTTCTGTGAGAAATTCACCGGAGTCCAGCGCCTTTTTGAAAACGTAAAAAGCATCTGGTGGAATCTGGGATGATAATATATTGGCAGTTTTGGTATCCGGATTCCTGACTGGATTATTTATGTCTGAGATTGCCTCTGAATGGCCACCTCCCGGATTCTGAATAAGACTGCGTATAGCAGTTGCAGATGCAAAGAAATCAGTAGATGACTGTAAATCAGGGGAGGAGCTTGCTGAATCACCTTCAGGGACAGCGGTTTCATGATACCCCATTCCTTCCCTGCGGATGGTAACAGGGCGGATTTGGCTGTTCAGGCGGAGAAGTGCCTTGCAGTATTCGATCCCCAAAATGTTGTTGGGCGTTTGCAGCAAATCCGCAGCACCGGGGCACAA
>OIGD01001185.1_pt1 | contig 25656 bp, 25 predicted proteins | sample 1582211 | NCBI WGS metagenome assembly OIGD01 (sample SAMN04414078, study PRJEB24778) | human gut metagenome | material: faecal | host: Homo sapiens
CAGCCGCTCACGCACGGGCGGTTCTTGCAGTGCAGGCACCGGTTCGCTTCGTCAACGGCGGTCTTTTCCTCGTATCCCAGCGCCACCTCGTCAAAGTTGCGGCGGCGCACAGCCGGGTCCTGCGACGGCATGGGATTCTTCTTCGGATTCATGTTCGGCATTTCAGTTCTCCCCCTTCCGCAGCAGATTGCAGGTCGCCTCATAGGCGTGCCGCTCGAACGGCTTATACATCGAGGACCGCGCAATGGCTTCGTCAAAATCAATCTCGTGCCCGTCAAATTCGGGACCTTCCACGCAGGCAAACCGCACCTTACCGCCAACGGTCAGCCGGCAACCGCCGCACATGCCCGTGCCGTCAATCATGATCGGGTTCATCGATGCAACCGTTGGAACGCCGAACTCCTTGGTCAGCCGGCAGACAAATTTCATCATGGGCAGCGGACCGATGGTAATCACCTCGTCGTACTGCTCCCCGCTCTCAATCAGCGCCCGCAGCGCATCGGTCACCAGCCCCTTCTCACCCCAGGAGCCGTCATCCGACATCCGGACAAACCGGTCGGAGACTGCGGCAAATTCAGGCTCCAGAATCACCAGCTCCTGCGTCCGGAACCCCGCAACCGTGTGCACAACCGTCCCCTGCTCATGGAACTTTTTCGCAACCGGGTAGCCGATGGCGCAGCCGACACCGCCAACCACAACCGCAACCCGCTTCTTGCCAGCCGTTTCGGTCGCGCGCCCCAACGGCCCCACAAAATCATGCAGACAGTCCCCAACCGACAGATGATTCAGCCGCTCGGTCGTTGCGCCGACAACCTGGAAAATAATCGTCACACTTCCGGCAGCACGGTCGTAATCGGCAACCGTCAGCGGAATGCGCTCACCGTCCGCATCGGTGCGCAGGATGATAAACTGCCCCGGTTCGGCTTTTTTTGCAACTGCGGGGGCATGAATGCGCATGAGCGTAACCGACGGATTCAGCGGCCGCTTTTCGAGAATCTGGTACATAAAATGGATCCTTTCCGGGGAAAAGCCCCCAAAACCTTGCTGTTTTCGGAAAAACCACTTGCCAAACGGCAATTTTTCGTGTATAATAAAGGGAGATACCGCCGCGCCTGCGGTCACGCGCCGCCCGGCGAACGGCTCCCGTGTGGTTTACCTTTTATTATACTATAAATCGCCCGGAATTGCAATAGCCGATTGCAACAAAAATGCAAGTGTCTGCCATCCAATATTTCATAATGAAAGGATCTTCTGCCAAATGGAAACAGAATATCTCAATACAGCCGGAAAAAGTGCCGGAGAGATCGCCCGCGACATTGCCGATTTCCTCGCGCTCCCCTGCGTCCTGCACGGCAAAAAGGAAATTGACCTTGCCAACCTGCTCCCCGACCTCAACATGAAGGAGCAATTTTCCTTTGCGCTCCTGATGGAAGCTTTTACGCAGGGCTGGGACCCCGATGCCGCCGAGCAGTTTTACCGCCATGCCGTCACGCCGGCGGTCGGTGAAACGGTCAGCGAAAAGATGCTTGCGCTGTTCCGCACGCCCGAGAGCCGGGAGTTCGGCGTCAATGTCATTAAATACGGCTACGGGTTTGATCTCACCGTCCCCTCCTATTGGTCGTCCTGTCTCAAGCTGGCGATTCAGGCAAAGGAGATCCCGGCGCTGATGAATTACCTCAAGCTGTTCATGATCTGCCTGACCGAATTTGCCTACATGGACGGCAGAAAGCCCAAGGAAACCTACGCATGGAACTACTACGAGACCTTCCAGAAGATTCTGGACGATCTTGAAAAGCCCGACCTGCCTCCGTCCCTTCCGGTCACGGTCCGGGCAGTCGGCGGCAGCTCCGGCAAGCGAGAAAACCAGACCTATTTCCTCTCCCTTGGTGTCGACCTCCAGAACCCCAACACCGACCGCGCCCTGCAGAACGTCAAGGTTGACATCACGCTGAAGGACCGCGAGGGCAATGTCATTGATGTCATCAGCGACCAGGTCACCTCCATCGACCCGGGGGCGATCTTCCATTACGGCATCACCCGCCGGGTGCGCGGCGCAGCGGTTGCCCAGATCTATGCCAAGGCGCGCGCGAACGGATTCCTCCCGGCAGAGACTGCCGTCATGCGCGGTGTCAAGCTGGAAAAAGTCAGCATCAAGCGGGACGAGCACTACGAAATTCTCAAGGGCACAATGGTCAGCACCTATGCGCACGACCTGCCCGCCTTTGCGCTGCATTATCAGTACCTGAACAAGCAGAACAAGATTGTCGGCGGCGGGTGCGAATGGTTCTTTGACGGGCTTCCGGCAGGCAGCGAGCGCCCCTTCCGCGCAGGCTGTGCAGTCCCGATTCCGGGTGCGGCAAGAATTGTCTACAGTATTGACTTTGATTTGAAGTCGTTTCAGGGCTAAATCCGGGCAGAATCAACGCTTTTTCGAAAAAAACTTTTTAAAATTGCTTGACAAGCCACGGATTGTATGGTATAATATTCAATTGATACGGGCAAAAAGCCTGTCTCTCTGCCGCGCAAATTTTTCACAGCGCGTGCCGAAAGTCCATAGGGAGGAAAACACATGGAAAACAAGATCAACTCTTATGAGACCATGTTCGTCGTCAGCCTCGCAAACGGTGAAGAAGCCGTTGCGGCTACGGTGAACAAGTTCAAGAACCTCATCGCGTCGAACGCAGAAGTCGTTTCGATTGACGATTGGGGCAAGCGCCGGATGGCATATCCGATTCAGGATATGAACGAGGGCTACTACACCGTTGTCACCTTCAAGTGCGCCGGCGAGTTCCCGACCGAGCTGGAGCGTCTGATGAACATCGACGAAAGCGTCATCCGTGCGATGACCGTTAAGCTGGAATACGACGCAAGCGAGCGTGCAGCGGTCCTAGCAGCAAGAAAGGCAGCTGAAGAGGCGGCTCGTGCGGCTGCAGCGGCTGCGGCTGAAGAAGCGGCTGCGGCGGCTCCTGCCGAAACCGAAGCAACCGACGCGGAATAATCCGCTGACACGGTAAAGGAGAACCCACATGGCAAACCTGAACCTGAACAAAGTCGTTCTTGCCGGCAAGCTGGTTGCAGACCCGGAGCTGAAGCAGACCGCAAGCGGCATCGCCGTGGTCACCCTTCGGCTGGCGATCAACCGCCGCTATCAGTCCAAAGCGGCTGACGGCACGCAACAGCAGCAGGCAGATTTCATCAATCTCGTTGCATGGAGACAGACCGCCGAGTTTATCTCCCGTTACTTCCACAAGGGCTCGTCCCTGTGCGTAACCGGCTCCATTCAGACCCGCACCTATCAGGACCAGCAGGGTCAGAACCGCACTGCAACCGAGGTTGTGGTGGACGAGGCAATGTTTGTGGACAGCAAGGCAGAAGCAGGCGGACAGTACATGCCCGACCCCGGCTTTGCGGCTCCCCCGGCATTTGCATCGGCACCCAGCGCTACCCCTAAATTTGAAGAACTGAAAACAGACGAAGATCTGCCCTTCTGAGGCAGGATCCGATTGAGGAGGATTTCATAAGATGGATAGAACAGAAGCAACGCCTGCAGTTCGTCCGGCTCGTCCGATGAACCGCAGAAGAAAAAAGGTCTGCATTTTCTGCGCAGACAAGGTTGATTTCATTGATTACAAGGACAGCGGCAAGCTGAGAAAATTCATCAGCGAGAGAGGCAAGATCCTGCCCCGCAGAATTTCCGGCACCTGCGCAAAGCACCAGAGAGAGCTGAACACCGCCATCAAGCGTGCGCGCAACATGGCTCTGCTCCCCTTCGTGACCGACTAATCAAACCAAAAGCAGCCTCCCACCCGGGAGGCTGCTTTTTTGGGGGATCAAAGGGAATCTCGATACCGATGGCACATCCCGCAGGCCCTTATCCCATACTGATGGTCCGGACCTGCTGATACATGACTGTGTCAGAATTATACAAAAAACTTATCTTCCAACATCAAACATAAGCAGTGATAGATAGGCAGATGTAGTTCCTGAATCATATAGGTTTCTGTCTGCGGTGCTTTGATGCACACATCGCTCATATTTTTCAGTTTGCTGTCTTTTGCTCCCGTCAGTCCAATGACCTTCAGTCCTTTTGCATGAGCAGTGGTTGCCGCGAACAGGACGTTCTTGCTGTTACCACTGGTCGAAATTCCAAGAAATACGTCTCCGGCTTTGCCATAGCCGTTGACCTGCTGTGCAAAGCAGAGCAGCGGCTCACAGTCGTTCATGTACGCAGTAGAGAGTGCCGGATGTCCGTCCAACGCAATCGCCGGAAGTGCCCCCTGTAAATTTTCAGCAAGAACGGAGCCAAGTTCGCGGTTCTCTGCAACCAGCTTTTCTGCGAAATCGGCTTCAGGCTTACGGGACATTTTGAAGCCTTTCATCAGCTCACCAACGATATGTTCGGCATCTGCCGCAGAGCCTCCATTCCCAGCAACGAGCAGCTTTCCTCCATTTTCATAGCATTCTTCCATCAGAAGATACGCTGCAATGATATCGTCTTTTACAGATTCCAAAGAAGGATACCGTTCTACAAGTAGATCAATGTGCTTCATCAATCGATTTTCCAGTTCACGCATTTTAGTAATCCCCCTCTTATTTTAGATATTGTTCTACAAAGTCCTTCAGAGACGAAACCGTCACTGCCTGACCATAGGCCTCATTACCAATCAAAGCGGTCTGGCAACCAGCATTTTGACCCGCTTTAATATCGTTCTCGCCATCGCCAATCATCCATGACTGTGCCAAATCAATATTGAAATCCTGGGCTGCTTTCAACAGCATTCCAGGTTTCGGTTTACGACAGTCACAGTCAAACTTCAGCTCCGGACGCTCTCCCTCATATCCTTTATGCGGATGGTGTGGGCAGAAGTAGATGGCATCCAGATATGCGCCTTCTTTGCCTAGAAGTGTTTCCATCTTGTTATGGATCAATTCCAGTTCTTCAAAAGACACTTCGCCACGGGCAATAACGGGTTGGTTTGTTACAACGACTGCCAGGTATCCAGAGGCATTGATTTTCTTTATTGCATCTGATACGCCATCTAAAAGCTCAAACTCATCAATATTTCGCAGGAAACCTACATATTTATTGATGGTTCCATCCCGATCAAGGAAAATCGCCCTCTGCTTGTTCTTTAAGTTTTTTCCTGAAACACGTCCAGCCTTGTAATCCGTACAGACTGAGTAATAACGATCTGGCGTGCCCATATCCTTCACATATTCAGGACTATCGTAGCAGAACATCTTTCCAGTACCCGCAAGCGGCTTAAGAAGTTGCCGATCCAAGTCAACCTTGATAGGTTTACCATTCTCACCTTCTGTGCCAACCTTTTCCGCATCAATCCCAGAATGCTCCAAAATACTCGGATTGATAACATGAAGTCCAGCATTGACACAGTTGCGATAGTATTCCGGACGTTCATCTTCCTTAGCCAGCCATTGCTCAACAGCCCCATCTTTATCAGCGATAATCAAGCCACTATCATAGGGATGGCTGTTCGGATGCGTAAAAAGGGTAACTAACCCTCCATGCTGATTATGGAAGGCTACGAACCGATTGAAATCCACATCGAACACGGCATCCGCATTCAGCAGTAGAAAATCCGAATCCAACTTATCCTTGATTTTGAAAAGTGCACCAGCATTACCTAGCGGCTCCTTCTCAAAATAGTATTCAATATGAACACCGAAGGGTTTCCCTGTTGCCGGAGATACGCCTGAACCATCTCCAAAATAGTCCATGATGATGTTTCCGAGATGAGAAACGGTCAAAATAATATCTGTGAATCCCTGGTCACGCAGACACTCCAGCTCATGTTCCAGAACAGGCTTCCCTTCGATTTTTATCATCGGCTTGGGGATATCACTGGCAACAGAGGAAATCCGGGTTCCCCTGCCACCTGCCATTATCACTGTTTTCATCTCAGACTATCCTCACTCGAATTTAGTTTTTAGGCTCATAAGTTTCTGGTGTATAATGAATAACTCTTGTTCCACCGTCTTCAAATTCAAACGGAATATACATCAAATCCCGCATTGCCCAACGAACAGCATCCTGATGCTCCGGCTGCACATAGAACACAAGAAATCCTCCGCCACCAGCACCAAGCAGTTTTCCACCCAGTGCACCAGCAGCCATGCCTTTTGCGTACAAATCATCAATGCTATTGGTCGAAACAGCGGAACCGGTTTGACGCTTCAGTCTCCATGTGTGATCAAGCATTCTACCAAAATCATCGAGGTCAGTGTTCTTGTCCGTCAAAACACGCTCCGCATCATCAACGAGTGCAAGCATCTCCTTAAGTTGAGCAGTCTTATCCTGCTTACCTACAGCATTTGCTTTCTGCACATCGGAAGAGAAACGGGTAAATCCTGTAAAGAACATCATCAGATTCTTATTAAGCTGCTTTTTGCGCTCCGGCGAGATAATGACAGGCAATACTTCATAGCCATCTGCATTGAAGTTAATGCGGTTAAACCCGCCAAAAGACGCTGCAATCTGATCCTGCCAGCCACCGGTCTCCTGGCACAGGTTGCGCTCAAGGTAAATTGCTTCGTCCGCCAACTTTTTCTTGTCTGCATACTTTCCTTTGAGTGCGTAAAATGCGTTCAACATTCCAACAGCGAAGGAACTGGATGTTCCCAAACCAGAACGAGCCGGAAGATCAGCCTCATATGTAAGACGAATCTCATGCATATCAAGCATCTTCATTGCATTTCGGATTGCTGGATGCTGAATATCATCAGTATTCGTCACACGCTCAGTCTTTGAGTAAGAAAGCTCCGTTGAATAATCAAAGAACCGTGGCAAATGACGAACGTTCACATAGCAGTATTTGTCGAAGGTAGTGGAAAGAACGGCACCACCATTCTCCCTAAAGAAGCTTTCCATATCGGTGCCGCCACCGAAGAAAGACATCCTGAATGGGGTCTTGGTGATAATCATCAGCTTTTCCTCCATACCATCTTATTGATAATGCTTGTATAACTCTGAATAATTTTGACCACTTTAACCGACACATTATCATCACTATATGCCGGAACTTCTACTGCATCATCGCCATTTGCGTGCATAGAGACAGCCAAATCAACCGCTTGTAAAACCTGATCTGCTGTAATTGAACCCACCGTAAAAACACCTTTTTCCATAGCCTCTGGCCTTTCGGTCGAAGTACGGATAGAAACAGCCGGAAACTTAAAATATGCACTTTCTTCTGGTAAGGTTCCGCTATCGGAAACAACGCAAAACGCATTCTGCTGAAGTTTATTATAATCAAAAAAACCTAATGGCTGATGTTTAATAACACGTTTATTAAACACAAAATTTCTGGAGGCAATAATTTTTTGACTTCTAGGATGACAAGAATACAAAATCGGCATATTATATATGTCAGCCATCGTATTAACAGCATTCATCAACGATATAAAGTTAGATTCTATATCGATATTCTCTTCTCGATGCGCCGATAAGAGGATGTATTCCCCAGCTCTTAGCCCTAACTGTTCCAATATTGTACTCTTGTTTATATTCTCAATATTATTATTTAGCACCTCTGCCATTGGTGATCCAACGACATAGGTATACTCCGGTCTCACTCCACTATCCAAAATATACTTTCTAGCATTTTCCGAATAGCAAAGATTTACATCGCTCGTGACATCAATAATGCGACGGATAACTTCTTCCGGCAGATTTTCATCCTTGCATCTATTGCCTGCCTCCATGTGGAATACCGGAATTTTCAAACGCTTTGCGGAGACCACAGACAAACACGAGTTTGTATCCCCCAATACAATAACGGCGTCTGGTTTAACTTCCACCATCAAATCATACGCTTTAGAGATAACATTTCCCATTGTTTGACCAATATTTTCCCCAACTACACCAAGATAATAATCTGGTGCACGAAGCCCTAGATCCTTAAAAAAGACCTCATTTAATGTATAATCATAGTTCTGGCCTGTATGGACCAAAATATGCTCAAAATATTGATCGCATTTTTTTATAATTGCAGACATTTTAATAATTTCCGGTCTTGTGCCAAGAATTGTCATTAATCGCAACTTTTTCATCATAATTCTCCTTTATAAATCATACTGCGGGTATAACGATTTATGCTTACGCATCCACGTTCCAAGTTCCCGAATCATGGTTTCGTAATCTGGTATTTCATATGAGAAATCAGCGTAATTTGTTCGGACAAGTGTTTTATCTGCGACAAAGCCATCCTTCGGTATGATATCAATTTCTTTTTTTCTAATATGCTCATTAAACAATTTTAGCAATTCATACTTATTGATACTGCTATTAGGAACCATATTGTACAAACCACTTATCCGATTTTTTGCCACTAATTCCATTGTTTTCGCGAGTTGCAATGTTGTTTGACCAGTCCAAATCGCCCCTGTAAATCCTTGAACTGGTTTATTCTGCTGCATAAACCAATTAAGTAGTCCTATACCCTTTACGTTAATATCTGGCCCAACTATAGAATTTCTCAAAGTAACATCTTTTGTGTTGTTCAATTCACCGATTGCTTTTGTTCTATCGTAAAATGTTGTTCCATCTGGGATTGATTCTTCAGTGTATCCACCCTCTTTACCCGAAAACACGCAATCTGTACTCATTTGAATGACTTGTGTGTCACTACACGATGTAATTTTCTCTAAGAAATGGGGCAAGTATCCATTAATTAATATCGCATTTGCAGGATCTTGTTCAGCATACCGATTAAGCACTCCAATACAATTTATAATCGTGTCAAATTTTCCTTCTCTAATAATCTTTTCCAATTGATTAAAATTCGTCACATCTCCCATTATCGTATCAACATAAGTAGACTTTCTTCTAGCAAAGCCGGTAACGTCATGACCTTTTTCTTTTAAATAAATTGAAATTAAATGTCCTGCCATTCCATTACATCCCAAAATTAAAAAACGCATTTTTCCCCTCCTTTATCTTAAACATATTCCATCTTTCACATCGCAGTTTTCAGGCACCACTACATCGTTTCCTATCGTTACATTACTTCCTACTCGAGTATACCTTCCAATGTTAGCATTAGTCCGTATTACTGAATTTGAATAAAGTAAAACGTAGTCATTTAAAAAAGCGTCACAATGAATTTCTACGCCTGAGTTTATTAACACGCTATTACCTACTACAGCACCGTTCTGAACACAAGCGTTTTGCAGCACCACACAGCCGCATCCCAACTTGGCGTAGGGACTAATGTAGGCGCTGGGTGCAACGATGTTCGGAAAAGCATAGCCAAGGGCTTCAGCCTTCTCATACACCTGTGCCCGGAACTTGTTGTTACCGATACCGACCACAAGTAAGCTATACTCGTTTCGAAGCTCTTGCAAATCCGCGATACCGCCCACGATAGGGACACCACAGATTTTAGTGCCCACAGCTTGTCCATCATCTACGAAAGCACAGTTATAGTGCAGCATTGCCTGTTCAGCCACCATTCGTCCAAAGCCGCCCGCGCCGACCAGAAGCAGTTTTTCCTTAGACATTCGGAATGCCCTTCAGTTCATTCTGGACATACTCCGTGGTCAGAATCTTCTTCACAGTGCCCTCCACATCCAGACGAGTAGTGTTATGGCTGGTATAAGCATCATCTGCCGTTGTGTGCACTTCACCCTTGACCACGAACTTGTCGTAGTTCAGGTCACGGTTGTCAGCGGCAACACGGAAGTAGTGACCCATATCCTGGCTGCGCAGACGCTCCTCACGGGTCATCAGGGTCTCAAACAGCTTCTCACCGTGACGAGTGCCGATGATGTTCGTGCCAGTGTCACCGAACAGCTGCTGGACAGCTTTGGCCAGATCACCGATGGTAGAGGCATCTGCCTTCTGGATGAACAGGTCGCCGGGATTGGCGTGCTGGAAAGCGAACATCACCAGATCCACGGCCTCGTCCAGATTCATCAGGAAGCGGGTCATGTTGGGGTCGGTGATGGTGATGGGATTGCCAGCCTTGATCTGGTCGATAAACAGAGGAATGACAGAGCCACGGCTGCACATCACATTGCCATACCGGGTGCAGCAGATGGTCGTACCGCCGCGCTCCGCAGCCACACGCGCATTTGCAAAAATGACATGCTCCATCATGGCTTTGGAAATTCCCATCGCGTTAATCGGGTAAGCAGCCTTGTCGGTTGACAGGCAAACCACGCGCTTAACACCGGCATCAATCGCCGCATGCAAAACGTTGTCCGTGCCAATGATATTGGTCTGAACCGCCTGCATCGGGAAAAACTCGCAGGACGGGACCTGCTTCAGTGCTGCAGCATGAAAGATGTAGTCAACACCGGGCATCGCATCGCGGATAGACTGCGGATTGCGAACATCACCAATGTAAAACTTGACCTTTTTAGCCGCCTCCGGATGCTTCGCCTGAAGCACATGCCGCATATCATCCTGCTTCTTCTCATCACGAGAGAAGATGCGGATTTCCTTCAGGTCAGAATCCAGAAAGTGCTTCAGAACAGTAGAACCAAAAGAACCGGTACCACCAGTAATCATAAGGGTTGCATTATCAAATGCAGACATTTATATTTTTCTCCTTTTATGTTTTATTAATTTAGTTTTCTTAATCAAACATTATTTTTTTTCCACATTTTTTTAAACGCTAAAAGTAAATATTGTGGATTCAAGGATTCCAACATGATATCATTGTTGGGTCTTATGGGCTTTATAACGTATCCAACAACAACATTTGTAAAAAGTTGCGTAAGAAGTGAAGCAATAGCTGCCCCATTTATTCCAAGAATTGGAATAAGAATCAGATTCATAGCAACGTTTGCAATTGCACCAATTAAATTGATTTTCCATAAATATTTTTGCTGTTTATTGGCCAGCATCCAAATATTTCTAATTGCTCCCAAGTATGAAAACGTCGTATACCATACAATGATTCGTAATGCATTTACAGCAGGAAGATACTCTTTACCATATAAAATATCCACCACATATTTTGAAAGCATTGTCATGATCGCGCTCTGAATCAACGACAAATATATCGTCACAGAATACAGCATAGCAAGTCTCTTTCGAAAAATATTTTCGTCTATATTTTTCCCTTCAAATATTGCAGGACGAAAAGAATCAATAATAGCTGTAAATACAAAGCCTGATAATCCAGCACACGAGACGGCCGCGCCATAATAGCCGGTAGCCGTTTCGTCGATCATCATTTTGATCATAAGCTTATCAGTTTGTGCAAAAATTGTTACCATCATGGCCGGGAAAATATAATATTTACTTTTTTTGAACATTTCTTTGCCAATGCTCAATGAAAAAGTCATCTTTTTCCCTCCGAGTATTTGATAAAGCACAAAAGCTGCAATTGCAATAAGCGCATAATCAAATGCGTTCGATATCGCAAACCAATATATGCTTTTCTTTTCAACGAGCAAAAAAATTTTATAAGCTGAAACAATAATATATGCTATCAACCCAATTATAGATGTATATTTCGACCTAAGTTTCGCTTGATACCAATATACAATTTGATCTAAGGCTTGAAATGGCAAAACAAAGCTATATAAAAGACATACAATAAATGTTTCTCGTTCACCAGAATTTACTCCCCAGACAAAAAGAGCAACGCTAATAACACAAAAAATAGATGATACAAAATTCAGTAATATTGCAGTTCCAAGGTATTGTCCTTCAAGTTCCGGCTTCTCCACTATTTCTTGAACCAAAGTGGCATCAAAGCCAAGTTGCATCACCGGTAGAGCAAAAGCAACTAAAGAAGCCGCATATGTAATCATACCAAAATTTGATGGTCCCAAGTAGCGAGCCGTCAACATATTTATAACTAAAGCCAACAAGGCCTGTGCGATTTTACCGCCTATAATCCAGACAGCATTTTTTGCAACTTTATTCATTTAGCACCTATACCATTTTTCAAAATTCACAAGCATGTACAAAATCCATTCAGTTCTTCAGCATTTTTTTGTAGATGGCATAATATTGTTCACACATTCTTTTTTCACTATATTTTTCACATGCCTCATCTGAAATGATCCTCCTTTGCATCGTTCTATTGAGCATATCTTTAAGTGCCATTTCTAGTGCATTATCATCTCCTTGATTTACAAAAGTGCTATATTTTTTTAGTGCAATGCTTTCTGGCCCCCCTGCTTTAAATCCTACAACAGGTGTTCCGCAACATAAACTTTCTGCTGTAACCATACTATAGGTTTCCCGTAAGCTTGTTATCAGACAAACGTTCGCTATCGAATAATACATTGCAAGCTCTTCTTGTGACCTCGCTTTCCCCAAAAGCTTCACATTTTTTAAAGATGTTGTTACTCCACCACTATCTCCTACGATATAGAATTCAACTTCCGGCATCCTTTTAGCCATTTCAAGAACATGTTTTCCACCTTTAATTTTATCATTAAATCCTGGTGTAACATGTACTATGATTGGCTTATCTTCTGTGCAAACGTTCTCTCCTACCGATTCTCGATAATAAAAGATTTTTGTATTTAATCCATTAAAAACCGTATCAACCGGGTATCCTTTATAGAATGGCGACTGTAATGCTCTATTCGTTACCCAATCCGAAACATTACATATATGCAACTTTTCAAATCCGCTATATGCTTGCTGCATTAGTTTCCATTCTTTTTCTGTACGATCAAAAAAATAAGTAATCGGATGTTCTTTTTTTATTCTCGTACATGAAAAACATCCTGTTTTCCACTTGTCACACCCGATAGCGTGAGTACACCCTCCTGTATACATAAACTCTGCGTGATTCGTTAAAACTGTAGGAATATTATTTTTCTTAAGGTATTTTAAAATCTTGTATATATTAACCATATACCCATTAATACAATGGATGTGCACTACATCTGGTGCCACACATTTTAAATAATGTATTGCTGTTGTCGTTCCCCAAACACATCCGCCATATGGGTATCCAGTAATTCTAGCACGTAACGATTGCAACTTTCGAACCGCTTTAGGTGTAGTTCGAAACGCACAAAGATCATTGGTTCTATTACCCATTCCGTATATTACATATGATTCATCATTTTTCCGTCTTAGATATTCATGTACAGCATATACTATTTTCCCGGTACTTCCTTCACCAAACCAGCAGTTCATTTGCAGTACTTTCATCGTCTTCTTCCTTTAGAAACAAAATTTGTAATTGAATACATTTAGCGAATCGTCTTTCATTAAAAAGAAATACAACACAAAAAATACGGGCATAACAAACGTCGCTATTGTTCTCAACTGATAGAGGTAAATCTCATCTCTACAACGATTATTTATTCGGCTAATTGCTACTGGAATAAACAAAATGAAATAATAGTTAATTCTTGAAATTGTAGGGTTAAGAGGAGTAAATAAATGAATAAAAGTTGCCATCAACAAAATGTTCCTCAGCCCGATTTCTTCTTTCCCAGCTTTATCTTCATCAAGAATAACAAAAGCATATACAATAAGAAGAAGAAAAAGAACCATTAACCCTCTTTGTCCAGAACTGCCTGTCAAGTACGAATATTTGTAGGCATATTCATCACCTGCCAATTGAAAGAGCAAATTCAGGAGCATATCTCTACGTATCATAATAAAGCTCATCAGCGGAATAATTCCCCAAAGCCATTTTTTTGTTATGTTTGCATGGTATATCGGATATAGTAATAGCAATATAACTGCGGATTTATGAAAGCAACACGCTAAAGCGACAATTAGCAGGAACTTGAGCGCTTTTTTATCTTTCACAAAATAATAAGCCGGAACAGCCATAGCAATTGCAATACTCTGCCGCATGCCAGAAAAGAACATCTCGAAAAGCAGCGAAATCAAAAAAAATGATATGCAAATCATTGATCCTTCGGCTTCTCTTCTATAAAGGTACATAACAGGAAACACTGCAAATACAGCAGCCACTACAATATACAGCCTTGCTCCCCCCAAAAAAGCTACAATCATTCGAAGCAGCTTAAAACCTATTTCATTATCTCCAAATAACAATTGGGCTTTCCAATCTAAATGCCGACTATATTCAAAGGCTCTCACATAGCCGCTCGTATCTACTCCCACCGAAAAGTCTCTTGCGCACAATAAGAAAAGATATGAAATAAAGAAAAATGTCACCGTTTTCTGATCAATCATTCTTTTTTCATAATGCATTGCTGTGAAAAACAAATAAACTGCAGTAGTAAGTGCGATTACACTCCCATAAACTATCATTCTCAATGTTCCTTTTTTCTTTCAACTGTTCTATCTACAACTGTTTCAAATATTGACGTAGTGCTCTCCAATGTATGATTTTCTTTCGATGCTTTAATAGCTTTTTGATAATATTCCTTTTGCAGTGCCTCATCTGTTATTAATTCTATAATACTATCTTTTAAAGCATTCGGATCAGAACAGACCATAGCTGCCCCTGTACCTTTCATATACTCAACAACACCACTTTCACTTGGGCCATATGCCAATATTGAAACTCCACATGCTAAACCATCGGCAGCTTTAGTTGAAAGCGAATATCTCGTAAAGTTTATATCTTTTTCTCTGAATCCTTCTGCAATTACGAACACATCAGCCTCAAGCATTTTATTTTGTACTTCTACATACGGTATTGCTCCACCATATATGACATTGCTGTGTTTTCTTAAGCATTCACTGATTTCTACATCATTCTCATTAGAATAAACTTCAAGCTTATAGAATGGATTAATTTTCCCCAACACCGTTGCAATATCACACAATGCAAAATTCCTACCTAATCGAATACTCCCAAAATATACAAATTTAGGATGTTCCTTATTGATTACTCGAAACTCTCTTCTTTTAACCGACGATGTCACATAAATTGTTTCGCCATCAATCCCAAAGTGTTTATTATATTTATCACGTATTTTATCGCTACAATAAACGGCACTTGCTCCATCCGCTAAAATCTTTTCTGTCAACTTTTTAAACTTATACCTAAACAGCCAATAAGCCGGCGAAATAGAAAATCTGTCATTAAAATAATAATCATCGCCTATTACAGCTATAATTGGAATATTGTATCTTTTTGCTGCAAAAAGTGCAATTTGTTGTGTGAACAAGTGATTGCTAAAATTATAAACAATACATTCAGGTTTATATTTATCCAGCCATTCAACTAACTTTTCTGTACACCAATACTTTTTCTTCCATAATGCTCCCCTAAGTAATTCAACTACCGGAGAATGCGTTCCTCCAAATTTGTATAGTCTCTCTGTTGAATCATCTTGTATCTTTTCATTTCCATTTTGTTCGCGCATTTCGTCGTATGTATAGACTTTTCCGACTTCAGTAGACCTATGGAACCATCTTTTCAGCAGGTTAGCATCGGTAATCTGATACATTTCCCCACAATGCCCTTTATTTGGAATCCAGTTTCTACTAAAAATTTGCGTCACACGATCTTTCTCCCAGTAATGGAAGTACGCATCAAGCGTTCGGCTACTATCACTTGTGCTATATGGCGTCGTCATAACAATTAGAATCTTAGGATACATGGCCTTTTATTTCTCCTCTTCACCCCTCAATCGACTCATATACTCATCAAAACTACCAATAACCTTACATGGAACACCCGCTGCGACTGTACCACTTGGAATGTTTTTATTTACTAGGCTTCCAGCCCCGATTATGACATTGTCTCCAATCGTAACATCATATAGAATTCTGGATCCAGCGCCAATGAACACATTATTACCAATCGTGATTTCTCCTTGGCGGATCTTATAGTGATGCTCCTTATCCATGTAGTTGAACATCATGCAGGTTATGTCGTGGTTTACAAAATTGACATTACTTGCCACATGTACATTATCCCCAAAGCTGATCATCTCTGGTTCTGTTCCAAAATTCCACGGCTGCAAATAAACGTGCTCGCCAATAGACTTAAAATAGTGTTTTTTCTTCAGGTACTCAGCTCTTGTGTACCCCCCCCCCCCCGATGGAGATCAGTCGAAGCATCATCCAATATCGTTTTAACCTCTTAAGGTTCATTTTTATGTCTCCTATTCTACCCCAATTGCACTCAGGAACTCTTTTTCTCTGCTCTTAGCCGAGTAAGCTTCCAACCCCTTTTGATAGGATTTCTTACACATCTGCTCGTATTGCTCTTTCGGCATATCAATAATCTTTCGCAGCTGAATTTCGAGCTGTCCAACATCTCCAGGCTTAGCAAGATATCCGGTTACCCCGTCATCAATCTGTTCACCCAATGCGCCAACATCAAAAGCCACAGCGGGTCTTGAATGTTTATACGCATCCAGCACAACACCAGACTGAGTTGCCGTTTCATAAGGCAATATCGTGCAGAGCGCATTATAAAAATAGTCATGCATCTTTCCGTAGGGAATTACCCCCTCGTCAAGCCTCACATTCGGCATCTTGCGCAACTCACCTACGATATCACTCACGCTGTCATCTGCTTTACCCGCAATAACATACTGAATATCCTTTGTCTTCTTTACCAATTCAAGCAGATAATCAATGCCCTTGTAACGATTCATTCGACCAAAGAAAAGAACGTTGTCACCTTTTGGAGCACAGTACTGCGGGAAAGAGTACCAAAGGTCAACTTTTCGCATTTTCTTTTTATACTTAGGAAATCGCTGAATTGCATTGCTCAAACCATCCTCACTCCGCAAAACAACCCTATCTACCAAAATCACAGTTAATTTATTAAGCCAATCTTTAAGTTTTATCATCGAATCCCCCTTATGGGGAACCACATCGTTAATTGCATGAGCCACTAAAATATGTTTTTTCTTACAATACAACATGATCGGGTAATTCCACACATGAAATGATTCAAAATAAACAACATCAAAATCAACTTTCCGAATCATCTTCATCATCTGATGCAGACGTACCAAATTAAATGTGTCCTTCGTAAATCCCGGTCTTTTGGGGGCATCGATGAATAGATTGTCCACATTTTTCAGAGCTGGGTAATCCGAATCTTTCATTGTTAAAGTCGTGACCTTATATCTATCTTTCAAATTTTCATACATGCTAAACACGCCATCCTGAAAACTCGTGTGATTAGACATTGTCACCATCAAAATTTTCTTCATTCCGCAACTCCGACTATTTTATAGATTAATTGTTCGTTTTCTTCATCATCTTGCAGACCGCCAAACAGACCGCAGCAACTGCAATCAAAATTGCGCCGCTCACAGCACCGACACCACTAATTACGAACATCGGGCAGAAAGAGACCAACAACATATCAATAATGGACAAAAAAATCCATGCAAATCCAAAGTCCTCCAAAACGCCCGTCTTGAATTCGGGATCAGCAACACGGAGCAGAATTGCGCCAGTAGCGAGAACACCAGTGGACATACCATAAATGTAAATACCACGCTCAAACCAATAATTACTGAAGAAATTCCTTGATATAACAAGAAGGAATATTAACACAATCGCCAAACCAGCTACAACAAGGAGAACAATTGGAACCCAGTATTGGAGAACAACACTAATATTAATCGATGCAACACCAAAACCAACAAGAAAATCCGTTGCACCACTTCCAATATGAGTAATCGTCTTTTTATCCACATAACCATCCATTTTCAATGCGTGGAGAATAGCCTGCAAACCAATGCTAAAAACGAGTGCCAAGCCATAGGTTGGGAAGGAGATGCCCGGCAAAAGCACCTTCAGTCCCATATTTGCCAGATATGCCGCTCCAACACAAGTTAAAACCAACCCCAGATGCCAGGTTAGGGAGTCAATCGACATTGTGCTGGTAGTTTCTTTCCCAATAGACTGACGCTTTTCTTCGGGGATCAGTCCTGTCAGCATTTCTTCTGGCAACTCATTTACGCTTTTGATTGCTTTTGTCCAACCCTTGCGTGCTGCAATGTTAATAATCACCACGCCGCCTAAAATACCAACAAGTAACCCGATAGTTGCAAATGTTTGTCCGATACTAATTGCATCTGCCCAACCATTATCTGCAAATACCCCCCCCTATAGCAGCCGCCGTGCCATGACCGCCAACAAAGCCAGCAGGAAGCATCAGAGCAAACCCCTGATTGATACCTTTAAAAATGTTGGGAAGTACAACGACTCCAATTAGCAAAAAAATACCGAACTGAAACACCTCTGCCGCACAGTTCACAAGAAACGTCTCTCCAACTCGGTTAAACATCTGTTTAAAAGAGACCTTTGCTTTGTTGCCTAGGAACAAAGTACCAAACAATACCGCAATTAAGATACCCGCATAGTTCTCAAATTCGGAGCTAAAGGGAATCCAATTAAGACCACGTGGTCCAAAAATTAAGCCAAGAAAACCAGCAATCAAAGCGGTCGGAATGTATAGTTTTTGAATAAACCTAACCTTAGCACGAATCACCTTTGAGACAAAAAGCAATGCTGACATCATGCAAAAATCATATAATACTGTAATCGCCATTTTCCTACTCTCCTCTATTGCGTTGCCTTATTTCTTTATCTTTCTTTTCTTTCTCTAATGAATTTCCTGAAGCCATAAATAAAGAATGCAAACCATGGACCCGGATCATCCCAAGAAAACAATTGATCCGTAGTATTTTTGCGATCAAACCACGATGGTTTTACTTTGAAGCGATTCGGAGACTTAATAAACCACATCCAGTCGATTTGAGATCGCCGAACGCGAATATCCGTTTTATACTTCAACATCGGAGTTACTACATCACCATAAAGGTCTTCCATGATCTGCTGTGCCGTATTCACGCCAGCAAGAAATCCAATTTTCGAGCAAGCAAGTGGTCGCAAATTGATTTCAATAACCTTCGCCGTATCATCGCGGGGGTCAATCATCATGTCCACACCGATGGGGCCATGCAGATTCATCAGTGCAATCAGCTTCTTACAGGTCTCGTGAATCTCCGGGCGATCGAATGTAATATTTAGAACTCCAGAGCCACCATCCACAGGATAAACACGATAGCAGCCATACAGGAACGAACTCTGAACTGTTCCGTCCTTGTCGATGAACATATTGTCAGACATGACAAGGCTCTCGATGGGGAGGCACTCCTGTACGACCATCTCAGAAATATCGATGTTAAACTTCTCAATGCAAGGTGCCAGTTCCGCTTTCGTCTCAATCTTATGAAAGCCATGTGAACCAAAACCATGGCTCGGCTTCAGGATAATTGGGAATTTGATATTAGAAGCAAGGATATCGTCTACGGATTTAGCGTCATAGATAGTCATCGGGCACGGCAGATCGTTCTTCATGCAGACCTTCATGACATTGTTCTTATCCTGCGCATAATCAAAAATGTCCTGGTCGTTTACAATCAGGTGCGCATAGGCACTCAGTTCCTTTTTATGGTGGGACAGGATAGTAGCTGAGTACTCTGTGAACGGAATAACCACATCATATTCACCGGACTTGACCAGCTTCAGAATCCACTCTTCCGTTCCTTTCAAGTCACGGACATTCGACACACCGAGAATCTTATGCTTAGGGTGCTTCGATGCATAACAAGTATCAAAACGGTCATCACACAGGACTGTGGTATCACAGCCAAGTCCGTTGAATGCCTTCGTATACTCCAAGCACTGGCTCGTCAAGCCATCCAGCAAGAGTATCTTTTTCCCCACAAATCTACTATCCATTCCCTTTTCTCCTCATATCTTTATCATCACCAGTTCACGCGAATTCCCCCATCGTGGAAGCCGAATCTATTTGAAACATCTGCGCTAATAATTTACTTTCTAAATTGCTCACGGACATTTGGAACCATCAGGCAAGTCCACGGAACATATACACCAACATGGAAATTATCCATTGACCACCGTAATAATGTCCAGAAAGGACCAAATCAAAGGTATCCAATTTCCCTTTGGCGTGTACCATGGTTTCCTACTGACATGAATACAGGTGCCAATTTACCGATATTCCTGAGTAACGCCATATCGAGATCATCTTATCTTCAAGCCCAATACCATTGGTTTTGGTTAGTTCCAACAGTCTCGCACGCGCATCAAACCGACCATCGAACTTTTCTGGAGCAGCATTAATAAATCATCGTATGGTATACTATGCAGATCCATAGTCAGTGCCCGCCTAAACCAAGCCCGGCGTTCATCTCATAATCGTAACCTAAATGGAATCCATTACCGTCTCATTCTTCGGTGGGATAAATTTTAAGAAGTTCCTCAAACGTAACGAACTCGTATCCGTTCTTCTTGAGCATCTCGATCACCCTCTTAAAACGCCAGACCATATGCTTGCGGCCAATGTGGGTACGAAGGTAACGGTCAAAACTGATACCTTCTACCTTCGGCATAGGCTTCGGCGAAAGGTCAATCGGGTGAATGTACATCACATATGGCTTACCGGAGTCCAGATACTTCTGAGTCATGTGCTTCATAAAGAACCACGGCAGCATTCGGATATAGCCGCCGCCGAGCAGCATATTCATATCACCGATTTTCTCGGTACTGACCTCAAATTCGGTAAAGCCCTTGGTCTGGTGAATACAAGGCACCGTTTCCTTAAAGCCCTTCAAATTCAACACACCGTACTTGGCGCTCTTCTGCGGCTTCAGTTTACTGGAGTCATACTTGAAACCGCACTCACGAACGATATCAAGACGCTCATCGTCAATACCAAAGCTTGGTGCGCGGTATCCGTGGACTTCATGTCCGAGGATACCTTCTACCTTTTGCTTTGCCTCAACCAACTGAGCACGGAACTCATCCGGAGTCATGGTCACAGGGCGAAGGTGCTGGCAGTTGTGAACTGCGATGTCATGGCCTTCTTTATCCATTGCTCTCAACTTATCCGCGAGTTTGTCTGCAATCTCACCGACTACGAAGAAAGAGCCGTGGATGTTGTCCTTCCTCATAATATCCAGCGCCACATCCAGACCATCCAACAGCGAGATGGAACGGTCTACGTCTGCCTCCGGGAAGTATGTATGGTACCAGTCTTCTACATCCATCGTGATAATTGCGTATTTTTTCATTTGACAAACTCCTCTGTTACTACCACAAAACAGCCTAAACTCATCTCAAAGAGTTTGAGCCGTTTATTCCTTATAAAGCTCTACTAATCGTCCTCAGCAGTGTGATCTATACGCTGCCGCTATGTCTTGTACCGTTGCAGTGGGCCTCCACTACGCTCAAAATTGCACCATTTTTGGCGCAACGGTAATCTCTGTCTTTAGTCCTGATGACACTATCACTTCGCTACGGTAACCCCTGTTCTTATTACAGGCAGCACCCATTACGCTATAAAAGCCCCTATCTATATGCCTGACCGCACTCATAACATCACAGTCGCTATTCTCACAATTTTCTACGAAAATTCGTGTGTTTTACAGCATTTCATCGTCACGGGAGTCCCTTCTTTTATTCCTGATGACATCATCATCGCTACTGTGTCCCATTTTCTTTTGCCTGACCTCACTCATATTGCTACGGTAACCTATGTGCTTATTTCTGGTCGCATTTGCTCACGCTGGTCGTTTTAGGTGTAAGTTCTACCGATAGTTTTTGGTGTATAGGTGTAATTCTCACCGATAACCCTCATATTTTTGCCTGATAGCATCTCCATGACCAACTTCAAAACGCTTGATGATGTTGTCATCGAAGCCCCCTATTTATTCCTGACCGCACTATGTGAAAAACATCGAAATATCGATGTTTTTCACATAGTGCGGCCAAGAATAAATACAAGGGTTTCGTAGCGACTCGAAAAAGCCATTTTAGGGGTAATTTCGAGCGTTTCTGCTCCGTCAAAGATGGCATATTCAACAACCATATCTGGTGTTTTCAGCCTTATATCGGGCATTATACCAACTTTTCTCATCATCGCTACGGTAACCTCTGGGTTTATGCCGGATGTTACCCAAAAAAGTCTTGAGAAATCATCCGATTTATCGGACTGTACACACTCATTTTTTCACGACATTTAGTCATTTTTTCCACTCATAGCAGTGGTTTGACCCTCAGAAACTCCCTCGGTACTTTCAGGCATAAACAGGATACGCCCACGTTCCTGTGCTTCTCATTTCGCCCCGTCGTGGGTGAAGATGACTTTGACGGTTTTGAAGATGATCTTCAGGTCCATGCCGACTGAGCGGTGGCGGATATAGTCAACGTCCAGACGGACCTTTTCCTGCGGGGAAAGATTATAGCCGCCGTTCACCTGCGCAAGTCCCGTCAGTCCCGGCTTCACCTTCAGGCGTTCGCTGAAACCATGTACATGCTTTTCAAATTCCCGGTAGAAACAAGCCAACTCAGGGCGCGGACCGACCAGCGTCATGGCCCCAGCCAAGATACAAAACAGCTGCGGAAGTTCATCCAACCGGAATTTCCGTAAAATCCGTCCGACACGGGTAATCCGGGTATCGCTGTCTCCGTCCGACCATCTCGCGCCGCCCTTTTCGGCTTCTGCGCACATGGAACGGAATTTCAGAATCGTAAACTGTCTGCCGTTCAGACCGACCCGCTCCTGCTTGAAGAGGATCGGTCCCGGGGAAGAAACCTTGACTGCAATCGCAATAATCAGCATCGGTAGCGCCAGCAGAAGAAGCGCAAACAGCGACATGAAGATGTCAAACGCGCGCTTGACAAACGCGTAAAACGGCTTGCGGGGCAACTCTCCAAGGCGATCCACCTGATACTGCTCGTCCTCTGCGTATTCATACGGCAAGGCCAACTCAGTGGTAACCGCAGGGGGTGCCTGATGCTTAACGGACGAACCTCCCGCGCTATGCATCAGCTCTTCATAGCAACGTTCGCAGCATTGTCCGTAGCCGGGTATGTAAAACTTCCGATTTGCGACATCATCTGCGAACGTATAGGGCGTATCGCGGTTGCACCGCACACATTTTTCATGCACCAAATTTTGCGAACATTGTTCCGTTAAAATATCCATCCTGATTCCTTTCAGCCGCAAAAAACATTGCCCCGCATCCATCAAAGCGTCCATGACCAAGGGGAAGGGGGCTGTTTTGGAACTGACCGCCCACTCCGGCAATCTCATCCACATAATTCATTTATATTATAGCATATAGCAGCCAAAAAGTCAATAGAAGATAGTATAAATATTGCAAGTAAAAGGTGAAAAAGTTAGAGAATTTGATGGAAAACTGATGAATTGATACGAAATTCGGTTCAAAATACTCTAATAATGGATATTTTAAGAAAGAGAGTTTACAAAAGTAAGCGTTTGACAATGCGTTTTTATAGGAAACCCGCATCAATTAAAACGAAAAATTGTAAAGCAAACATATCCAAGAGACTGTCACTTCAGATGCAGTGAATCAAGCAATCGTTCTGTTTCACTCTGAGTTTGTTTATCGATTGCAGAGTTGATTTTCAGCTCCTGAACTCCATTTTTTGCCCTTCCGCGAAATAGCCATTGTCTCCATCTACGCGCCTCATAAAATGGTAATAAAAACTTTCTGCCATTCAAAAAAGGATACCGATATTTTAGATTTTCATATGGCATCCAAATTCTAGATAGAATATAGCGAATTTTCCCACCTTTTTTTATCTGCTGGACAGAAACCCGATTTTCGGTTGTTCCGTAAACACCTCCACCGAGCAGATACCGTTCCATTTGCTCCGTCACGTCATCACCCTGCGCGCACTCAAACCAGACCTGCGACAATTTTTCTGATGCCATCGAAAACGCATCCAACCCGCCCATCTCCAGCAAAGCCTTTCTGTCTCCCAAAGTCTCATTTTCCCGATGATTCAATACCCAGATGTCGAGAAAGGGGCGAATACCGCAGCCGCCACCTTGAAAATGCTTTGCCATATGCGCAATGTGATAGTAATAGAACAGCGCATCCGGCATGACATAACAGAACGATCCCTCCGCGCTCGGTGTGCTTTCCTCCCAGACAGATTCCAGAACCTTATCTGCTTCTCCAACGACCTTGCTTTCGATCAAAGAGTAGTGCAACTCCACGTGAATGCCGCTTTGAGAATAGAACGCAACATCATGAGATCCTCTGACATCTGCCCGATACGCCAATTGTTTGGTCAGCACCTGCACCGCCCGGTCGAGATCTTCTTCCCGCACCAGAACATCAATATCGCAGCTTGTCCGCATCCATGGTTCGGGGTAATATTGCCGGAGGACCGAGCCCTTGAGGGGCAGGAACGGAATTTGGGCATCGTTGAGTGTTTGCTTGATCTGCGTCAACTCATAGTTGATCCGCTCGTATCGGTAGACCGCCATCATCAGCTGCTTTTCAAATTTTGCCTTGAGCTCCCCCTCCGGGATCAGGTCGTTTTTGATCAGCGCATCCCCGACCAGGTGGGCAAGATCATGAAATTTTGAGAGCCTATACAGCCCGGCAAGCTCCTCATCCGAAAGCTGAAACTGCGTCCGGTCCAGCTCCTTGCCGCAGACCTCGCTTGCAATCAGATCCATCATGGCGCGGACAATCTTTTCCATATTCCGTCTCCTATCCGTCAAACTCAATTTTGTTTCCGCTCTGACTCCCCCATTATATCACACGAACCCGCGTTTGTCAACCCCAACCGTCATCACCGCCGAACACAGCAAAAGGCAACCGGATAGCAGCACGCAAAAATCCTTACGTTCTACTTCCGGTTGCCCTTTGCGGTAAAGTTCTTGGAGTTCTTAGAACCTTCTTTCAAGAAGGTTCTAAGTGGGGTTTGGGGCAGAGCCCCGAGGTCCTCCTCAAATCAACCCGCTCTCCTTCAGGAGCAGTTCAATATCGGTCCCCTTGACCTTTTTGAGCACCATTTTGAGTGCTTCTTTTTCAACGAACGACAGCTTGATGCCTTCCGTCAGCGGCTTTTTGTCTAGCCCGTAGTACCCGGCGCGGAGCAGTTCGCGCACATCGTAGGCACTGCCCCAAACCTCCGGCACAGCGCGGTCGACGTTCAGCAGCGTGTAGACCGCCTCCATACCCGTCCGAATGCTGTATTCGGTGGTGAAAATGGTGTCCCGGGGCGTCTCGGCGAACTGCCCGACGAACGCGAAGTTGACCGCACCCTGCGGCACGACCAGCGGACGGTCGGACCACTTTCTGGGCTGGAAGAATGCGTTGATATAGGGCATGAAGCAAGTCGTTGTGTTGCAGGCGCTCTTTGCCATCCCGTCAATTTTCGCCTCGTCCATTCCAATGTGATACAGCCACTCGCGGCAGATCTCCTCGCCCGTGCATTCCCGCATCGGCTTCTTCACATAGTTGCCGGGACGGTCGGTGTGCAGCGCATAAACCCATACCAGCACCGTGTCCTTGTCCTGCGCGCGGAACTGCGGCTGGCGGTTGATCGTCCAGGACAGATACCAGTTGTCCACGCTGTCCTTTACGGTCACAATACCGCCGGTGGTCACCTTGCCCTCCCGGGGATCCCGCTTGCAGACCCCGATGATATGCTGAATGACCTCCTCGTTTGCCGTGGCAACCGTAGCGCTCATCCAGTTAGTCGCCTCAATGTCACTGCAGAAGGCGTCCGGATTGCCGAACTCGCCGTGCGTTGCCTGTGCGGCAATGTTTTTCCACATATCCCAGGACTCGCCCGAGCCGTTTTTCAGCTTTGAAAGGTCCGGCTTGTGCGTCTGATCGCCGTAGCAGGTGGTGTCGGTGCAACAACCGTTGGTGATGAACACCAGATCGTCCTCGATCAGG
>OIGD01001189.1_pt1 | contig 25556 bp, 33 predicted proteins | sample 1582211 | NCBI WGS metagenome assembly OIGD01 (sample SAMN04414078, study PRJEB24778) | human gut metagenome | material: faecal | host: Homo sapiens
CATTTTCATTTACAAACTGAATCAAAATTTGGGACATTTTCACTTACAAGTCACAGTTTTTTAGGAAAATAAATTATAAATATAAAAATTATAAAATGATATTTACTAAAATATACCATATAGACTTATTTTTTCTTGAATATTTTTACAAAATATGATATTATTCTACCATATTTTTATTTATAAAGGAGATAATACAAATGACAAAAAACACTCATCTTGCAAGTGGTCTTGCTACTTCAGTAGCATTTATTAGGCCAACAAGTTTTAAATCACTTGCTATATGTTTGACAAGTGCAGCAATTGGAAGTTTAATTTCAGATATTGATATTACTACTTCAAAATCTCGCAAAGACTTAGATATAATTATTTTGGTTTCTGTAATTGCTGTTGCACTATGCACTTTAGCCGAGGCTATTTTTCACATTGGAATTTTATCATTGTTGGAATCTCAAACAAATATTACTAGAATCCTTTTAGGGCTTGGTTTTATTTCGTTTATTTGCTGTTATGGAATCACTACCTCACATAGAACTTTTATGCATTCACTTTTATGTGTTGTTGCTTTATGTGGAATGTTGTGGGTTATTTTTCCTGCAATGGTACTGCCTTTTGGAATTGCGATGTTGTCTCATATTGGGCTTGATTTTTTTAATACAAAAAAAGTTCAGTTTTTCTGGCCATTGAAAAAGCCTAAAATTGCATTTAAACTTTGCCGTTCTGAAAGCAAACCCAGTAGAGTTATTTGTGGTATTGCAAGTGCTGTAGTTGTATTAGAGTTAATATTGTTTGCTGTAACACAAGCTGTGGCTTTTGCCAAGGGGCTTTAGTTTTTTTGAATTTGATTTAGAGTTTTTTTAATTAAAAACTGCTAAGAGCGGAGATTTTTTCTCCGCTCCTTATTTTTGTTATTTGTTTATGTTTAATTTGTCATTTTTTAGAATTCATTTGTTATTATTTAAAAATTCTTTTAACTCTTTACTATTTTCCTCCACCTCATATTCCCATAAACTAAGCTGTCCCTTAACTGGTATTGGATGATTAAACACCTCCACATTTTCAACTTGCCACCCATAGTTTTCTTGAAATGAGCTCTTGGTATATATCTCATTATTTTCTTTTAATAACATTTCTTTGAACTCGGGCGACATTTTTATGCAATCTACTAATTTAACTTTTCCTATTATCTTACCTAATGGCATGTCTTCTGGAATATATTTTTTTAACCTTTTCATTGCTTCTTTATCTATTCCTTTTCCTGCATGTATTAATAGGTCTCCTCTGTAACTAGTTTTCCAACTACGAAATTCAAATCTTTTGTCTCCTTGGATTATTAATGTTGCCCAAGGCTGTTTTATTGTTAGAGTTTTCATGTTGCAATCCTCCCTTATTTGATTAATTTAATAATTGCAAAATTCTTCCTGATATCTCCTGTGATTTTTCGAATAATGTTTTACTCATCTTACATCTCCAAAAAGCAAATTCTAATAATTTTTTTTGACTGTTATCATTTAGGTATTCCTCATACCCAAATGGACTGCTTACTAATTGAATTAAATAAAAATATGGCATCCATTTTAAATCACATTTGGTTAAACTTATATATTTCATTACCACTTTAGTGTAATTCAATAAATTTTCTATATTTATATCCCCATTTTCACTATCCTTATCTATATATGTAAACGACCTTATAATTTCCCATGCAATTGGCATTTTTCTTGCTTTAGCAAAATCTAATAATGCCTCTACTTTCTCATCTTTATAAATAAATTGCATTATGCTATAATCACCATGACTGTTTTTTAAAGTTAAATCCGTCATTTCCGAAAAATCCATCTTCTCCAAAGATGTTATAATTTCCATTCTTTGGTTTATATCTAATTTTATTTTTGAGAAAATTTCAGATGATGGTAGATTCAATTGTTGCCCATGTTGAATTAATTCCTCTAATTTATCCACTCTTTTTAATAATTGTATAAATTTTTTCTTTCCTTCCCTCAACTTATTATTATTACACCATTTTTCAATTAAATCTTCTGGCAAGTCTTCATAGTTTTCTAGTGATTTCGCCACTTTACCTAATATTTCTGCAGATTCTATTACTTGAGCTGTTGTTCCTGTATTACTTTCTTTTGTATATCCATTAATAAATTCCATTAGAATTACTGTTCTGTTTTTGTATTTGAAATAATATTCTTGGTTTTCCGTTTTTATATAATTCGGAACTTTTATTCCATTACTTTTTAAATGATTTATTATTTTTATTTCTTTGATTACATTTTCTTGATTACATGCTGATTCGAATTCTTTTAATACATATTTTGTTCCTTGATTATCATATACATAAAAAATGTTTGCACTACCTCGTGGTTCTTGTTCAACTTTAGTTATAGAAATATTGTATTTTTCTTGAATTTTGTTGATTATTTCTTGGCGTGTGAATACTGTTTTTTCTAGCATGGCGGGTCCTCCTTTTAGTTTTATTTTATAGTATTTTTTTGAGGTTTGCAAGATGGAAAATATCTTTTTTCGCTATGTTAAATTTTTTTGTTGTAAACTTTGAAAAAATTGGTATAAATTGAAAAAAATATCTAATATACTTTTGACATTGTTTACGTAATATGGTGTAATCTGTATATGAAAACTTTTGCGATATCCTGTTTTCATCATTCGCTATCCACATATATATAAAATGATTATTTTCAGGAGGAATCTATATGAAAAATGCTAACACAGAAATTATCACCCAGACACGAGTTTTCTCAGATTCAGAAATAAAAGTAGCTGAAAACATGCTTAAAATTCTTGCCAAAGCAATGGGACTTGCAAATATTCAAGGCAAAATGCATATTGCTTCAAAGTACAGAAAAAACAAAATTACATTGTTGAAAGATGATGGAACAATCCGAGAAGGTTGGAGAAAATATTCTCCGATTCTGTACCGAACTAGATAGTTACATAATGCAAACCCAAAACACAGAATTCATAATTTTGAATCTGTGTTTTTGGTTTAAATTATATTTTACTAAATATTACTATTTTTCCTTTCATTGAAATTTTAGAAACTGTATAACCATACTCATTCAATTCTTTTTTGTAAGTTAAAAAAGAGTGATCTATATCAAATCCTAAAATTTTTTTGATTTCTTCATAGGTTAATTTATAATTTTCCTTTTTATTATTTACTAAATAATCCCATAATGGCTCATATTTGCTCATTTTTTGTACACCTCATTTAAAATTATTTTTTGTGCAGAGTGATTTTTGAATTCTATTCTTTTAAATCATCTCTTCTTATACAAAACAATTTCTGGATTTTTTCCATTTGCACCATATTCACTTATAAGTAAAAAATCCATATTTGCAACTAATCCAAAGCATCTAATTAATTCTCCATCATTATATTCGCATTCAACTTGATTACCTAAATAGATTTCATCATTATTTAAGAATTGCACTGTACTTCCGTTAGATAGCGGATATTTCAAGTTTACAAAAGCTCCATTTAGTGGGATTAATTCTTTAATTTTGGGCATTCCTGGTATTTTTAAATTATTAAATTCATCTATTAATTTATTTTTGAAAGTTTCGTAACTTTCTTTTCCTCCTGTTAATATATATTTTGCTATAAAACATTGTCTTCCAAAAGGACATCCATTGGATTGTTTACATCCTTTGCAATTATTGTTTTTTCCATATCCGCAATTTTTACAATTTGCACCACATATTGAATCCATATAAGTTTCCTCCATTAATTATTTTTTTAGTTTTTTATTTATAATAATGTTTGCATTTTTTCCAAAACTTCTCCTAAGTGAACTGTTAATACTTCATTATTACAAAAGGGACATTTATAATTTCTTCTTGCTCTTTCAATAACTATATCCTTCATATATTTTTCCTATAACTTACTATTAATCATTCACAATCCATTCGCCATTCTTTTTACTGTTCTTTCTTCCTATCAATCCTTTATTCTGCATTTCTGACATATAGCTTTTTACTGTTCTTACTGATTTATTAATCTTTGTTGCTATTTCTTCTTGTGTTGCTCTAGGATTTTCTTTTACTATATTTATAATTGCCTGTTCCTCTAATGTTTGATTACTTGATTTTATCTCATTTTGATTTTCTTCTTGAACATAATCAATATGTGCATACCTATTTTTTAATTCATATTTATTTCCTGTAAGTAGGTTATAAAAAAATTTTTCTAAAAATGATGTATCTTCAAATACATTCTTTTCAAAATTTTTATAGTTTGCTCTTACTAATGAATTTCTAAAATACCATGAATTATCTGCAAATACTGCATCGTTGATATTAAATCCGAATGTTATTAAATACTTAATTATAAATACTGCTATTGTTCTTGTATTTCCTTCACAGAATGGATGTACTTGCCATATATTTGATGTAAATCTGCATAAATGCTTAATTGATTCATCCAAACTTAAATCTTTATATGAGAAGTTCTTTTCCTGCTCAAAATCATATTCAATAGTTTCTTTTATCGTTTCATATGGTGCATATATTACTGTATCTCCATTTAGTACCCATTCTCTTTTTGTAAAATTATAATTCCTGTATACTCCTGCTCCATCAAATATATCTTTAAATAATCTTTTATGAATATTTAGTAATTCTGTTGGAGCAAAATTAAATGCATTTTCACTTAGTAATTCTGTGATTCTAACTGCCACCTTATCTGCTTCTTCATTTTCTTTTTCAAAATTTTTTCTGCTTCCTTGAACTTCATAATATTCATCTATTCTTGTTTTAACTTCTTCTATATCTATATTTCCTTCAATGTGTTCTTTAGCCTGTTTAATTAAGTATTTTGAAGGTTTAAGTCCATCTACTTCTTGCAAACCAATTGCTGTTTCCCATATTTTTGTTTTCTCTACTTTGTTAGGTTCACCTTGCTTTATATACTCTGATAATTCTAAATTCCAGTCTTTTTCCTTATCCAAAAATTGCACCTCCTACATATATTATTATATCATTTCTTATATATTAAATCAATATTTATAGTGCAAATTTTGCACTATATTTTTTGTGTTTTTGCACTTTAATTTTATAGTAATTGCACTTTAATTTTTTACTGTTTTTTCAATTTCAAAAACTTTCGGTGCTTTCTCGCCACTTTTTTAGGGAAATAAATAAATTAAGGGATTTTGAATTTCTTGATAATTCGGGTTGCGTGGGTAAGACTGGAACTTACGACCTTCGGGTTATGAGTAATTGGCTTAAAGTATTGGTTTACAAAGGGTTTTGTGGTTTTTATTGGTATATTTGTGGTGCCCAGTTTTTGGTTGTTGTAAATTTATGTGATTTTGGGTTATTTTTAGTGGGTTGTGTGCCCAGATTGTGCCCAAGAGAGAATAAATTTATGGAGGGATTTTTTATGAATAGATTTAGAGATGTTAAAAAGGATTTGATTAGAGAATGGTTAGATTTTAGAGAGGAGAATAACTTTGGTTGTGTTTTGAGTGATGAGGATAAAAAGCATCATATTTGTTTTGAGGAGATTTCGGAGGTTATTTTGAGCAAAGTTCCGAAGAAAGATAGAAAGTTTGTTAAGAGGCATTTGGATATGTTGGATTATAATTATACGGATTATGTTTCGTATTGGAATGAGAGGTATTATAGGCATGGGTTCTGTGATGCTTTGCAGTTGGTTGATGGGCATAGTGAATTTTAGGTAATTTAAAGAGTAATACTGGAAATTAAAAATCTCCATTATTACTCTTTTTTATAAATTAACTATCTAATTACTTTTCATCAAATCAGTATAATAAATTATTTCTTTGCCTAACTTTTTAGCATATTCTATTTCTAAATTTGTGCTATTCCCAATATAATTATTTACATTTACAACAAATATAGCATCAGATAATTCTATTCTTTTAAAATGTGCTTCTTTCAATTTTATTAATTGTTCTTCAGTTCTTTCAATACTCTCTGATACAGGATAAACCGGCGTAAGAATACAATATCCTTCTAATGCCTTTTTTTCAGCAATTTCCATCATTTCTTTTTTAAATTTTAAACTTCCACATAAAGTTATAATTTTCACTATATTCTCTCACTTTCATCATCAATTATTTTTTTCATACCATTCAGCAAACTTTTCTAACGCAGAATATGAGCCATCAACTGTTCTTCTATTTTCTCTTTCTTCTTCATTCATTTCTGCTAAAGTCTTTTCAAAACCTTTTGGCTTAAAAATATACCACAAATCAGACCATTTTTCTTTTCTATCTAATCCTTGAATTTTATAAGATAAATTTCCCGGATGTTTTCCATAAAAATAATGTATTTCATTTCCATCATGATATGCCAAACATTCATTAAATGCACAACTTCTATTATCCTTATTTTCCATTAATTTTAGAATTCCATCTATCCCTATTGTATCAAGAGAAAAATTCACGAATGCTCTTGGAAATCCATTTAATTCATCGATTCTAAAATCTGTATCTAGTGCAACGCAAGGCCTATTTACTATTTTATATGCTTGCATAACTTTTGATTTAGCAATTTCTTGAATATCGTCGCTTCTTGGCTCATCCAATTCATAATTATATGTTGTAAATTTTAAATTCTTAAAATATTTTTCTGCTGATTTTATTTTACCTGTATTATGCGTTACAAAAACAATTTCATTGTCCATCTTATTTTTCCTCCATATTTCTATTCTAATCTCAATACCAATTGTTGTTATTATCTTATTATAAAAAGCTGATTAAATCAATATTTTTATGCATAAAAATATACATTTACTGTTGTTACATGTTATAATATGGCCAACAGGAGGATTATGAAATGTATAATAATATTGGTAAACGTGATATTCTAATATTTCCAAAATTTGATAATATTGATCTAATTCAAAAAATAAGAAAAAAATATGATAGATTAGCTGATTTAGTTGAACCTCATATTACCTTAGCTTTTCCTTTTAGTGATAATATGAGTAATGATGAGTTAATTGATAAGTTGTGTATTTTACTTAAGAACTATTCACCTTTTGCTGTAACATTTAGAGGAGTTTCATTATCTGATGATAATTATATATTTTTGAATTGTATTGAAGGTTCTAAAGAGATAATAAAATTGCATGATGAAATATATAAAGAAATTATTCCTAATCTTTTAAATACTTCTATAAAATATATTCCTCATATTACTTTAGGGCAAGCTGACATTATTAAAGATTCGCATGATTTTGATTATGCATTTAGCACTATTATTGATGAAGTTAGCATTGAATTGATTGGTGAAAATGAAGAATCTATTATAATTAAAAATATAAAATTGGGAGGTTTCTAAATGTTGCATATATATAATATAAAAGATAAGCCTGAATACATAGAAGAAGTTGCTATACTTACTCAAAAAGAATGGGGAGATAAAAATTTATCTGAAGATGAATTTAGAATTAGAGTTAATACAAAGATAACTAAGATTTATGAGCTTTTGGATAATCCATATTACTGCAAATTGGTTTTATTGGATGATGCTGTGTTAGTTGGTTTTATTTCTATATTTGAGTCTGATGGAGATGAGAGGTTTGACTTAAAACCTTGGTATGCTACTATGTTTGTTAAGGAAGAGTTTAGAGGAAATGGATATTCTAGGATTTTGAACGATGCTATTTTAGATGAAGCTAGAAATCGCGGATTTTCTAAGTTGTATTTAAAAAGTGATTTGGTTAATTATTATGAGAAGTTTGGTGCTAAGTATATTGAGGATTTGAATTGTGGGGAGAAGTTGTATTTTATTGAATTATAAAACAAGTGTGAAAAGTAACTTTTGTACTAAAAGTCATCTTTCACACTTCTATTATATTCTCTTGGCTATAACATTAAATAAATGCCAATGCTTTTCTTTTCCCTCGCCGTGTCATTCCATCTTTTTCAATTTCTTTAAATATAATTATTTCAAAATTACCAAATAATTCCTCAACCTGCTCCCTTGTAAAAAATGTTTTTCTCGTTCTTGAATCATTCCATTCATCATTAACTCCAAAAAAATTTCCTACAAAATATCCGGTTAGTTTTGATACTGTTTTGAATTTTATTCCATAATTCTTTAAATTTATCTATATCACAAAATGATAAACTAAAATTTGATACTATTAAATCCGTTTTTTCTAATTCTATATCTTCAAAATTTTGTTTCGAAAATCTAAATTTTTTCAACTCATTTTTTGTGAGTTTTTTTGATATTCTTTCTTTAACATCGTTTTTATCTATTGCTAGTACATTCCAACCGTTTTTTATTAAATATATGGTATCTCTTCCAGCACCACAGCCTAGTTCTATTGCATTGGTTGGTGTTGGTTTTATTTTATTTTTAAGATATATTACATTTTGATTAGCTGGTTTATTTTCTGTATTATTATAATATTCCTCCATTTGACATTCTCCTTATAATACATTGTTTTCTATAATTATATCAGATTGTGTGGATTATTTCACTAGTTTATTGAAAATAGTTTTGATAATACAAAGGAATTATATCTTCATATAATAAAACATATTGAGAATTAATTTGCCTATAATCATGATAGTGTCCAAAGAACCATTTTTTAAATTCACATTTTTCAGATATTTGTTGAAAATAATCTGTCAATAAATCTTTTTCAAAACTTGGTCCACCAATTAATGTTAGTAAACTTGTAGGACAGCAATGTGAAATAATATAATCAACTTGATAATTTGCTTTTTCCAAGTTTTTTAAACCATTATTCATTTCATCTTGTGTTGGTAATTCTAAATCCCACCAAGAATAATTTCTAATTCTAAAAAATGCTCTCATTTTACGCAGATTATATATTCTTTCTTCTTCATCCATGTTAACAATTCCATCTTGGATATCGTGAGATCTTGCACCCCCAAAGGCAAAGAATTTTTTATTGTCTATGTTAAATATTTCGCCTCTCATTAAATGGAGAACTGACTCTCTAATCTTGTGTACTTTCCCTCCATGCCATTCTTCTACTGGGTATTTGTAAAGTCTGTCGAAATTTTCATGGTTGCCATCTACGAATAGTGTCGTAAAATTTTTGTTTTTAAGCCAATCTAGCCAGTGTTTCTCATATTCACTTTCTACTTGATAATTCCATATTCCACCGAAATCTCCACAGATAATAACGTAATCGTCTTTTGTCATTTCTTCTTGAATTTGAAATGTGTCAGTGCTAAATCTATTAAAGTCACTATGCGTATCTCCGGTAATATATATCATTGAATTTCCCCCTTTTTTATATAATTATAGCTCAGGAACATTAGTAATAATAGTATTATCGATTTGTACTAAATCACTTTATTCTGAGCTATCTTTTAAACTTTAATTTTTACTAGTATTTTTCCATTCCCTACAAGTAATTTTATAAATTGTATCAATTTCTTCATATATTTTTTTAAATTGTTTTATACCATCTTTTCCATTATTCTTTAAAGATTCATAACTATATTGCTTATTATTTTTTTTACTTTCAGGATATCTTAATGATTCATATATTTCCTTAATATTAGATATATTGTTATCTTTTTTATACTCTTGAATAATTGATATTTGATATTTATAAAATTTTCTAAATTCCTTGTATATATCTGACTCTTCTCCATATGCTTTTTTTATAATATCAATCATATTCTCTACCACATGGTTCTCCTCAATTTCTATGTTTTTTATCAGGAGTAACCCCTTTATAAACAACTCTGTTGCTTGATAGCAATCAAATATAGTTGGAACAAATAGTCTTACATCACTATTAACAATATTTTTATTCATTACATCTACTGCTTCCTCCATTGTATTTCCAATTCCACAATTAGAATTTCCATTTTCTATAAGAACTTTTAACAAACATTTTGAGGCTGTTAAGTATTGCTCTGCTAATATAAAATATTGTTTTGCTCGTTCTATCATATTCACCTCCATTTTTGAAGCATTTAATTCACTTATTTCACTAAAATAATATCTTTTGCCTCAATTCCGTCTTTAATAAATAACTCTGGTGTATTTTCTTCTTGGGTATTTTCCAACATAAGCATTGCCTTTGCTTGTGCAAAAGCTTTATCTAACGGTTGCCCAAATCCTATTGCAGAATATAATTGACTTGCAAATAATATTGCAGACTCATCTCCAATCTCTGTATTCATTCCTATAGTTGCCTCGACTTTATCCACTATCATCTCAGCTTGAGTTGAAGAAAAGCAATTGTTAAATACTAAAACTCTTATATCATCTGATGAAGCAGAAATCATTTCAGCAATTGATTCATTACTAACCATCTTAGGATTATCCGCATTATCTTGAAACACTAGTTCTCCGTTTTGTGGTACCATGTCCACTAAAATGAATTATTGTTGGATTTGTTTCATTTATAGCTTGGAATAAATCTTGCACCCTAGTAGCCCATCTGGTTTGAAAATCTATTGAATCTCTCTTTAATGATTTTGTAATTGCCTCTTTTATTTCTCTCGCTTCTTTATCTAAATCCAACTTTTGCTGTTCAATAATATTACCAATTTCATCTTTATATTTACATCTTGGGTTTGATGCCAAAAATAAAATTGTAATTTTTTCTTTACTTTCTTTAAGTTTATTTACTTCATCTTGCAAAAAATTTTGTCTATTGTCAATATTTTGTATTTTTGAATATAAAATATCTGAATTCCTTTTTTGTTCTAATTCATTTTTCTTATCTATTCTTAATTGTTCTCTTTGAAGTTTCTTTTCCTCATCAATAATTTCTTTTTGCTTGTTTACTAATCTTTTATCAATATCCGATATTTTCTTTTCTAGCAACTGTATCTCTTTTTCATATCTATCTATCTCTCTTAATTTACTTTTTATTGTAGTTTCAGATTTTGTCCTATTTATTGATTGTTTTGCAGAAATAATTTTAGAGCTCTTATTAGTTTTATCAGACAAATACCTTGTTTTTTCTTTGTTTAACCTAATTTCTTCATCCTTTTTTCTTTTTATATTATTTTTATATGTATCAATTAGCGACATTACTTTTCCTCCTTTAACTATTACTTTTGTATGGATATTTATTGCTTTTTCTTCTATTTTCTTCCCACTGAACTGCCTGTAAATTTCTTGAATTATCAGTTCCACCCTTTGAAACAGGATGTCTATGATCTACTTCCCATCCCATTGTACTTTGCATTCCATACGATGATTTATATATTGTATTTCCGTAATCGTCCCTTCTATATACTTCAGGATTTTTCCCTTTAATTTTATGTGCATTATTCCATGCATCTTCTATTTGTTTATTTGTAGCCATACAGCATACCTCCTTTTTTATATATAAAAACTAAATTACAAGCATAAAAAATCCTTTCAGCCCTCTTGTAATTTAAAGAAGAAATATGCTATAATCAAACAAATAAAGAATTCGCAAAACTTTATTTCTTCGTTCAATGCACAGCATTGGGCGATTTTTCTTCTTAAGTAGTTCTTATTAACTAATAATTATATGACCAATTTTCTCTTTCCTTTTGTTTTTCTTCATCATCATAAAACATATTAATTACATTTACTTCTGGAATTTTGCTATTAAGCCATATTCTATATTTTTGAACAATTAAATCATCAAATAGTTTTTCTTCCTGTGTCAAATTTAAATTTTTATTTAAAGTTTTTATTCTTTTTTCTGCAGCTTGCTTAGAGACACCAAAAGTTTCTATTAAAAAATCAACATCAACTCTTTTTCCTCTTTTTTGAAATTCTCTAATCAATTGCTCTGGCATTAATAATTGTGCTGCAAAAAAATTAGTTTCAACTTCCTGTTTTTGATATAAATCTCTATCAGTGACATCCTTTACATGTTTTAGTTTGTCATGTCCACCTTCATGCAATATGGAGTATCTAATACGTGGTTTATATTCTTTTTCGTTATAGAAAATAATTTTACAATTTTGTTGCTGAATTAAAACTGCTGATTCACTTCCAAAAGCCTCAATATCCACATTATATTCTCTTGCTTTCTTAAAATTAACGCATTTCATATCTGATATTTCATTAATAAGCTTCTTAGCAGAAAATGGAAATGAATTTATTACCTGTGAGGATACCAAAATATCATTCGCTAATTTATAGCTTTTTTCAAAATTTGGTTTACTTTCATCATTAGATATCATCGTCATCATCCCCACTATCATCATTAAAAATATCACCAAAAACTGTTTCTAAAATTATTTCCGCTTTAGCTAATCTTTCTTCATCTAGATTTTCTAGCCCTCTTTGAATAACCTGCAACTTTTTATTTTCTGGAACTTTATCTTCCATCTTGTCATTTCCTAGCAAATAATCTATGGAAACATTAAAAACTTTAGATAATTCAATTAGTATAGATTCCCTTGGAATTACATCTGCATTTTCCCACATATTAACACTACTCTTTGTTGTATTCACAGCATTTGCTACATCTTCCATAGTCATGTTTCTATCTTTTCTTAATTTAGATATTCTTTTTCCAAAGATAGAATTTCCCATATTATCCCCTCCTTCACTTTTGTGCAATTTTATTGTACTATACATTTTAATTGTTGTCAAGAAAAAATATCAATATATTTAATATACCTTAAAATGTTTTTTGGGTTCTATGGTATCAGGTCGTTTTTGTATAATATACTTTGAATTTTTCATAAGTTATTATATTTTTTTAACATTAAAATACTGTAAAAATTTCTAAAATATAAAAAAATAAGCAAACTTCATTTTATAAAGTCTGCTTATTTTGGGGGTAATTTTTAGATTAACATTTTTTCTTCCAATTTTCAATATATGTTTCCATATTATTATCCCATTGTTCGTAACTATCACATTCTATTGCCTCTTCATGTATATAATTTAACAATTTATTAAACTCATCAATTGCTAAATTATTACTATATGTATATTTTAACACCTTTATATATTGTTCTATAGTTAGTGGTATTACCGGAACCGGTGACCCCATCCAACTTTCTTTGTTTAATATAAAAAACTGCCACATCGTTCTAACATTAATTCTACTTGAAATAAATAATCCTATTACACATATAGATTCATATTTTTTCATAATATTTAACACATGATCAATTACTGATGACGCTTCATGTTCCCATTGTAAAACACCTGTCATAAGAGATACTTCTGGTACAATAACATAGTTATCATTATATAATTCCATATCAGGAGTATTGCCTTTTCCTGGTGCAAAGAATCTTGGAGATAAATCTTCTTCAATTGTAAAGTTTCTTTTTACTTCTTTTTCTCCATCAATTGCAACCAATGATTTCCATGTATTACATTCAAGCCACAATGCTGCCATATCTTCATTTCCAGTTATTATATCCTCAAATTTATCTAAGATTTCTTTTCTAGTTTGTTCATTTTTCGAAATATATTTAATAAATGCTTCTTCATTCAAACTTGTAATATTCTGTATTAATTCTTTTTCTATGATTTTGAGTTCATTATTATTATCCACACCTTCTAATCTTCTAATATATTTTTCCACATTTCTATCAATCGTAAATTCATACTGTTTTTTGTATTCTTCGATTTTGTTTTGTAATAAATAAATCTTCTCATATATAAGTTCTTTTCTTTCATTTTTATTATCCCAAGGCAAAGTAATATTGTGCGAACTACCGTACCACTTCATAAAATCTTCAATATTATCTGTATCTATCTTTTGAAACTTATATTTATTTATTAGTAATTCTACTTTTTTTCTAGCATGTTCTGCTACTCTAACTTTTGTATAATTCCCTCGTCCACTCAAATCAAATAATCCTGTATATAATAATGATCTATTAATAGCATCTCCATAATCAACGCATAATGTGTTAACATTAGGTTCTACACCATAGTTATCTATATAAACATCTTTAAATATGCTCTCACATTTAGTTCTGTCTGTTTTATTTGGTAATGAATTATATTTTTCTCTAAAACTTTCTATTGCATTATAAAGAATATCTATTTCTTCTATACTATTGCAGCCAAATATAAATCCCATTTCATATCTATTAATATATTTAAATTTATCTATTATTTTTAATACTATTTCAAAAGGAAATATTACTTTTCCCTCTGGTATATTCCTTCCTATTTCAGTTGCCCTACTTGGAAAGTGCATTTTTAGTAGTTGTTTTATAAAATCTTCACTATCAAATCTATCATTTTCAATTAGTTTTCCAACTTCTGTACTCTGAATAACGCCATCTCTATTAACATAACCAAATCCAAAAAATTCGAATGTAGCTTTATCATTTCTTGCATTACTTTCCGTTTCTGTAATATCAAACATTCCAGAAATATAATCCTCATAAGGCATTTGAGATAAATTTTCATCTTCATCTTTATGGGCATTAAATACATACTCTCTTCTAACTGGATGAATTGCTTTTCCTCTTATATCTAATTGTTCAGTTTTCTCGTCCCAATTTTTATTTTCTAGCTTTGAAAAATATTTAAACCATTCTACTGTTTTTACTACACTTCTAGGTTTTGTTCTCCAACCCCATGACATATTTTTATCCCCCTAATAATTAGTTATTAATAAATGCTCTGCATCTTTATCATTTCTATTTTGAAAACTCACAAGATATTTTTTGTCGAAAGTTTTAATTTTAAATTCTTTGGTATTATACAACTTATATATAAAATCTGTATTTTTTATTATCAACATAATGTTTGCTTTAGTATTTTTTAAATATTCACATAATCTTATTTGATCCTTTTTTTTAAATTCATTTTTTGCATAAGTTGAAAATTCAGTGTCATATGGCGGATCTAGGAATATAAAGTCTCCTTTTTGAGGTTTAACCTTTTTTAAAAACTCTTCGAAATCTTCACAATAAATTTGAGTATTCTTCATATATTCTTTAATTTGTTTACTATTTATATAGTTTATTTTTTTAATAAATTCCTTTCTGTTATAACTTATTCCTCCGTATGGCACATTGAATTTTCCATTTTTATTATATCTAAACATTGATGCATAGCAAAATTCTCTTATAAAATAAAATATTGCTGTATAAAAAGATGTATTAATACCTAGTTCCTCATATTCATTATATAAATGTCTAAAATGCATATAGAAAGCACTTTTAAATGCACATTCTATATTATCAAGTGTATCTAGTTCATTCATTTTTATCTTTTTTTCTTCGATTTTATGCATTCTATTCATTTTTGAGATTAGATTTTTTCCAATTTCATTAATAAAATTATCTATCTCAATGTTAAATTCTGCAGATAATATTCCATTAAATTCTTCTGCATGTTTTATTACAAAAGCATATATTTTATCATTGAATTGAACTTTAATACTTTTTATATCTTTACTATCAGTAAGTTCCTTGCAATAATCTCTGTATATTTTTAATAATTCAGCTGAATTATTTTCTACCACACTTTCTAATAATCTCCAATTTTTATATATTACTTTTAATTTAGCGAAAAACTCTTTATCTTCATTCCTTATACATCTATATAAACTTATTAACTCTTCCGATTTATCATTTATTATTGAATCTTCAATATTTAAATTAAAATAAACCGATCCCCCTCCTACAAAAGGTTCAATATATCTATTTATTTTCTCAGGTAAATTTTCTTTAATATATGGCAATTCTTTCTCTTTACCACCAGCCCATTTTATTATAGGATTCATAAAATAATCTCCTTTTTAATATATTTTAGATAACTTTATTTATTTTTTACATCCTTAAAGATCTAAATATTATTCAAACTCAATTATAATCTTGTTGCTACGATCATCAATTTTCCAATATGATTTCTTCTTATCCTCGCCCTTATACTCATAATAACCCAATTTTTTATATATTTCTGTAACACCACCAAAATACCTTCTAGAGTGATTAATGTTCAATTCTTTCTCTTCTTCACCAATTTGAACATTATATTTTTCATATTGATTAATCTTTTCAAATATTTCAACTGGTATTGGTAATATTCTCGCTTTGATATCGTTTTTGCTAATTAATCTTAATATTGAATTTTTCTTAAATTCCGCTTTAGCATCTTTGTTATCAAAATTATTCTTTATTACATTTTTTATTTTTTCCTTTGAAACAATAGGATTCCATTCAAATATGTAATCTTTTTCAGGATGTTCAATATAAAATTTAAGTATTTGTTCTCCATTAATCAAGATTACCTTTCTAAAAGAATCATTGTCCGCTTCCTCTATCGCACTTCTTGAAAAATTGCCTGTAGTAATAAAAATTCTTTTTTCATAAGAAGATGTTCCTTTAAATTCTCTAATTTCTTTTACCGGCACAATATCTTTATATCTTTTAGCTTGAATTATGTATTTTTCAGGATCAATATCCAAGCTTAGAATTGAGTTTTTATAAGCTATTAAGTCAATTCCTTTATCCCCACTTCTTTTTGTTACAATAATGTCAGAAAAACCTAAATCTTCTAAAAATCTCTTTAAAAAAATTTCAAAATCATATCCAGTTTCAAAGCAACTATAAAAATCTTCCAACATAAATTTGGTGACATCTTGATTCATTTGCTTTCTACCTCCAATCACTATTTTAAGTATCCTCCATCTTATTGAATATCTTTAATCTATTGATAATATTTAGAATTTGTCCTTTTTAATTTTAACATATACGCAATTATTTATCTACTATTTTCTTAATGATTTTTATTTTTTCTTTTAAGAATTTTTCATTATTTAATTTATATTATTTAATAACTCTCTTGCAATATCATTTCTTATAAAATTTTTTATTTGCCTCGCATTATTAAATTTTGAAGATATCTCTATATATTTTTGCTTTATATTAGAATTATCAATTAAACTTTTTTCGTCTCCATCTAATTGCTTATATAAATTTTCATAATATCTTTCAATTAATTTAATCTTCGTTTCATTAGATAAGTAATCATATTTTATAAAGCTATTAATTCTAAAGAACATTGGCTCACCAAGATGTTCAAGTATCTTTTGAGGACTTTCATAATTAGATGTGCAAATAATAAGTGTGTTTTTCAAATCAACATGAAAATTACCATCCTCGAATTCACCAGTATCAAACATCTGATATAAAGCAGAATAAACAAATCTATTCGCTTTATCAAATTCATCTAAAAATATTACATTTGATGTTCTGTTTAATAAATCTTTTGCAAAGGAAGGCATTTGTATTTTATTGCCGTATAAATAGTTAAGATATCCTTCATTCTGAAACATAGAAAATTGACTATAGAACATTTCTTCATTTAACAATTTAGTTAAGAATCTTCCAGTTTCAGTTTTTCCAACTCCTGATGGTCCATATAACATTATCACAATAGGTTTATTATCTTCGTTTAGCTTTTGCTGTACAATCAACGATTGTGCAACCTTTTGTAAAGCATTATCTTGTCCTAAAATTGCAGAATTACACTTTTCCTTAAATTCTTTTATTATATTATCATCAAGCCTACCATAATCATAATTGTATTCATAAATTTTATCCTGACTAAATTGTTTACTCAAATCATTTATGATTTCCATCGGAGGATTCTGAATAATCACCTTGTTAATCTTATATTTGGATATATAATTTACAAAATTACATATTACAGCTTCAGTGACACTTGAATACTCATTAATTGAAACAGTTAAAAGATCTATAGTGTATTGTTCTTCATTTTCTTCTTTACACCCTTCAAGTTTAACAAGATGTGTATTTCTTTCTTTTTCACTTAAATTAACTAATTGGGTTAAATTATAATTATTTCCACTTTCCACATAATACTCTTTAATAAATTCATTAAACTTGTTTTTAGGTCCTTTATATATTATAATTTTTTCATTTCTTATCATTTTTAAACTCCTGCAATTATTATATCATAAATTGGTAGCTCATCGCTTTGCGATGTTTCATTTAAATCATCTTCAGTAAGAACTCTCTGAGTTTTATTTATCTCATTTTCAATATTTATTTTATCAATAGAAGTATTTCCAACCTTTATTCCATAAAAAACAAGATCCATTATTAATAAATCACTAAATTTGTAATTATTTCTAAGGCAATCAATATTAAATCTAAAAATAGCAATCTCTTTATTATTTTTATAAGCTACAAATTCGAAATATCCTTTCGTAGCTAATATTACTTCATCAAATTTGTTAATATCAATATCCTTTAGTTCCTCTATATTATCATAATTATTTAATAGTGTGATATATGGAAATATACTTTTCAAATATGTTAAAGTATCTGAATTAATCTTTAACTCAATTCCAGATATTTTTTCAATATTTACATCATTTTGGGCTAATTTCATAAATTCTGTCATTATATTAGTCGTTATAGTTGAGTTTATAATTCTTTCATTAGATTCATGACCTGAGATTTCCGATTTAATACCTGTTGCTAACTTTAACATTTTAATTAAAGAAACTTTAATAGAAGCTTCTCCTTCTGCTTTAATTTCAGCTTCATCTCCATCTATTGCTTTGTTTATTTCCTCCACCGTTAAATTGCCATCATTCATTATTGTTACGTAATCCATTGCTGCATTTTCATCATAGTAAACTACCTTTAATATTTTTCTTAACTCTTCTTTTCCCTTTTTGTTTTTCATATTATCCTCCTGTCTCCATTTTATTAGACATACTCTCTGTTTGATCAACACTATACAAGTTTGATTTAAATCATAAATATTTAATATTCTATCGCTCTTATGTTATTAATACGTAAATAATAATAACATAAATTTGTAATTAATAAAATCATTTTCCTTAAATTTTATCAAGTTATCCATCAACTCAAACAAACAACCTCCACCAACTCATCCAAATACTCCCTAACATACTCCACATACTCTCCTTCACAAATAACCTTAATCTTAACATTATCATTTATCCAATCATTAGCACTATAATTAACCCAATCCATCTTATTAAAATCTGGCAATAAAATCGGCAAAACATAAATATAATAATCCTTCCCAGTTTCACCATAAACTTTCTTAATATAATACATTTCAAAAGCAATATTTAAATATCTCAAATATTCATCCCCAAACACATCCAAAACAATATCCCTTGAATACTCTTCATCCCTAATCCTTCTAATATACTCCCAAACACCATCATCATATAAAACCGTATAAACATTAGGCGCATTCACACCTACAATTCTCGGACAATACAAAAACTCCTCATCTTCTACAAAAATAACAAACCCCTTAACATCTTCCTGGTACCTTTTCATTTCTCTTTCATACACCTTAAGTTCTTTTCTTGTAATATCCTTAGTCAGAAAATAAATAATAAAACAATCCTTAAAATACAATTCATCTTCTTCGCATTCGCCCCTTTGGCGTCTGGACATAACACCTATAAATCTATTACCTGTATTAGTATATTTTCTAGCATTACATTGCCAGCTAGGTTCAAAATACCAACCCGCATGTCCAATTTTGCATGCGATGTTACTAACCCTTTCTAATCTTTTCCTATATCCATCAGCTCTATTTATATTTCTGCAACCCCAATCGTACTTATTCAAATAAGCTCTACCATTTCTTCCAAGTACAACTTTTCCATTATGTCTTTCTATCATCTCTCCTTTAGCCAAACTTGCCAACCTATTCTTGTAATAGTACTCTGATTTATACAACAATTTAACATTCTCATTACTAATAACACCATACTCACCAATAAACCTTAACAACTCTACATCTCTTTCCCTCAAATAAACCTTCTTATCATTCTCCATTTAATTCACCACCTCCTTAATTCAAAATTCTTTTCAAGCTCTAATGCCTTAAGACGGAAGAAAGCCCAAGATTATCATCTTGCGCTCCCTTCCGTCCGGGACATACCTCTGCCCGTCTGGGCATATCTATGTCCCTACCTATGTACAAAATAATTCGACATCTGCTTTCCTAGTTTTGCTTGAAATATCAACAAAACTATATATACATTTTTTCAATATAAAAGTGTGATTGTTTTTCTTATTCCAAAGTGTGACTGATTCTAGAGTTTTAATTTGCTAAATAGTCACACTTTTCATAAGATTTTACATTAAATTAACCACTAAATTTTAAAACCATTCTTTAGGTTCTATCTCACAAATTTTCTTTAAATTATCCTTTTCTGCGACAAAAATTTTAATGAAATTCTCATTTTCACAAATGCCTTCCATCATACAACTAACAACCTCAATATTATCATCAGTAATCAATTTTCCATAGATAAACCCATTCAAAATATACCTTAAATCTCTGTTATCAATATCCCAATTTTTCCTTGGTACACTAACTTGAACTCTAATAATTACAGATTTTCCTAAAAATAATCCACTGTATTTATTTCCAATTATTTGACAAGTTCTTTCCAATCTTTTATTGTTAGCTGGTGTTTTTACTGAAGGCAATAATTCACATATTTTAATTTTTAAAATTCCATTTGAATAATCACTTTCATATCTACTAATACCTTCTTCTGTTCCTAATTCTGCATCATTCGGTAACGCTGGTCTTTTTAAACTTACATATTTATATAATGAATTTCTCAAAAGCTCTAACTTTAGCAAAACTTGTTTAGCTTTCTCATCATCAAACTCATCTAAATCATATTCCCTTGCAACATACATAAACTCACTTAATCTTTTTTTAAAATTCTGTCTATCACATATTGCAATTTTTCTATCAAACATTTCTCAAACCTCCTTCCGAGCTATTTTTTCCTTCCTTTATCAATCTATATCCTTCACTACAAATAGCTACATTGTTTTCAAATTAATCATTCTATAATTATATTCTTTCTGATATCAACTAAAGTGCACATAAATCTCAACCTTGATATTATAGAATTCACAAATTCGCAATCATCTTCATGAATGCTTAATCTCTTTTTTAAATCATTAATATTAAATTTAGTTAAAATTACAATTGGCAATTTATTTTTCATTCTTTCATTAACTATCACAAATAACCATGATAATTCATCTCTTGTTAAAATATTTTCTGCTAAATCTTCTATAATTAGCATATCTACCTTTGCATATAAATACATTAATTGTGTTTTTGTAAAATACCTTCTACATCCTTTGTTCATATCCAAAAAATCTTTAATTGTGCCTGATAAACATATTTTATTTCTTTTTTGTATATTATCACTAATTGAATTACGCACAAAAACTCTTTCCCTCTTTTCCTTTCCTACATAAATTGCACTACTATTTCTAACACTTCCTTCCCATAAAAAATCCATAAATCTTGCCTCCTTTAAACTGCTTAATTTTAATTGTTTTTCTTTTGTGGATTATATATAAATCCACTGCTCTTCTTCTCTCTTTCCAGATGATCTTGTATATATCTATCTAGAATCTCTTTTGTAAAAAATGTTTTAGATTCAATTTTGTAATGAGGTATTTTCTTTTCCTTTACTAACTTTCTAATCAACCAATATGAAATCCCTAAATACTCTGCTGCCTCTGATGAATCTAATACTTTCCTTAATCCTCCGCTATCTCCAATAGCTGGATTTGTTCTTACTTCTCCCATAATCATCACCTCCTTATATTTTGTTTAAAATAAAAACAATATGTTTTATTTGTAAACATTTTAATAAGTTTATTGTTTTTTGTCAATACGTTTTTAAAATGTTTTTGTTTTAAATCTTTACAAATTTTGATTTTTGTTTTATAATGTGTCTATAAATTTATTTTGGAGTGTTTATAATGAATAATAATTTTAGTGAAAAATTGAAGAAATTAAGAAAAGATGCAGGTGTAACTCAACAGAGTTTAGCAGACGCTATTGGTGAGAAGCGTTCTAGCATAGCTAATTATGAGTCAAACAATTCCCTACCAGGATTTGAAATATTGAACAAACTATCTAGCTTTTTCAATGTTCCTGTAGGATATCTAACTGGGCAAACGAACTCACTTGTTAGTGAATATACATTTAAAACATTAGAGGATTACATTAACATCACACCAGATATAAAACCATTATGGCTTAGAATTAGTAATCCTGTTAAATATAAATCTTTTAAAGGATTTGAGGTTTATGGTCCAACAGAAAAGGCCAAAATTGAATTTTTTAATCCTTTAGAGCAAAAGAAAAAAAATAATAGTTCAAGAATTTATATTGAGTTTCTTAACATTGCAAGTAGTACATTTATAAATAAAGAAGTTTTGTATAAATCAGTGTATTCATTTTTAACTGATTACGGTTTTTTAGGAGATTTATCTGGAATTTCTTCTGAAGAAAATAAACAATATTTTACACTATTAAAACCGCATGAATTTGCTATTATGGATACTGTATATTACAATCCAGCTTTATATCAATTTGACCTACTTTACAAAAGTGCTGAATACCCTTATAAAGATAGGTTTTCGGAGGTTTTGAATCACTACGGAATAATAGGCTATTTTGAACCTATACAAAGTGTGATTGATTGTATATCTGATATGGATAGATTAGTACGTCCTTTAGCAGATGATGAAGCACTAATTTCATCTACTTTAGAACAAATTTCTTATCGTACTTCTGGTATTAGAAAGAGGTTTGTTGAAACTGATACTGGTGAAATTGTGGAAAGTATTGGTTATAGAAACTTATTATCATTAATGTATTATGAATTGTTTTTAGATATAAAAAGTGGAAATATTCCACAGTATTGTTATGAATGTCACAAATATTATTTGCCTGATGAAAAACATAAATGTAAATAATAATTAGTAAAGGGGAGTTTTATGAATATTTATGATGAAATTGATAATTGCATACATATGTTAGATGAAGATTACATGAAAAATCTTCCAATAGTTTTAATAAAATTACTTACTATTACTGAAAAGATTGATAGTCCCTACCATTGGCTTTGGGTAAGACTTCAAACTCATGAATTAAAAAGTAAATTCGAACCTGAAATGATGCAAAAATTTACTGAACTTTGTCATAATATAGGCTTAACTAATCCAGATCGAATTAAAGAAAAAGATGTTGAAATAACACGTGATTTCATGAAACACAGAACATTTGAAATTGGAAAAGATCAAATATATGGAGATTCAGTTGCAAATCTTATTTTAACAATACAATCTTTAGAACAAGAAATAAATAATATGAAATTGCCTGAAACTTTGCATCCTGTTGATTTATATTTTGAAAACAAAAAGCAAAGTAACTTAAAGCTTACATACAGAGAAGCACTTTCTAATTATAAGACAATTTTAAATCATATATACACACGAACATACCAAATCCTAACTGAACTTAAGTATTTAAATCATCAAAACCAAACATCATATAGTAGTGCAGAAGCAATTTCAAAAATTGAAACCATCTTTAATAAATTTCATTCTATTAGTCAACAACTATTAGCTAGACACTCTAATAGAGAAACATTACATATTAAAGACGAGTATGATGTGCAAGATTTGTTACATTCTTTACTATTGATTTATTTTGATGATGTACGTTCTGAGGAAACTGTTCCTAGTCATGCAGGAGCAACTTCAAGACTAGATTTTCTTATAGCTCAATATGAAATAGGAATAGAGGTTAAAATGACAAGAAACGGATTGGCAGATAGAAAAATTGGAGAAGAACTTCTTATAGATATAGGTAGATATACACAACATCCTAAATGCAAAAACCTTCTATGTTTTATACATGATCCCGAATATAATATTGAAAATTTTACCGGATTGAAAGCAGATTTAGAATCACACTCAAGTGAAACTTTTAATATTAGAGTATATATATCAAGATAATTTTTTCTCTATCACACTGAAAGGAGGTGATGGAAGTGTGGTAGGAAACATCGAAAAACGTGGAGAGAATTCATACAGATTAAGAGTAGCTGGTGGATACACAGGAACTGGCAAACGCATTACCTACAAAAAGACCGTACAAGCTAAAAACAAAACTGAAGCAGAAAAAGAATTAGCATTATTTATTTCAGAAATTGAAACTGGACAAGCTTTATCTGCAAAGAAAATGCGTTTCAGAGATTTTTCAGAATTTTGGATAAACAACTATGCTATACCTAACTTATCCCCAAAAACTTATGAAAGATACAAAAGTATGCTAAGAGCACGAATTCTCCCTTATTTAGGTAACATGTATATTGACAAAATTCAACCAATGCAATTAATGTATTTGTACCAAGAATTAGCTGAATGTACTTACACTAGAAAAAATAAACAATACAAATTATCATCAAAAACAATTTTAGAACACCACCGATTATTACACTCAATGTTGCAACAAGCTGTATACTGGCAGATGATACCTTATAATCCAGCATCAAGAGTAAAACCACCTAAAGCAACCAAACCTAGAATTAATTTTTATGATGATGCACAAACAATTGCATTAATTAAAGCATTGGAAGGTGAAGAACTAAAATTTAGAGTTATCATTCTTTTAACAATATTCACAGGCCTACGCCGCGGTGAAGTATTAGGATTGGAATGGCAAGATATTGACTTAAAAAATTCTTCATTAGCTGTAAGACAAGCAAGTCAATATGTTTCATCAATTGGTATCTACACAAAAGATCCAAAAACTGAAACATCTAACAGAATTATTAGTATACCTGAGTCAATTACAAAATTGCTAAAATCTTACAAAAGAAAACAATTAGAAAGGCGAATACAGATGGGCGATAAATGGATAAATACAGATAGATTATTTGTACAATTTGACGGAAAACCAATGCACCCAGATACAATTACAAAATGGTTTAGGCAATTCCTAGAAGATAAAAATTTGCCACATATTACTTTTCATGGCTTACGCCATACACATGCAACTTTGTTGATTTCACAAGGTTTGGATGTTCGAACTGTTAGTAACAGATTAGGACATGCTCAAACTTCTACTACTTTAAATATCTATGCTCACGCATTTGCGAAAATGGACAGAGAGGCATCAGATAAATTAGATAATCTTCTATATACGGAAGATACAAAAAAGTATTTTAAAGCCAATTAAATGGCTGTCACATAGATTTACAATTAAATAGAAAGGAATTAAAAATGAATGGATAACAAAAACTGTAAACAATGTATTAAAGAAGTAATATTTAGTCAGTTAGATTCTGTTTGTTTATTGTAATTAAAACCAAATCTAAAAATCATATTTATCTTCACTATAATTGCAATAAATTATATTTAAGTTAAGAAAATAACATGAAAATTATAATATGGTTAAGTTCTAATTATAATAAACAAACAGAATCAACTGAAATAATTTAATTCAAAATATTTAATCTCAAATATACTTAATTCAAAATTTCAAAAAAATCGGCTTACCTAAACCGAAACATAAAAAATCGGTGCCCATAACGTGCCCAATAATTTTTATGTTACCAAATTTGCAAAAAAATTAGAGTCTACAATCTCTTGCGACTCTAAATAAAAATCTGGTTGCGGGGGTAAGACTCGAACTTACGACCTTCGGGTTATGAGATATTTCAAAATATTGGATCTAGGTCAAGTTTTTAGACACATTTTTCTACGAATTTATATATATTTTTC
>OIGD01001193.1_pt1 | contig 25497 bp, 21 predicted proteins | sample 1582211 | NCBI WGS metagenome assembly OIGD01 (sample SAMN04414078, study PRJEB24778) | human gut metagenome | material: faecal | host: Homo sapiens
CAGGGGCTGATGTAAACCAGCCTTATGTTGGGCCGTGTGATGCGGTTACAATAAAGCCCCCGTCTTCAGACGGGGGATTGTTTACTTTGTTTCTCAACATTTGCGCAATCCGTCAATGTTGCGATTTGACATGTTTAAGGTTGCATTGGCCGGACTCTTAAATGAGGTGTGTTTGTGGTGGGTGTTTTCGGGGATGCCGTCATCATGTTGTCCTTGTGCGTCATCGGACTGCTCGCGGCGGCCTATACACTTTGGGAGAAAATGCACGGCAGGTGACTGGTTTGCCGAAACTGTTCCGTGCGGTCTTTCTGCTCGCGTCCTGCGTCGTCAGCAGAAAACTTTCCTTGAGTACCTTTGAATCATGTCCCTTGCCAAATTTTCCCTCACCGCCTTTGCGGGCCTCATGCTTCTCACAGCCCAACCGTCTTTCGCCTGTACGCTTTTCGGCGCTGCGGGTGAGGGCGTTGTTGAAGGCGGCGGCACGATCCTTGCGAAAACACGTGACGAGCATCCCGGACGGCAGTTCTTTGACATCGTGCGGCCCTCGGACGGTTATGCCTACATGGGGCTTTTCACGGGCCGCAAGGGGCACTTCAATATGGGTGTCAACGAAAAGGGCCTTGTTGTCGCACGCTCCGCATCAGGCGGCATCCCCAAAGAGAAGCGCCTTACCTACGCGCGCTTTGAAAAGGAGGGGCTGCGTGCCCCGGAGTGGATCGCCCGGCATTACGCCACGGTCGATGAGGTGCTCGCTCACCCGGAAATCTTTAAGGAGCCTGTGAATTACATCCTTGCCGACAAAACAAAAGTCGTGGTGGTTGAGGTGATGCCGGGCGGCAAAACCACGGTAAGGGTGACGGAAAAAGGCACGGCCGCACACACCAATCACTTTATCGAACCACAATCCAAAGCTCTGAACGAAAAGGTGGGGCAGAGCAGCCGCATAAGGCTCGAGAGAATATGCTCGCTTCTTTCTGAAAAAGAGAAGCCTTTTACAACGGACACCTTTATCGCCATGACCCGCGACCGCAACGCGGGGCCGGTAAACAGCATCTGGCGTACGGGCACAAAGCCCGAGGGCTTTCAGACGCTCGCGGCAATGGTGGTAAAGACCCCCAGGGCCGGTCCCCTTGAGGTTTACTTTACGTGGCGAACCCGCGCCATGGATCCCGATTCCCTGCAGACTGTCCGCCGCACGGTGACGCTGGCGGACTTTAGGAAAACGACAGCGGACTTTTTGGCCGGAAAGTGATCAGGCGGTCTTAAGGCGTTTAAGGCCCGCTTCAATGCGCTTTAATCCTTCCGCGAGGCGGCTTCTCGGGCAGGCGATGTTGATTCTGAGGTAGTGGCGCCCCGCATCCTCGCCGTTATTCATGCCGGTGTTAAGCCACACCTTTTCGTGCTCCTTAAGTGAGGCCTGCACCGTGCGGGAGTCTGCACCGAGGGCTGAAATGTCGACCCACTCAAGATAGGTGCCTTCCAAAGGCATCACGGGAAAGTCAGGAAGGTGTCCGGCAAAAAACGCCCGAAGCGTCCTGTCGTTTTCCTCGATGTAGGCAATGAGCGCGTCAAGCTAGGCTTCTCCTTCGTTATAGGCGGCAACGGCGGCCGCGGGCCCGAAGGGATTGACGTCGCAGACTTCGTTCACGTTAACGGCACGTTCGATTTTGGCGCGAAGCGCGGGGTCGGCGGTGATGATTGAGGCGATCTGAAGCCCGGCGGTGTTAAAGCTCTTGGATGTGCTCGTGTGCATCACGCCCTCTCTGAGGGAATTGCCGTGTGCTGCGGCAAAGGGCGTGTAGCGGCGGCCTTTAAACACAAATTCCCCGTGGATTTCGTCTGAAATCACCGTGACCCCGTGCCGTCGGGCAAGTTCCCCCACGCGCGCGCGAGTTCTTCCGGTGTCCAGACGCGGCCCCCGGGATTGTGGGGATTACACATGAGCATCACGCGCGCCGCGGGGTCCGAAAGCTTCTTTTCCAGATCAGCAAAGTCGATGGTGTAGCGAAAGGTAGTATGACATCTAATGGTACGTAACTGCCGCTCTAGACAAAAGCGGACGAAAAAGAAGGTCTGGAGACCCGCCAAAACAAAACCCGCGCCGGGACCAGGTCTGACGCGAGTTTGGGCTCAGGAGATACGCAGTTACTCTTCAAACGTACCCTTCACGACGATTTCCCCATCACGCATCATCTGCTGACCCAGGGCAAAAACGTGGCGAAGGTTCATGTTCTCATCAAAGAGGCAGAGGTCGGCGGAACTCCCGGCGGCGACTTCGCCCTTACCTTTGAGTTCCAGCGCCTTTGCAACGTTGCGCGTCAAAAGCGCAAGCGCCGTCTCCATCGGGACGTTGAGCTCTCCGATGAGGCGCTTAAAGTCGCGCAGGTTACTTGCAACGCCGCCCACCCCCAAGCCCACCATTTCGCCCTTTTCGTTAAAGCGCGGGACCGAGCCGTGGCCGTCCGAGCTCATCGTGAGATGATCGGCCGGAACGCCTGCTTTGAGCGCTTCAAATGCCGCGTGCGCCGGAGTGGCAAAAGCGCAGGACCCGCCGGTCGTTACGTCCATGTAGCCGCCCGCAACCGCAAACTTCACTGCGCCCTCAAAGACCGCCTTGTCGCGCGCGCAGTGCGTCGGACGGATGTGGCGGATCGGAAAGCCGCGCTTCACGATATCCCCGAAAATTTCAAAGGGCCCGGGGATGTTCCCGAGGTGAATGTGCAGAACCCCGAGTTTTCCTGCCACCATCGCGCCCACGCGGATCTGCGTGAGAAGCCGCAGGACTTCGTCTTCGCTCGGGAAGCTTGAGCGGTGGTCCCCCATCGCGATCTTCACACCCACAACTTCCGGCACGAAAAAGAGGTCGTCGCGCACGCAAGTCGTTAAGGTTGTCGGAGGATAGGCGTAGTTACTCGTGTACATCCACGCAGAAACCCCTTCGGCTTTAAGCGCCCGGATCTTCGCAAGAAGATTCGGAATGGAGCGGGAGGTGCCGTCAGTACCGGAAACACCCACGACGCTTGTGGTGCCGCAGGCGATGAGTTCGGAGAGAACAAGTTCGGGCGTGCGGGTCTTGGGCCCGCCTTCGCCGCCGCCACCGGTGACGTGGATGTGCTGATCAATAAAGCCCGGCGTGAGGATGAGGCCTTTGGCGTCGAGTGTTGCCAGATCCGGCATCGTGACGGTGAGGTTGTCCTCAACGGCCGCCACGCGGTCGTTGACGATGAGGACATCCTTGATGCCGGCGTCAGCCGGCGTATAGACATGAGCGTTTTTAATGAGAAGTGCCATTTGTGTTCACCTTACAAAACGGATCAGAGGAAAAGAAGGGAAGCCGCGACGTTTACGATGATGCCGATGATCATCACCGGAATCGTGCGCCGTATGAGTTCAATGGGCGTGATGCCGGAAATGCCGGACACGGCAATCACAACACCCGCAATCGGACTCATGGCGCGGGAAAGCCCGGCCGCCAACTGCACGGGAACGACCAGGGCAATGGTGTTGTAGCCAACGCTTGCCGCAGCTTCAGGCAGCAAGGGCGAAAACGCGAAGAACGCGGAGTTCCCTGACCCCGTTACAACGGTCGCGATGATCATGATCGCGAGCATGATAAAGAGCATCAGGAAAAGTCCCGAGCCTTCCTGGCTTGCCGCCAACTGAATGAGCGTGCTGATGCCGCCGAGCTTGGTGAGCCCCAGGGCAAAGAGTTCAGCGCAGCAGATAAGGCTCACGGTGGACGTGAAGACCTTACCCATGCCTTCGAAAATCGACTGGCTGTCCTTGCAGCTCGTCTTAAAGGACCGGCGCGTGATGAGATCCACCACGAAGGCAATTAGAACAGAGACGATGATCGCGGTCACAAGGGAGAGTTTTACCGCGCTGTAGACCATCGGAGAAAAGACGATCAGAAGGAAAAGCGGCAGGATCGGGAGAATCGCATAGTGCACGGGACCGGCACCCTCGAAGGCGTCTTTCGTTTCATCCGACGTGTCACCGGCGGGCGTGTCGTCAATGCCTTTGGCGGCTTCGCGGCGGTCAAACCAGCGCTGCACAAGGAAGTGTCCGGCGGCAACGGCAATCATTACGCAGATAGCCACCGGAATCTGGCCCTGCACAAAGTAGGTGACGACATCGGTGTTGATGAGGTCGGCGGCACGCATGGCGTTTGAGGAACCCGGTCCCAGGTCAAGGCAGCACGTGGACGCAATCACCGCAGCGGCTGCGGCACGGCGCACACCGAGCGATACGAGCAGGGGGTAGATCGAGGCCATCAACAGAAGCCCCAGGCCCACGGCAGAGTTAATAAATAGCGCCATGAGCTGCCCCACGATGTAGGTGACGGCTAAGAGGAGGTAGGGCGAGCGGATTGCCGCAAGCGGCTTGATGCAGAGCTTTACCAGCGCTTTCGAAGCTCCGATTTTGTTCATGTAAAACGAAAAACCGGCAATCGCCATAATGTTGAGGCCCAGCCCCGGCAGGCGGCTTTTCATCAGATCTGTGAAGGCCTGCGCGAGGTCAAAGCCGAAAAAGTGGGTGCTCGTTTTGGCGCCCACGGGCGGGGTGCCTGTGAGGCCGGCAATCAAGAGCAGAATGAGACCGATGATCAGAAGGATGATCGGCGGGTAGTAGTTTTTAATGACGAAGTACGCAATCGCCGCAACGGCAGCGAGCGTAATGATGACGCCCAGCATGGGAAATGTTCCTTTGGGTTTGTAGAAATTTTATGATCGAAATTTTAGGTTCTGGTCCGCTCTGATTCAAGATTCTGCCCTTTGTTTCACGTCTAAGTAAGGGTTTTTACGTACATTTCCCGATAAAATTTTATGGAACGTCTTGCGGCATCGTTGACGCAGCCTGCGCCAAGCGTGCAGCCGTGCGGTTTTGCCGTTGATTTTCAAACTTTCGTCCATGTGCAACCATTGAAATCAAATGAAATAATGAAAAATCAACGGTATCGATACGGTGAAGTTTTCCACAAAACCTGTGAACAACCCGCCGCGCAAAAATGAAACGCTATGAAATATCAGGAACTTTTATCAGTGCTTAATTTTTAGGCACGGCAAAAGCTGTTTTTGCCGTACGTTTTCGGCTTGGTTTGTGTAAACGGGAAGCGGGACGAAAATCGAAAATTAGGCAACTCGCCTTAAGCGGCATTGGCTAACCGCCTCGTCTTTAATTAAGAAAGTCCGAAAGAAAGGGGGCAAAGCCCTAAAAATCCCGCGGAAATACAGGTTCGCGCGCGTAGACTCACCCGAATTCTGATGATGGGGTAAAAGAAGACGCACGAAAGGAAGCGTCTTACTCATCTTTTGTTTCACTTGTTTTTGTTGGAGCAGTGCAGCTATGAGCACCGATGCATCTGGAACGCTCAATAAGCAGGAGTGGAAAACACTCGGGCTTTCTTCGTTGGGCGGGGTTCTGGAGTTTTATGACTTCATTATCGTTTTCTTCTTCGCCAAGATTATTTCGGAACACTTCTTCCCGGCGGGCATCGGCGAGTTCTGGGCACTACTCAACACCTACGGCACGTTTGCCGCAGGGTACCTCGCACGTCCTCTCGGGGGCGTCGTGATGGCGCACTTCGGTGACCGCTTCGGCCGCAAGAACATGTTCATGCTCTCGATTGCGCTGATGGTCATCCCGACCTTTTCTCTGGCGATCGTGCCGACCTATGAAACGATCGGCTACGCGGCGCCCCTGCTGCTCATCCTTGTGCGTATCTGCCAGGGTATCGCAATCGGCGGGGAACTCCCGGGGGCCTGGGTCTTTATTCATGAGCACGCGCCCGCGGGCCAGAAGAACACGTATCTCGGCATCCTGACGGGCTCCGTGACGGCCGGCATTTTGTTGGGTAGCGTTGTGACCCTTGCGATGAACTTTATCTACACGCAGCCGGAACTCCATGACTGGGCCTGGCGTGTTCCCTTTGTCCTGGGCGGTCTCTTCGGTCTGATTTCGATCTACCTGCGCCGGTTCCTGCAGGAAACCCCGGTCTTTCAGAAGATGCGCTCGAGCAAGGTTCTTGCCCGCTTCCCCTTAAAGGAAGTGCTTCAGACCTCGCGCTACGGCATCTGGATTTCGATGTTTATTACCTGGGTGCTCACAACCTGTATCGTGATCTTCATTCTGCTGATGCCCACCTTTGCGGGCGGCGTCATGAAGCTCAACCCCTTTGACACGGTGTACTTCCAGCTCTCCGGGCTTGTGTGCATTGTCGCGAGCTGCATGATCACCGGTAAATTGTCGGATCACTTCCGTCCGAGCTCGGTGTGCATTCTCTTTAGTGCCGGGTTTGCTCTCTGCGGGTTCCTCTTCCTCATGGAGCTTTACTCCGGGGCGGTGAACAACACCACGGCCTGGATTCTTTACATGGCGACCTGTTTCTTTGGCGGCATCATGAATTTCTGCCCGATCTTCATGAGCGACGTCTTTGAACCGCGCATCCGCTTCTCGGGTATTTCCTTTGCTTACAACATCGCCTACGCCATCTCGGGCGCCGTGACGCCGCAGCTTGCGTTTGCACTGCACACCTACGGTAAGACGCACCCCGATACGTTCGGTGCGATGGGGCTCGGGTTCTACATCGTTGCGGTGGGGGTGCTCTCCATTCTTACCGCCATGTCGATGGCCAAGGTTTACAGCGGCCGCCGCAAGATTCACGGTATGCGTGAAGCAAGCGCTTATGAACTCAATTCCGTGGCTGTCCGCGCCGATGAGAGCCGCCGCTAAAGCGCCTCATTAATTCGGATGAGAGGGAAAATCCCCGTCACGGTTTTACGACTGCGGCGGGGATTTTTCATGCCGCGCGGCTCCCTACGGTTTATCATGCGCTGGCGTTGCGGAAAAGTTTTCCGCACCCCTCATTTCCTTTCGTAAAGCCTGAAGCTGATTTCAGCACTATGACCACCAATATCAATGACATCATGCGGATGCTTCCGCACCGCTATCCGTTTCTGCTGATTGACCGTGTGCTCGAAATCAGCGAGGATCTGACGACCTGCAAGGTTCTGAAAAACGTTACCGCCAACGAACCGCAGTTCACGGGACACTTCCCGGAATTCCCGGTGATGCCCGGTGTGTTGATCATCGAAGCCATGGCGCAGGCCTGTGCGGTGCTTGCGATGTCGCGTTTGACCGAAGAGCAGAAAAAAGAGAAGGCGCTCTTTTACTTTGCCGGTATTGATGAAGCGCGCTTTAAGCGCGTGGTGATCCCCGGAGACCAGCTCATTTTTGAGTGCAAGTACATCAAGGACCGTGCCGGTATCGGCTGGTACGAAGCCGTTGCAACCGTTGACGGCCACGTTGCCGCCACCGCCAAGATGATGTGTGCCCGCCGTCCGGTGGAATAACGCACGGATAAATCTGTCCCCAATCTGTTGAGCCGCGCAAGATTTTTTCTCAAACTCTTGCGCGGTTTCGTTTTTGTGAGGACAATACCGTACAAACATCTGCGGAGATAAAACTATGCCGGTCATTCATCCGTCAAGCCTTGTGGATCCGAAGGCTGAGCTCGATGAGAGCGTTGTCGTAGGTCCCTTCTGTATCGTTGAAGGCAAGGTGAAAATCGGAGCGGGTACTGTTCTCATGAGTCACGTGACCGTGAGGGGCTCTACGACCGTCGGCAAGGGTAACCGCATCTTTCAGGGCGCTGCGATCGGCTGCGAACCCCAGGACAAAAAGTACGCTGGTGAAGACACCGTCCTCATTGTCGGAGACAATAACGTCATCCGCGAAAACTGCACGCTTTCCATCGGCACCGTCCAGGACGAGGGGATTACGCGGGTGGGAAGCGGAAACCTTCTGATGGCCAACGTCCACGTTGCGCACGACTGCAAGGTGGGCGACAACACGATTATTGCCAATAACTGCGCTTTAGCCGGCCATGTCACCGTCGAAGACTACGCCGTGATCGGGGGCCAGACGGGCCTGCATCAGTTCACGCGCGTCGGGCGCCGGGCCATGGTCGGGGGCGCCTCCGGCATTTTGCGTGATGTGCCCCCCTTTATGATCTGCTCGGGTAACCCTGCGCAGCCCCACGGCCTCAACCTCGTGGGTCTGCGCCGCGCCGGGTTTTCGGCCGAACTCTTAAAGCTTCTCAAAGACTGCTATCACGCGATTTACCGGGAAGGAAACCTTGTTTCCGATGCCGTCGCCGAAATGCAGACGATTATTGACGGGGCTCCGGAAGAATACCGTGCGGAACTCACGCACCTGAAGGACTTCGTTCAAAACAGCCCCCGCGGCATCATCCGATGACGGGTGCAGTGACGGCCCTAGTGCCCGCGGTGTCGCGCTCGCCTTCAAGCGGCGTTGCCTGGCTTGCGGGTGAGGCAAGCGGCGACTTTCTCGCCAGCCTCGTTCTCCCGGAACTTGAGCGCCGCATGGGAGGGGCCCTGCAGTTCGGTATCGGAGGCGAAAAGATGCTTGAAGCCGGGCTTTTTCCCTGGTATACGAGTGACCGCCTCTCGGTGATGGGGTACGTCGAGGTTTTAAAGAAACTCCCGTCCCTTTTGTGGCTCAGAAGCCGCATGATCAGCCGCATCAAGACCCTGCACCCCCGCGCCTTTATCGGCGTGGATGCGCCTGACTTCAACCTCGGCATTGAAACGGCCTTAAGGCGTGAAGGGATCCCCACGGTGCATTTTGTCTCGCCCTCGATTTGGGCGTGGCGGCCCGAGCGCATTGAAAAGATCCGGCGGGCTGCAGACCACGTGCTTCTCATCTTTCCCTTTGAAAAGACGATCTACGATCAGGCGGGGATTCCGGCAACCTACGTGGGGCACCCTTTGGCGGGCATCATTCCGATGAAGCCCGACCCCGCGGCCGCGCGCGCGGAACTCGGTCTGGATACAAAGGGGGAGCCCCTTTTTGCGGTTCTGCCCGGGTCGCGCGTGAGTGAAGTCTCCGGGTGCGCCCCCATTTTCTTTCAGGCGTGCGAGCGGCTGCTTGAGAGGCTTGGGGCCGGATACTTTGTGATTCCGGCGGTCGATGACGCCCGCCGCGCGCAGATTGAAAACGCGGTGAAAAAGTATCCGCGGATCGCGGAGAGAACCACCGTCATTACCGGTAAAAGCCACCGGGTGCTTGAAGCCAGTGACGCCGTGATGACGGCTTCGGGTACCGCAGCCCTTGAAGCGGCGCTCTATAAAAAGCCGATGGTCGTGGGGTACGTCATGCCGGGGTTGACGGCCATGATGTTTCGTAAAAAAGGGCTCATCCCGTACGTGAGCCTGCCGAACATCCTGCTGCAAAGCGTGGTGGTGCCGGAGTTTCTGCAGTACTTCTGTACGCCCGACGCCCTCGCGTGCGGCCTCATTCATGAGATGCGGCCCTCCCGCGCCGCGGAACTCGCCGAGCGCTTTACGGCGCTGCATGAGTCGCTTCTTCGGCCGACGGCGGATCTCGCTGTCGACGCGATTATGTCGGTTTTCCGGTAGCAGGCAGAGCGCAAAGCGGACAGAGCGACGGGGCTCCCTGCGGGCTTTAATTTCTGATAATTAATATGTTTTTTTAATATCAGTTATCTGTTTTTCTTAACGCGGTTAAGCTTAACGGCGTTAAGAGATTCGTAACCGTTTAAAGTGCTGCCGGCCTAATTCCTTCGGAGACTGACGGGAGGGTGCCCTGGGCCGCTACAATGAGGGCTTCGTCCCCTTCGAACTTTCCGCCTGTTTCATGTCCGCTGCTGTTATTCCCGTCATTGACCGTGAGCACGCACGCGCTGCGGTTTTGTCGCTGCCGGTGCCCGTCACGGGGGCCGTGCGCGAAGAAGGCGGACGCATCATCGACACGCGGGGGCGGCCTTTGAGAGACCTCAGAATTTCCGTCACCGACGCCTGCAATTTCCGCTGCCGCTACTGCATGCCCAAGGAAAAGTTTCCGAGCCGCCATCAGTTTCTCGCGCACACGGAGCTTCTCACCTTTGAAGAAATCGAGCGGCTCGTGAGAATCTTTGTAAAGCTCGGAATCGAAAAGGTGCGGCTGACCGGGGGAGAGCCGCTGTTGCGCAAGAACGTCGATGTGCTCGTTCATAAACTAAAAGGCATCCGCACGCGGCAGGGGCAGCCCCTTGACGTTGCGATGACCACGAACGCGACGCTTCTGGCGCGCATGGCAGGCAAACTCAAGGCCGCGGGCCTAAACCGCGTCACGGTGAGCCTTGACGCTCTGTCAGAACCCCTTTTTCAGTCGATTAACGACGTGGGATTTCCGGCCGCCAAGGTTCTGGAAGGCATTGACGCGGCACGCGCCGCGGGCTTAAGCGTTAAGGTTAATACCGTTGTGAAGCGCGGCATGAACGAAGGTGAAGTCCTCCCTTTGTGTGAGCACTTCAGAAACACCGGCATTGTGCTGCGCTTCATTGAATACATGGATGCGGGGACAGCCAACGGCTGGCGCATGGACGAGGGGGTGCCCTCAAGCGAGCTCGTTCAGAAGATTTCCGCAAAGTGGCCCTTAAAACCGGTTGATGCCTGTTACCGCGGGGAGGTGGCCTCGCGCTGGGCCTACGCCGACGGCGCGGGCGAAGTGGGCTTTATCAGTTCGGTGACGCAGGCTTTCTGCCGGGACTGCACCCGGGCAAGGCTCTCGGTCGAAGGCGGGCTTTTTCTGTGCCTTTTTGCCGACCGGGGCTATGACATCCGCACGATGCTTCGGGGCGGCGCCACCGACGAAGAAATTCTCGAGGCGGTGGCGCGCATCTGGACCAACCGCGACAACCACTATTCCGAAATCCGCACGGAGGCAACGGCGGGATTAAGGCGCGTAGAAATGCAGTACATCGGCGGTTAATCCGTTGTTGTTAAAAGAAAAGCCGGTTTTCCGAGTGAGGAAACCGGCTTTGCCGTTAAACGGTCAGATTACTTGAAAAGAGGGGCGACGAGCTCGGCTTCGTGCGCGAGTTCGGCGACGGTCTTGTCCAACCGCGCCTTGGCTTCACCTTCAAAGTTAAGGCCCTTCACGATTTCATAGTTACCCTTGCCGTCACAGGTGCAGGGCATACCGCAGATGAGGCCTTCGGGGATGCCGTAGGAGCCGTCGCTCGGAACACCCATCGTGACCCAGCCGCCGTTGCTACCCAGGAACCAGTCGTGCATGTGATCAATCGCCGCAGCAGCTGCAGAAGCCGCAGAGCTTGCGCCGCGGGCTTCAATAATCGCCGCGCCGCGCGTGCTCACCGTCGGGATGAAGTCCTTTTCGTACCATTCGGCGTCAACGAGGTCCGCGGCCTTCTTGCCTGCAATTTCGCAGTTGCGGATATCCGGGTACATGGTGTTGGAGTGATTGCCCCAGACGGCCATGCGGCGGATTTCAGCTACGGGCGTTCCTGTCTTGGTGGAAAGCTGAGCCAAGGAGCGGTTGTGGTCAAGGCGCAGCATCGCATTAAAGCAGGTTGCAGACAACGAGGGCGCCGACTTCATGGCGATGTAGGCGTTCGTGTTGCAGGGGTTGCCGACAACGAGAACCTTCACGTCGCGGGCGGCGACTTCGTCAAGGGCCTTACCCTGAACGGTGAAGATTGCGCCGTTCGCGGACAAGAGTTCACTTCTGTCCATGCCCTTGGTACGCGGGCGGGCGCCAACGAGGAGCGCAGCCTGCGCGTCACGGAAAGCGACCTTCGGGTCGCTCGTGGCGATCATGTCGGCTACCAGTGGGAAGGCGCAGTCGGAGAGTTCCATCATCACGCCCTTTAACCGCTGGGCGCTTTCCGGCGTGTCGCGTTCAAGCAGCTGCAGGATCACGGGCTGGTCCGGGCCGAGCATGTCGCCCGCGGCAATGCGGAAAAGCAGGGAATAACCGATCTGGCCGGCAGGGCCGGTCACGGCAACGCGAATAGGCTTCTTCATTTTTTGTGATCCTAAAGTTGACTGGAAGTGCCGCGCGTGTCTGATAAGAGGGCACTGACGGCTGAGGTCTCGTGATTCTACATTTTCAAAGAACGGGTTTTTCGTGATGCCATTCCTGAAATATGTTCAGAGCGATATTTTCGGACGACTCTATAGGAAACAAACTATAGAGTGCAAGAAGATTTATCAGAAACCGGAAAGGGGAGGACGCTGCCGGGGCTTTAGAGTGCCCCCGGCAGCGCAAAGACTTACGCGTTGCGCGTTTTTTCGAGGTGAAGTTTCGCGATGATGGTCGCAGCGATCTCTTCAATGGACTTGGTGGTGGAATTGAGCCATTCGATACCGTTTGTGTGCATCAGGTTTTCGGCGGCTTCAATTTCGGAGCGGCAGTTTTCAATGCTCGCGTACCGGGATCCCGGACGGCGCTCGTTGCGGATTTCGCTTAGGCGCTCGGGCTTAATGGAAAGTCCGAAGAGTTTGCTGTGAAGCGGCTCAAGGGCTTCGGGGAGCGTCCCGCGGTCAAAGTCCTCGGGAATTAAGGGGTAGTTGGCGACCTTAATGCCGAACTGCATCGCAAGAAAGAGGCTCGTGGGCGTTTTGCCTGAGCGCGAGACGCCCACCAAAATGACGTCGGCCTGATCCAGGCCCCGGTTTGTCTGACCGTCGTCGTGCGTAAGCGTGTAGTCGATCGCGGCAATACGCTGGTTGTAGCGCTCTTCGTTCTGAATCTTGTGCGTTGCGCCCACGGTGTGGGTGCTTTTCATGCCGAGCTCACGCTCCATCGGGCCCACAAACGAACGGAAGAGCTCGACCTGAAAGCCCGGCGCTTGCTTTAGGAAGGCCTGCGAAATCGTGGGGTCCACAAACGTGGAGAAAACGAGGGGACGCACGCCGGTTTCAGCCTGCACGCGGCTGATGCGCTCAGCAACCTGATGGGCTTTTTCCACGGAATCCACAAACGGGATGCGGTGCTGCTCGTAGACCAAATCCGGGAACTGGGTCATCACGGAGTGCGCGAGGGTTTCGGCCGTGATGGCTGTGCCGTCGCTCACGATGAAAACAGGACGCCAATTTTTGTTTTGCTCAGCCATTTTGTGTGAAGAAAGCTGGTTGTCGGAGGTGGCGGCATTGTATCAGCCGTATGACAGACGCATGACAGAACGGGGAGGGCGGGCGGCGGCATCGCCGGCTGAATCCTTACTCTTAGATCAACCTTCTTCTTAATCCTGTGCTCCTTTGTGACAGGCCCGTTACAAAAGGGGCTTTGCGCGCGGCGTTTGGGCCGCGAAGCGGCTACAATGGCGGCACGTTTTAAAACCCCCTTGCGTTTTTCTAAACGAGGATCAAATGGTTCAAGGCCGTTACGTATTCCCTTTCAGCCAGCTTCGCATGACCGACGTTGACCGCGTCGGCGGCAAAAATGCCTCCCTGGGCGAACTTTTAAGTCAGCTTACCGATGCGGGCATCCGTGTTCCGGACGGCTTTGCCACCACGGCCGAAGCCTTCCGCCTCTTTATTAAGGAAAGCGGCCTTGAGGACCGTATCGCCAAGCGCCTCGCGGCTCTTGACGTGGAGGATGTGAAGGCGCTCGCCGAAGCCGGCGCCGAAATCCGCCGCTGGATTGAAGAGGCGCCGTTTCCTGCGGAACTCGAAAAGGAAATCCGCGCGTTTTACGAGTGGCTCAAAGACGGCCAGGACGAAATTTCCGTGGCGGTGCGCTCTTCGGCAACCGCTGAAGACCTCCCGGACGCCTCCTTTGCCGGTCAGCAGGAAACGTACCTCAATGTGGTCGGGATCGATCAGGTCCTTTCCCGCATGAAGGAAGTGTTCGCGTCGCTTTATAACGACCGCGCGATCAGCTACCGCGTCCACAAGGGCTTTACCCACATGGAAGTGGCGCTTTCCGCGGGCGTGCAGAGAATGTGCCGCTCAGATAAAGGTGCCGCAGGCGTCATGTTTACGCTTGACACCGAAAGCGGCTTTGATCAGGTCGTTTTTGTGACCGCGAGCTACGGCCTGGGTGAAACCGTCGTTCAGGGTGCCGTGAACCCCGACGAATTCTTCGTGCATAAGCCGAGCCTTGCCGCGGGCAAGTACCCGATCGTGCGCCGCACTTTGGGCAGTAAGCTCATCAAGATGGAGTTTGATCCGGAAAAAGCCTCCGGGCGCTCGGTTCGCACGGTTGACGTGGAACCCGAAGACCGCCGCCGCTTTGCGCTCACCGACGACGACGTCATTGAACTTGCGAAATTTGCCTGCATCATTGAAAAGCACTACGGCCGTCCCATGGATATTGAATGGGGTAAAGACGGGATCGATGGCAAGATCTACATTCTGCAGGCGCGGCCAGAGACCGTGAAGAGCCGTCAGAACACCGCCGACGTGCAGCAGAAATTTACTCTGAAGAGCCGCGGCAAGGTCCTTGCCGAAGGCCGCGCCATCGGTCAGAAGATCGGTGCGGGTCCGGTGAGAATCGTTGCTGACGCCAGCGAAATGGACCGCGTGCAAAAGGGTGATGTGCTTGTCACCGACATGACCGACCCCAACTGGGAACCGGTGATGAAGAAGGCGAGCGCCATTGTCACGAACCGCGGCGGCCGTACCTGCCACGCGGCCATCATTGCCCGCGAACTCGGTATTCCGGCGGTTGTGGGGTGCGGTGACGCGACCGAATCGCTCACCGAAAACGACCCCGTCACGGTGAGCTGCGCCGAAGGCGACACCGGTTACATCTACGGCGGCATCCAGGAGTTTGCCGTTGAAGAAGTGCGCCGCGGGGCGCTTCCCGAGATCCCCGTGAAGGTCATGATGAACATCGGCAACCCGCAGCTTGCCTTTGACTTCTGCCAGATTCCGAACAAGGGCGTGGGCCTTGCGCGTCTGGAATTCATCATCAACAACAATATCGGCGTGCATCCCAAGCTCTGCCTTGATTACCCGAATATTCCGAGTGAACTGCGCGACAAGCTTGAACGCATCTCCGCGGGCTACAACTCGCCCCTGGACTTCTTCGTGAGTAAGCTCGCCGAAGGTGTGGCAACGATTGCCTGCGCCTTCTGGCCCAAGAAGGTGATCGTGCGTCTGTCGGACTTTAAGAGCAACGAGTACCGTAAGTTGACGGGCGGCGCTCTGTACGAACCGGAAGAAGAAAACCCCATGCTGGGTTTCCGCGGTGCAAGCCGCTACATCGCCCACAGCTTTGCGGACTGCTTCGAACTCGAATGCCGTGCCATGAAGCGCGTGCGCGACGAAATGGGGCTCACCAACGTCGAACTCATGGTGCCCTTTGTCCGTACCATCGATGAAATCAAGGAAACCGTGGCGGTTCTTGAAAAGAACGGCTTAAAGCGCGGTGAAAACGGTCTGCGCCTCAACATGATGTGCGAAATTCCGTCCAACGCCCTTTTGGCAGACGAATTCCTTGACTACGTCGACGGCTTCTCGATCGGTTCCAACGACCTCACGCAGTTGACGCTCGGCCTTGACCGTGACTCGGGCCTGGTCGCCAAGAGCTTTGACGAGCGCAACGCCGCTGTGAAGAAGCTCCTTTCGATGGCGATTAAGACCTGCCGTGCACGCGGCAAGTACGTGGGTATCTGCGGTCAGGGGCCGTCCGATCACGCCGACTTTGCGGCCTGGCTCATGGAAGAGGGGATTGAGTCCATTTCTCTGAACCCCGACACCGTGGTCGATACGTGGCGTAAGCTCGCCAAGATCGGTAAGGCTTAACCGGTCAGTTTCCGGGACAGCGACTGCTACCGGAAACGCACACCCGGCCGCGGACATGAGAGAATTGTCGGGCCGGGTTTTCTTTTTTCTTAAGATAGGAAGTCAACGGCCATGGGTGATATTGACCGCCGAGACGTGGATTTGGTGATGCAGGCGTTGCCGCCTCAGGCGAGGATTGCCCTCGATGCGCTCTCTGAACTTCAGAAGCGCCCCGCCGAAGATGTTTTACGGGACGAAATCGCCAAGTACATTGCGGGCAGGCTCCCTGCAATCGATATTGATTCGGCACTCTCTGCCCTGCAGCAGACGGCCTACCAGGCCGGTTACCTCATCGGGCGGCTGCGCCGGATGTCGCGGGAATTCGGTGAAGACTAAAAGGGCCACCCTTTAAGCCGCCAGGCGGCGTCCCACAAAATCCATTCAAGCCGGCAGGACGTGAGGTAGTTTTCCGTCATCCGTGCGCGGTTTTCTGCGGTTTCTCTAGCTGCGAGCCGGTCCGCGAGCCCCACAGCTTTTTTAACGGTCTCTGAATACGCCGGATCGCCGTAGGCACCGAGCCACGCCTGGTAGGGATTGCCGGGCGCCACGTTTGCGGCAATCATTTTTCCTACGGTTTCATAAAGCGTAAAGCAGGGCAAAAGTGCCGCCCAGGCGGCGCCGACTGAGCTGTCAAGCGTGGCCTTGGCTTCCCAGCTCACATAAAAAAGGGTTGAGGGTTTGACGCGCGTGAGTGCTGTGATGTCGCGGCCGTCTCTGAGTTTTTCAATCAGTTCAAGCATCCAGACTTCGGTCTGCGCCGTTTCTTTAATCCATTGCGTAAGAAGCCTGCGGTCGGCGGCGTCGGTGAGACGCTTTTCAACGCGCGTGAGGCTCTCACCGTAACCCTTGAGGTAAATGACGTTTTGTGCGAGATACCAGAGGACTTTTTCACGGGCGATGGTGCCTGAGGCGAGTTCCTGCAGGAAAGGATGCGCGAGAACGGCGTCGGTTACGGAGCGCGTGCGGGCGAAGGCCTCAGCTGACCACGAAGCGGCAGCGGGGACTGTGAACGGGATGCCTGCAGCGGCGAGGGCGGCTGTCTGCGTTAAAAAGGAACGGCGGGAGAGAAGAGCTGACATAACGGAGCTTGAAGTACAGAGAAACCGTATTTTGCACGTGTCAGCCAAGAATGGAGAAGGACCGGGGCAATCGTAAGCCTGGGCTTTGAAAATCCGGGAATTTTCTGTGATATTTTTCTTTCGGAGCAGATATGGTTCTGCTGCGGCCGCCTTCGTCCTCGGGATGGAAGGCCACCAAAGTGGCAGAACTCAGACCAGTTTCGCCGTGGCCGGCTGAAGGCGTTGCTTTCGCGTCCGAAAACGGTGGAAGGGAGCTTGCCTCGAGAAAGAAAATAGATTTTGGACACTGACTTCTGATGAACTCAGTGATTTCACGGGCGGACAATCCACGTCCATATAAATCGATGATGGCGTCATCGAAGTCATTGAAATGCCGTGAGTGCTTGGGTACCAGGCGGGGAACATAAGTCCCCTTGCGATCGCGGGGAACCTGGATTTCTAAATCGCCTTTATTGCCGTGAAGCGTTTTCTTGCTGTACCCATTGCGTTTGTTTTCAACGCGCTCAGCCGCCGATTCCTCTTCGTTGAGATTTTCGTATTCCCGTGTCAAATGGTGCTCCAGTTCCCCTTGCAGGGCGGCGTTGATGAAGCGTTGGGCTACGATCTTCATCGCTTCGTTGAAATGAGCCTGCGTTAAGGCCGTTAAGCCGCCGGCTTCCATCAGTTGCTCTACGGCATCGTTCAGAATGACCTGCTGCGGTCGGTAAATTTTACGGTGTCGTTTATTTTGGGTGTACTCTAAGAGAGCAAAAAACACCATTCTCACGCGGTAGAACACACGGTTCCGGAAGGTATTTTCCCACTTCTTTAGCCACAAAAAGCCAATCAACCAATGTCACTGTCGTACAGTGCTTTTCTATCTCTAGTTTAGACTTTCTCCATAAGATAGTTTATAGTTTTGCCATATACTAGTTTAGAAAAAAGCCAAGTGATAGTTTAGCATTTCTCCATCTCAAACTTTAGAGTTTCTCCATGGCAGGCTCTCCTAGGATCATCCCGCGTTGGGCAACGCACGAACTTCTGGCCCGATTGGAAACGCATCGTGTGGTTTCCGTGGTTGGGTGTCGCCAATCCGGCAAAACCACGATACTCCTAAAAACTCCGCTGCCCCACGTCAAGTTTCAATCTCTTGACGTGCAGGCAAACTTTTCCGCAGCCGTAGCCGATCCCAGTTATTTCGTTCGGCGCAGGTCTCCTGATATTTTGGTCATCGATGAAATTCAGAAGGTTCCCCAGCTGATCGGAGAAATCAAGTTCCAGGTCGACCGGAATCCGGAAAAAGGGCAATACATCATCTCCGGGTCGTCGGACTACCGAAAGCTTCCTCAAGCCAATGAGTCATTGGCCGGTCGTGCCGGCCTGGTTCGTCTTCGAACATTTTCCGAAGCCGAACAACGCAGCATGCAGCCAGGTTTTTTACAAGCATTGTTCGACGGGCTCCTTCCGCTCTCCCTCAAGTTTGATTGCAGCAAAGAAATGGTGCTAGAAACCGTCATCCGTGGCGGATATCCCGAAATACTGTCGATCAAGACCCAGGCAGGAAGAAGCCGATGGTACGCGTCCTATTTGCAAAACCAGGTTCTTCTGGACATGAGGGCACAATGGGATACGCGCAAAATGTCCATCTGCGAGAAGGTCATGGAATGTGCCGCCATCTTCTCCAGCCGTGAGTTAAAGAAATCCGCCTTGGCCAATCAATTTGCCATTTCCTGGCAGACGCTAGACAAATATTGGTCCGCTATTGAAGCCATGTTTCTCGTTGACATGGTGGACGGTTGGACTAAAAAAGATTACGACCGCCCTGGATCAAGCCCCAAAGGCTTTATGACGGATAGCGGCCTAATGGCTCACTACCTACACATTCTCAATCCAGCAATGATTCTAGAAAGTAGTGAAAAATCTCAAAATGAAGGTGGAAAGCTTGTTGAAACATGGGTCTACAACCAACTTATGCCGGAAGTTGACCTCAACCCAACCTGGCGGCTGAATTACTTCCGTTCTCGCAGCCATGAGATCGATTTTCTAATCACCAACGAGACAGGGCATATTGTCGGTATTGAGGTGAAGGCGAGCGAAAGCGTCAGCTCCGATGACTTCAGGCATTTGAAATGGTTCCAGGATCTCGTCGGCAAAGACAACTTCAACGGGATCATTCTCTACGCCGGCAACGAAGTGCGATCCGGTGGAAATGGACTCTTCGCCCTTCCCATGTCTGCTCTGTGGTCGAACTTCTCAAAGTGGGAGAAGCTATCGTGACTGCTCCCCGTCCGATTTGAAAACAAATCGGTCGAGTCCTTTGATTCAGGTTGCCCCGGAACTGTCAGTCTCGCCACGAAATCCTTGCTGACGCAGTCCTTGTACGGTTAGGGATGGAATCCCATGCCGTCGGAATCTCCTGAACTCGCGCTCAGTGGTCCCTTCTCGGACTTGATATTGAAGGACGACACCGGCGTTAAGCCAGGCTGCTACTCCGGCTAGAACGGCCTCACGGATCCGCTCCGGGTCGTACTTGTGCTTTTTGATGTCTGCGTACAACAGGTTCAGACAGGCTGCCGCATCGCGATCAATCCAGCGATCGTCGGCACTGTCGCCCAATCGGACGCGGCGCTCCCAAAGTTCATGTCTGACAAATTTGTCCGTCAGCAGATTGTGCCGAGTGGGCTTGAGCTTCCTTGGCGATACAACCGTTACCTGCAAACCGGCGCTTTCAGCCTTGCTTGTCAGTTGAGTGTACGGTGTGCCACGGTGATTCCTTTCGCGCCCTACGGGAGCGCTGTTGTCGCCTGGACACAAAAAAACTTGCATCCCCAGAGATGCGAAATTCATCGCACCCGAGTCCTCACGGTTTTATTACGCCTCCGGAGATCGCGCAATCTTTGCGGCAGAAGGCAATGCCGTAGGTGTACTGCTTACTGCAGCGAAGCCGATCCAAATAGGCGGTATAGCGCTTGTCTTTAATCTGCTCAAGCGCAGCATCGGCAAGGTCATACATATCTTCCGGTTTTTCACACCGTTTGATTTCGATGATGACCCCTGCGCGCTTGGATCCCACGCCGTGGTTAAAAATGATGTCGGCGAAACCGTCGCCGGCCTCAACGTTGGATCGCAGATCATTGGCACAGGAGCCGGCGCAACTGAGCAGAGCTGTCAGAAAACCGTGGTAATAGTTTTCCGCGGGTGCTTTCGTCGCGGTGTCTCGAATGGAAATATAGTTGTTCAACAAGGGAACCAGAACCTCGGCCATCTTATCGAGATCACCGGCTAAGGCCGCTTTTGCAAAGTCCTGTCCGTACGTCACAAATTCATGATTAGCATCCGAGAAACGCGTCTTGATGTTGTTGACAAAAGAGTCTCGAATCTCGGCGTTTGGGATGCGGACGCGGTAAGCATTGGGAGCGCTCAACTGCCCTTCGACGGTCAGGTATCCGCAATAGAGCAGCAAAGTCCAGAAGTCCTGGGACTTGTGCTGAACGAAGTCACCGTAAGTGAGCTTTTCATTGAGCGTCAGATCGATGGACTTGCCGTCGATAAGATCCTGCATCCGATCGGCATCGTCGCTTGCGAGAAAACCGAGGAATTCATCAATGACCTCATTGCCGCTCGTTTTGTCCCAGAAATTTTCCGGCGCATAGCCGGCAATATCACCGCTTGCGAGGGCTTTGGAGGCAAAATTGATCACATCCCACGGACAGTAAATTTCACTGCGGTAAAAGCGATAGCCGTCATACCAATAACGGACGTCCTCAAAACGGGACTCCATCCCATAGTAATTCAGCAGTGTTTCGACCTCTTTTGGTGTGAAACCAATAACATCACTCAACTCTTGGTCTTGAGAATACACCGTGTTGACGTCGAAATTATTAACACCGGTAAAGATGCTTTCTTTACTGACGCGCAAACATCCGGTTAGTACTGATTTCTTAAGATAAGGAGCGGCATCAAATTTAAGGTTGGGTTGAGGCTTGAGTGCTTTGCCCAACAATTGTCGGATGAACTCCAACATTTGATCGTAATGGTCCTTGTGCGAGGACTTCGCAAGCGGAACGTCGTACTCGTCAATCAACAAAACAACCTGGCGGCCGAAATGCTTGGACAGGAATTGCACCATGTCCGCTAAAAAAGACTGCGCCTCGGTTTGGTGCACAATGTCTTTCAAGTAATCGAAAGAGCGATACCGATTAAAGGCTGCTTTCTCCTCTGGAAGGAGATTAGGACTGTCCGACAAAAATGAGCAACTTTGGGCCAGATTGCTGGCGGTCTTGGCAAATTCAATGTAAGCGCGTTCAAAGGTACCGCCGAACGTGTCCTTAAACGATAGAAAAAGGACAGGGTACTGGCCCATGAAATCGTGGCAGAAGTCGGAATGCTTCAGGATGTTCAGACCGGCAAACAGTTTTTCGTGTTGGGCTGTGGCCCCCGGCTGATCAAAATCAATCTGCAGAAAGCTCTTGAGCGTGTCCATGAAAAGCGTCTTGCCGAAACGGCGCGGCCGAGTGATCAGCAACACGCGGCTTTCCGACTCCATCAGCGTCTTGATGAAATCCGTCTTATCAACGTAATAACAATTGTTCCGGATCATGTCCGGAAAATTTTCATTGCCGACGGCCAATTTCTTCAGCATGGCGGAAGTCTCTTTGAAAAGAACAGCACTTAAATTTTAACGGTACTTCCGTTATCAATGGAAGGACTCGACGGGCAAGCTAAACAACCCGCGCTTGAAAACGCGGGTTGTTTAGAAAGGGGTATAACTTCTCTCGGGTAATGTCGACGGATGGGCATGGGGGGATGGCATCGCGCATTTGCGTGTGGTGACGGTTTTAAATGCGCGGCGTCCCTGGTTGACTGTGCTACTGCCGCAAGGCGAAGAGCGATTCGAACCTGTCGTGCCGTTCGGTTGGAAATTGTTGACAAAAAATCCGAAATTGATTTGTGCGGGAGTTGATGGTTATTAATTTTTGTACTGCCGGGTCTTAGTCATTTTGTTAGAATACCAACGTTAGTGGGATAAGCTCCCGATCTTTGTGTTTGGTGGAGATGCCGGGATTCGAACCACTGACAACCTTTATCAGGGACTAGCGCCGCCGCCTTCAACGCACAGGCGCCGGACGACACAAGATGTACGCAAACAATACGACGCTCAATGCCGGCCAGTTCAGCCGCCGAAGGTCTTGGTTTGTCGAGAAGACTGAAGCTCGTCTCGCCGAAGGAGCGTATGACTTCGCCATCGTTTCAATCGACGTTTGCGATTTCAAAGTCGTCAATTTGATTTTCGGGCACGATGCCGGCGACCGAATGCTCGGTTGCATCTACAACGCCATTCTGGCTTGCCTCGGTGATGATGAAGTCGTCGTGCGCGATACGGCCGACGTTTTCTACGCGCTCTTTCATTCAAACGACAAGCAGGAGATTCTTGATCGTCTTGCCAAGATTCGCCGCAACCTCGATGCACTCGTGCTGGTCGACAAGGCATATGCGCCGTATCTGGAAGCGCGCTTCGGCGTTTATCTGCCCACCGGCGATGAAGAGTCCGTCCAGCAGATGCTTGAGTGCGCCAACATGGCCCGCAAGTATTCCGACCGCGAGCTTCTTTTGAGCGAGGCCTGCTTCTACAATCCCGATCGCGCTTTTGAAAAGCTTCAGGAAAAGGAGCGCATTTCGCACCTCTTCGAGGCGCTTGAAAAGCGTCAGTTTGTTGTTTACCTTCAGCCCAAGGTTTCTCTGAAGACGCAAAAAATCATCGGCGCCGAGGCTCTTATTCGCTGGAATCGTCCGGGCGTCGGGATTGTTTCGCCGGGCGAATTCATTCCGCTTCTTGAGCGCTATCGTCTGGTGCACCATATCGACGTATTCGTCTTTGAAGAGGTCTGCAGGATTCTGGCAGAGTGGAAGCACCGGAATATGCCCAATCTTCCGATTTCGCTCAACCTGTCGCGCCAGACGATTGAGATTCCGAATCTGCTGCCGCACTTTCAGAGCGTCTGCAAGTCCCTCGACGTGGATCCCGGCCTCATCGAGCTTGAGATCACGGAAACCTCTGCAATCAAGAGCTACGACAGGGTTCGAGAATTCATCGGCCAGCTCAAGAATTTCGGCTTCAAGTGCTCCATCGACGACTTCGGCTCCGGCTATTCGTCGCTTGGCTGCCTGAGCGAATTGAAGGTCGATTCGGTGAAGCTCGACAGAAGCTTCTTTGTCAATCATGACCGCAACAAGGCCGGGATCATCGTCAATGCGGTCGCGGATCTGGCTGCAATGCTCGGATACCAGACGGTTGCCGAGGGGATTGAAACAGAGGAGCAGCTGACGGATCTCAAGCAGACGAGCTGCAATGCCGTCCAAGGCTTCTATTTCTTTCGCCCGATGCCTGTTGAGGATTTCGAACATCAGGCTGAGTCAGAATCCGATGCGGTGAAAGTTGCGAAGGATTGACAGATACTTATTTGCCAGTGAAAATACAATGGGGATCCTTGAGGTCCCCCGATGCTTGTCTGCGTGTGAACACTCGACTGCCCGGACACGTACAACCCGGCCCAGGACCTCTAAATGACCAATTTCAATCAAAAAGGCATGCTTGACGACTCAATCTACAAGGAGGCCGGTGATTTGCTGGCGGTGGGCGGCTGGATGATTGAAATGCCGAAGGACGGCTCTCATCCCCGCATGTACGGCAATCGTCAGATGCATGCGATATTCGAGGCGCCGGAGGATCTTTCTCCGGAGGCGCTCTTTGACTTCTGGTTTGATCGGATCATTTCGACCTTCAGGGAGTCGCGCGTGATGATTCGGCAGGCACTTGCCAAAGGGCAGGTCGGTCGAAATTCCTGCTATGCCTGGCAGCACCCCTCGAAAGGCTGCGTTTTTATCCGTGCGCGCGGAGCCGGAGGCGTATCCGAGAACGGGAATACGTGGCTCAAGGGGTTGGTAGAGGTAGCCGAGACTGAATTTCAGTTTCGCATGCCGGAAGGAAAGCCCTTCAAGGTTCTTGAGGCAAGAAAGCTTCAGATATACGCGCCGTATTTCCTGGAGACGTATGAAGAGATTCACGAAATCGACCCTGTGACTCTTCGTGTGACCCCTCTGAGCTATCGTCAAGATCACTATGACCCCAGACCGAAGGATGCAGACCTTTACGAGCTTCACAGGCTTGACCTTCATCCGGAGGATTTCGAGCGCGTAAAAGCTGTTTTGGACAAGAAGACGCTCGAAGGGATCATCCGTGACGGGAAGGAGCTGACTCTGCAGTTTCGTGTTGCCGACAAGCTGCTGGGGTGGCGCTGGGTTGAGGCGAAGTATTTCGCCGTAGAGTATTGGGCCGCCCCGAAGATTCTCGTCAAAACGGTTGATGTCGAAGCCAGGCGCCGTGTACGGACGCTTGAGCTCGAGAATCGTGATCTGGTCGAGGCAATGTTCAACATTTATGCGGCCGTGATTGAGGTGGACTTGATGGCCGGCATGGCGAAGTTCCTCAAGATCATGGATTGGGCTCCCCGGGATATGCCTGAAAGCCTTCAGATTGATCGGCTTATCGGCAAGATTGCTCCGAGAATCGTGCTTGCTTCGGAACGCGATAATTTTCAGTCATACTTGGATCTTGATAATTTGAGGCGTGCTGTCGCTTGTCACGATCACGGAGACTGCACGATTCGCATGCGCAGCTTTCTGAAGGATGCGGAGTACGCCACTGTACGCTTCAGCCGTCTCTACATTGAGAACCGCCAGGACAAGCTCTATATCGTCACTACTCGCGAAAAGTTCGATCCGACGTCCAACGAGGTTGCCGACAACCTGGCGAGCCAGACCTGCGACTGCCTCTACTATGTTGATTTGACGACGGGGTACTTCCGCTGCATCTTCGCGAAGGATGAGGTGGTGGCTGGGTTCGAGGGCGATGGCTATTGGAAGAACCTTCTTAAGATGACCGAACGCTATATCGTGCCGGAGGATCGAGAAATGGTTCTTCGCATGCTGTCGGGGAACGTGGTCAAGGCAGAGCTTGAGGCAAACGGCGAATACGCCTTCAGCTTCGGAATGGTTTACGACAACCGCGAATTCCGCAGGAAGGAGATCATCGTTCGCTACGCCGACAGGAAGCACAGCATTGCGATGATTCAGCGCAATGACGTTACGGAAGCATACGAGGCGGCTCGTCGCCAGGAGCTCCGGCTCGCAGTCATGGAGCATGAGGCTTCCATGGACGGACTCACGTCATGCTTCAACCGCAGTGCGGGCATCAAGCGCATCGACGAGCATCTGATTGCTTCGAGCGGGACTGACGCTCTTTTGCTTCTTGACCTTGACAACTTCAAGGACATCAACGACACGTTCGGCCACATGATGGGCGACGAAGTGCTCAAGCACTTCGCTGAAACGCTCAAAAAGAGCGTACGTACGTCGGATCTTGTCGTGCGCATCGGCGGCGACGAGTTCATCGTCTTTCTCAAGGACGCCGGCTCGCGAGAAAACGTGACGAACTGCGTCAAGAAGATCGTCAAGCGCATCATGACCGAGCATTACGGCGCGAATGATGACCTCGACGTCGAGGCCTCCATAGGCGTGGCCGTTTCGCCCGACGACGGCGGTTCGTTCGAGGAGCTTTACGAAAAGGCCGACGAAGCCCTCTACCGCGTCAAGCGCGGCGGCAAGAACGGCTACGCATACTTCAAGAACTGAGCCTTCGTCCAAATCAGGGCTGACGCATACTCATTCATAAATATTGCTGGAAGTCGATTGATTTCCAGCTTTTTTCGATTCTTCGGGCATATGTGTGGGTAGTTCGTCCCCCGATTTTGGTCAACGAGAGC